>Ga0255347_1004142_pt1 | contig 17910 bp, 10 predicted proteins | sample wastewater_treat_2_FD_192479 | JGI IMG/M metagenome (GOLD analysis project Ga0255347, IMG submission 192479) | Wastewater microbial communities from Lulu Island WWTP, Vancouver, Canada - plant24 | ecosystem: Engineered > WWTP > Wastewater > Unclassified | place: Canada: Vancouver, British...
GGCGGGCTCTACGGCAGCGTGGTCGAGGGCGGCGCGTTCTTTTACAGGATCAACCTGCATAACTATTCGACCAAGGACTACATACTGCCGGTGAAGGAGACGTTGCCGGAAGGCGTGGAGCTCGTCTCGGAATCGGTAAACCAGGACGGGATCGTGGAAGGACGCGACATCTCGTGGTCGGTGCTGCTTGCCGCAGGGCAGCGCAAGTCGCTCATCTGGAAGGTGCGTGCGACGGCGGAGGCCGGCACGATCATCGTGGCGGACAAAGGCAACTGCGGCGGAATTCCGTCCAACCGGCTGACGACCGAGGTCGTGAAGCGCAGGGTGACTAAGGAGGACGCCTGGAAGTGGGCCGCGGAGAACGTGAAGTCCATCGAATCACTGCCGAAGTGCAGGGTGGCGAACTGGGTCGGCGGATACGGGAACGAAGAGCCGAACCGTCATACTCGCGTCCACGAAACGCGCACGCGCGATCTGATGCCGGGCGACGTGGTGGTGGTGTGCCGCGACAACAAAAAGCCGACGGAGTTTACCCTTTACGTAAGGGGCGCCCAAAAGCTTTTCGCGAAGACGGCGGACGGGACGGAGCGCGAGGTCGACGAGCGCGAGGTAAACGGATTCCTCGCGGCGGACTTCTTCTGTGCCCTCAGGCCGGCAGCGGAATAAGGGCAGGGGATTCTCGGGGGGAATTGCGATATTCCGCGCCGTGCGCGGATTTGACAGTTAGTGCCTTGCTGGCCGATAAGGCCAATAAAAAACAAGTTGTTTCTCACACGAAGATACGAAGGTGGGATAAGTTCGTTAGTTAATTAGTGCATTAGTTTGTTTTGGTACTGCTCGGGTGTTTTTAACCGCAGATTACGCAGAGGGACGCAGATTTTTTGGGGTGCGCCAGCCGCAGGTCGCGGGTCGAGTGTCGCGGATCAACCTCTCTCATTGCGACCACCCAGTGGTCGCAATGATGAGTGTAAAAACAGACGATCTTGTGATTTTCTGGGCAGCGCCAGAAGGTTTGTTTTTTTTATTTGTTATGTGGCATATTTATGCCTTATTATTTTATTTTTTAGGAGGATTTTATGGCAAAAAGGCGTGAGTCGGATTTGTTGGGTGAGTTGGATGTTCCAGCCGAGGCTTATTACGGGATTCAGACTTTCCGAGGGCTTGAAAACTTTCAACTGACGGGCAAGAAGCTTTCGGATTATCCTGAGTTTGTTTATGGTTTGGCAGTTGTCAAGCAGGGGGCGGCGGCGGCGAATAACGAACTGGGCCTTTTGGATAATAAAACCTACAAGGCGATTAAGAAGGCTTGTGAGGAAATCAGAAGCGGAAAACTGATCGAGCAATTTTCGCTGGATATGATTCAGGGCGGGGCGGGGACTTCGGCGAATATGAACGCAAACGAGGTTATCGCTAATAGAGCTTTGGAAATTTTGGGATATAAAAAAGGCGAGTATGCAAAATGCCATCCCAATAACCATGTAAATATGGCCCAGTCTACCAATGACGCTTATCCATCGGGCGCAAAGTTCGGGTTGGTCTTGGTGAATAAAAAGCTTATTGCGGAAGTCCGCGAACTCGTGGCGTCTTTTCGGAAAAAGGCCAAGGAGTTGGGCAAGCATATAAAGATGGGGCGCACCCAGCTTCAAGACGCTGTCCCAATGACCTATGAGCAGGAGTTTGAAAGTTATGCGGCCTCGATAGAAGATGAAATCAAAAAGCTCGAAGCCGTAGAGAAAAACTTTTACGTCTTGAATATGGGCGCCACTGCAATCGGAACGGGGATCAATAGCGATCCGGCGTACCCCAAGGCAGTCGCAAAGCATCTGTCCGCTATTACGGGGCTGCCGATTACGACAGCTAAAAATTTAATCGCTGCAACAAATGACACAAGCGATTTTGTTACGTATTCAAGCGAATTGAAACGGCTTGCGGTGAAGCTCAGTAAAATCTGCAATGATTTGCGCTTGCTTTCGTCAGGCCCGCGAACCGGTATCGCTGAAATTCAGCTCCCGCCCCGTCAGCCCGGTTCTTCGATTATGCCGGGCAAGGTGAATCCGGTTATTCCTGAGGCCATGAGCCAAATTTCCTTTAGGGTTATAGGGAACGACTTGACGGTTACCTTGGCTGCCGAGGCGGGGCAGTTGGAGCTTAACGTTTTTGAGCCTGTTATGCTGTATGCGATCTATGAATCGGTGGAGCTTTTGATTAACGGGATGAAAATGTTGCGCGTGGAATGCGTTGACGGCATTGTCGGGAATTTTGAGCGCGGGCAAGAGCTTGTGCGCAATAGTATTTCGATTGTGACGGCCTTAAACCCGGTGATCGGGTACGGGGCTGCGACGAGTGTGGCGAAGGCTGCTTTGCAAGAAAACCGCAGTGTTTACGATTTGATCTTAGAGCGGAAATTGCTTGATAAGGCGACATTGGATAAGCTGCTCCGGCCTGAAAATATGACAAAGCCACAGCCCTTGAAAAAGAAATAGTAGGGACGGCTCGGCGATTCGTCTGCGGCTCGCGAGGACGCTCGCCCTCCAGAAGGAGGGAAGAACGCTCAACGCGCAACGCTCAGGTTTATTCGCATGAATAAAATGGCGGATTGTCGGTAGGGCGGAATTATAATAAACTTCATATTTGTTATGGACCGTCTCTCGTACATCATACGACGCCTCTTGCTGGTGATCCCCACTTTCTTGGGTATCACGGTGGTCTGTTTCGCGTTGACGCGGCTGCTGCCCGGCGGGCCGGTCGATATCCAGATCATGAAAATGCGCAATATCGGCGGGGCTGAAAGTCACGGCGACCGCGGTGTGGCGGAGGTCACCGAAGAGTACCGGCAGACGCTGAACAAGCAGTTCGGCTTCGACCGTCCGGTTTATGTGCAGTACTGGGATTGGCTTGTCAACAAACGCATGGGCATGCGCATAAGTTCTTATGACTATCCCAACCGCACGGCTTGGCAGCTTATCTCGTCGCGTATGCCGGTCTCGCTGTGGTTCGGCATAACCGGGTTCGTGCTGAGTTATCTGATCTGCATCCCGCTGGGAATCGCCAAAGCCCTGCGTCACCGCCAGACCTTTGACGCGGTTTCAAGTCTGATCGTGTTTGCGGGGTACGCCATACCGGCCTTCGCGCTGGGAATGGTGCTCAAGATGTTGTTGTGCGGCACGGTGGAGGGGCTGGGCGACTTTTTCCCGCTGGGCGGTTTCGAGTCGGACTTTGCTTTCGAACCATCTTTTTGGGAAAGGCTGGTTGACCGCGCTTGGCACATGGCCTTGCCGGTAACTTGCTATGTGGCGGGCAACTTTGCCGTTCTGACCCTGATCATGAAGAACTCGCTGCTGGATCAGATATCCAGTGATTATGTGCGCACGGTCTTGGCTAAAGGCGCGACCCGCCGCCGCGCTATCTGGTGTCACGCTTTCCGTAACGCGCTGATCCCGGTCGCCACGGGGTTCGGTTCGATCCTCGGCGTACTTTTCGCGGGATCGATCATCATCGAGAGCATTTTCGAGATACCGGGCATGGGCCGTCTGAGTTGGGACGCCCTGATCGGACGTGATTACGCGGTGTTCATGGCGTTGCTGGCTTTGACATCAGTGCTGCAACTGGCGGGTAATCTGCTTTCGGATTTCTGTTACATGCTGATAGACCCGAGGATACATTTCGGCGAATGATGAGCTTTAACCTTAAACACAGATTGTCGCCCCTGACGCGTAAACGGCTGCGGAACTTTATGCGCATCCGCCGCGCCCGCTTCGCGTTGGTGGTGCTGGCGGCGCTTTTTGTGCTGAGCTTGTGCTCGGAGCTTATCTGTAATTCTCGCCCGCTCTATTTGCGTTTTAATGGCCGGAGTTTTCTGCCTTTCGCGCAGAATCTGACGCATAGTGAAATTTACGGCAAAGGTTCTGAGGTCGGCGGTCGTGTCAACTACAAGGCGCTGGTCGCTTCGGATGAGTTCAAGGCTGATAAGTCAAACCGCGTTTTGTGGGCCCCGGTGCCGTACGGGCCGGACGAGGTGCTGGACGCGGCTCGCTTGCGCGCTTACCGCACGGTGCGGATGTCGGTGGTGCCGGAATACCATGTCGGACGTGTCAACCTGTTGCCGGATTTGTCTGTGGTGACGCCGGTCAATTGCGCTGTTTTTTTCCCGGGGGCGGCGAAAGTTGAAGGTCAAAAGACGGATCAGCATTGGCTGTTGCCGGAGGAGCTTAAGAACGCTCTGCGCAGGCGTCTGGCGGGAGAGGCGGACGTTGCCCGCAGTTACATTGTCAGCCATAAAACACAGGAAGGTCTGCGGGCGCGGGTGACGTTGCCGGAAGTGCCGGAGCGTCCGGCCGCGCCGGTTTCCGTGCGTGTGACTTTCCGGCAGCCCGAACCGCCGGAACTGCCTTTCCAAGTGCTTTTCCGGCAGAATCCGGCAGGGACGGTGTATCCGGTTTCCAAAAAAGTGTGGCAAAAGGTGCCGGCGGAAGCCCAGTCCGGTCTTTTGCGTTTGGCGGAAGATGCCTTTGCGGGAACGGCGGCGGAAAAGACGATCGACTGGAAGGGTGGTGTCGCGGCAGTGTCGTGCGCGGTCAAAGAGATCGCCTGGCCCTTCCGTCCGGTCAAGGGTCATTGGATGGGGTTGGATTCCGCTGGGCGCGACGTGTTCGCACGTGTCCTTTACGGCATGCGTACCGCGTTGGTGTTTGGTCTTGTTTTGGCGGTATGGGCGATGGCTTTCGGGCTTTTGATCGGTGCGCTGCAAGGCTATTTCGGCGGTTGGGTTGATATAGCCGGGCAACGGCTGACCGAGATCTGGAGCGCCTTGCCGTTCCTGTATGTGATGATTTTTATAGGGGCCGCTTTGGGGCGCAGCTTCATGTTGCTTTTAATCTGCTACAGCCTTTTCAACTGGATCGGGATATCCTATTACATGCGGGCGGAGTTCCTGCGTTTGCGTACGCGGGCGTTTGTCGAGGCGGCCCGCTGTCAGGGGCTGTCTGCGCCGCGCATCATTTTTTCCCACATCCTGCCGAATGGCCTGACGCCGCTGATAACGCTTTTCCCTTTCAGCCTGATCGGCGCGATCGGCTCTTTGGCGGCGCTTGATTTCTTGGGGTTCGGACTGCCGCCGCTGTCGCCGAGCTGGGGCGAGTTGCTGCAACAGGCGCACCTGTTCCGTTGGGCTTGGTGGCTGATCCTGTTTCCTTCTGCGGCGTTGTTTACCGTGATGTTTTTGACCGTGCTTGTCGGTGAGGGGTTGCGTGATGCTTTTGACCCGCGCCAGCAGAGCCGCATGGAATAGTGGCAAAGGTGTGTTAGTCAACGTAGTTGACTAACAGAGCAAAAAAGGGTTCAGGGTTCAGTAGTGCCACTGGAAAGGGTAAAAGGTTAGAGGTAAAAAGTTTGGAGCGCGGGCGGGTGCCCGCTGGTGGGCGTTAAGGCTGTGAGGCTGTAAGGGAGGCGGGCGTCCACGCCCGCGCAAGCGCGGAATTAGGAGTTAGGAGTCAGGAATTAGGAGTTATCGGGATCGGGATCGCTATCGGGATCGAAAGAGAGGGAAAGAAGAGAAGAAGTGAAAAGGGAAAGAGACCAGTGGGCAGTGGGCAGTAGAGCGCGCTTAAGCGCGCTACCGATGTCCGACTTGTCCGACCCGTCTGACCTGTCCGACTTCCCCCGCTCCCTGCCAACTAACGCACTAACGCACTAACGAACTTCTTCCTATGACTACTCCCTTCACATATCTTAAGAGCGCTGAGCTGACGGATGTCGGCAAGAAGCGTAAAAATAATGAAGACTCGGTGATGAGCCTGCCTGAGTGCGGTCTGTTCCGCGCGACGCCGCTTTGGCGCGGGCAGGCCGGAAAGCGGTGCCGCGGCCCGCGCACAGCGCGGCTCTTGTCACCGCACTTCAATTTGTGTTTTGCACCAAACAGGTGCGGCGGGGAGAGTTTAGAATGGCCCGCTCGCGGGTGAATTTGGAAGGTGTTTCAGGCCAGATTTTGCGTACGAAGGCGTTATGTTGGGCTGACTGAAAGTTTATTGGTTTAAGGTTTTAGCAAAGCATCTAATTATGGGTGCTATTGAAGTGAGTAAGCGATGTTGCTTGAGATTAAAGACTTGTCTGTGGAGTTCGAGACGGATGGAACCGTAATCCGTGCGGTTGACGGCGTTTCGCTGAGTCTGGATCGCGGGCAGGTTTTAGGATTGGTCGGCGAGTCGGGGTGCGGCAAATCGGCTACGGCGATGAGTGTGCCGCGGCTTTTGCCGATGCCGCCTGCCCGGATCACCGGCGGCCAGATCTTGTTTGACGGCGAGGATTTGCTCAGCATGCCGATTGATGTTTTGCGAGGTTTTCGCGGGGCGCGGATCGGCGTCATCTTTCAAGATCCGCTGAGTTCGCTTTCTCCGCTGCACCGTATCGGGCGGCAGCTTGCCGAGGTGATGCGGTTGCACACGGATATTTCACGCGGCGCGGCGCGGGAGGCAGCGGTGGAGTGGCTGGGCAGGGTGGGCATACCGGAGCCGGCTGCGCGCGTCGATGCTTATCCGCACGAGCTTTCGGGCGGTATGCAGCAACGCGTCATGATCGCCATGGCGCTGATTCTGGAACCGGACTTGATTATTGCTGACGAGCCGACTACGGCTTTGGATGTCACGATACAGGCGCAGATACTGGAGCTTTTGCGCAGCCTCTTGCGTGATAGTTCCGGGTTGTTGCTGATTACGCATGACATGGGGGTGGTCTCGCAGATGGCCACGCATGTGGCGGTGATGTATGCCGGACAGATTGTCGAGCAGGCTACGGCAGCAGAGTTTTTCAGGCACCCTCGGCATCCTTATGCGTCGGCGCTGCTGGACGCCATGCCTTCGGCTGCCACGCGCGGCAAGCGGCTCAAGGCCATTCCCGGACAGGTGCCTGCCGCCGGTATTTTTCCTTCCGGCTGCCGTTTTCATGACCGCTGTTCGGTGGCGCGACCCGATTGCGCGCGTCTGGCGCCGGAGATGGCAGAGGTTGGCGGACGCTTAGTGCGTTGCCCGTATGCATGATTTTTTAGTAGTCTACTAATTGATGTAAGCCGGCTGCCCGGGGTTCCGGGCGAAAACGGGGTGGTAACTGGAACGTTAAACTTTAAGACAGGATTACAAAATTAACAGGATTTCTGATCGAAGTTAGAGGTAAAAAGTCTGGAGCCCTGGTAGGGACGGCTCGGCGAGCCGTCCATGGTGAGTGGTAAGCGGTAAGTGGTCTGGAGGCGGGCGTCCTCGCCCGCTGGGAGGGACGAGCGTCTGCTCGTCCGGGCAAGCAGACGCTTGCCCCTCCCGGTCTGAGGCATCGCTATCGTGATTGATTGAAAACGAATAATGAATAGCGAATAATCATGGTTCGCGGCGGTTTCGGCGAAACCGCCCTACCGGTTGTAACACGGTTTTGTTATGACAAAATGTCCAAGTTATAGGTAAATGAAACAACGAAGAGAAGGTGTTATGCGAACAATCAAGCGCAGGGGTTTTTTGCAGATGACGGCGGCGGGGATGCTTTCGGCTTTGCCGGTGGCGGCGGATGATGGTAAGGGCTCCAGCACTGGCGGGCGGAAGACTTTCAGCGCTTTCGACCGTGTCAAAATCGGCAACACCGGACTTGAGACCAGCCGTTTGTGTTTCGGCACCGGGTTCAAATCTTTCAACCGCATTTCGGAGCAAACCCGATTGGGGCGTCCGGTTTTTGTGAAGTTGCTGCGCAAAGGCTATGAGCGCGGCATACGGTGTTTTGATGCTGCTGATCTTTACGGATCGCACACGCATCTTGCCGAGGCTCTCAAGCCGTTCCCGCGTGACAGCTACCTGCTGATCTCGAAAATATGGTGGCGCAAGGGCGGGGTGCCGGACGAGGACAAGACTGATGTGCCCAGCCAGATTGAGCGGTTTCTGCGGGAGCTGGCAACGGACTACATTGACATAGTGCAGATGCACTGTTTGGATAAAGGGAGCTGGGCCACGGATTTAGCGGATATGATGGAAGCGCTGGCGGCTTGTAAGCAGGCGGGCAAGATCAGGGCGCACGGGATTTCGATACACGGGCTGGCGGCTTTGCAGGCAAGCCCGGAAGTGCCGTGGCTGGATGTGGCGCATGTGCGCATAAACCCTTTCGGCGACAAGATGAACGGTTCGGTCGAAGATAACGTCAAAGCCATCAAGGAACTGCGCAGCAAAGGCAAAGGCGTTATCGGCATGAAAATCTTGGGTGAGGGAACTTTTTCGGATAACTGTGACAAGATCAACGAGTCGCTGGCGTTCACGCTCAAGGGCGGGTTGGCGGATGTGCTGGACATCGGCTTCTTGAACGTGGATCAGATCGATGACATGGCATTGCGGATCGCCAAGGTATGAGAGAAAAAGTAATAGGTAATAGGTAAAAGGTAAAAAGTAAAAGGTGAGTGTGCCGCGCTATGCGCGGAGTCAGGAGTTAGGAATCATGAGTTATCGGGATCGGTATCGCTATCGGTATCGGGATCGAAAGCGAGAGAAGAGGGAAGAGAGAATTATATTATGGGTCATAAGCATTTAGAAAATATCAACATCGAGTCGATCGCAGTGTTGGCCACGCCGCGGGAAATACAACGCGCGTTGCCGCAGACACCGACGACCGTCAGCACCGTTATGAAAGGACGCGAGACAATCGAGCGCATATTGGATCGTGACGATCCGCGCCTGTTGGCGATAGTCGGGCCGTGCTCCATACACAATCTGGACGCGGCAGAAGAGTATGCCCGGCGCTTGAAGCGGCTGAGTGAGGAATTGCAAGACTCCATCTATGTGGTCATGCGTGTCTACTTTGAGAAGCCGCGTTCGGTCTTGGGGTGGAAAGGGCTGATCAACGATCCTTTCATGAACGACACCTTCAATATTGAGGAAGGCATACGCATGGCGCGCAACTTTCTGATGCGCGTTGCTGAGATGGGGTTGCCGGCTGCAACAGAGGTTCTGGATACTCTGATGCCGCAATACATCGGCGACCTGATCTCATGGTCCGTGATCGGCGCGCGCACAGCCGAAGCACAGACGCACCGCGAGATCGCCAGCGGGATATCCACGCCTGTCGGTTTCAAGAACGCCACGGATGGTTCTTTCGATGCAGCCATAAACGGCATGCGCGCGGCAATGGGGCCGCATCATTTCCTAGGCGTTACTAAAGACGGTCTGCCAGCGGTTTTCAGTACCACCGGCAACGGGTATCCGCATATCGTGCTGCGCGGCGGCAAGCGTCCGAATTATGACACCGCAAGCATCGCGGTCTGTGAGCAGGCACTGGCGGCGGCAGGATTGCCTTTGAATATTATCGTGGACTGCAGCCATGGCAACTCCAATAAAAAACCGGAAAAGCAGGGTGATGTCATGCGCGATATCCTTGCCCAGATAGAGACGGGCAATCGCTCCATACGCGGGTTTATGCTGGAAAGCCATTTGGAGTGGGGCACGCAGCCGATGACGAAAGATCCTAAGAAACTGCGCCCCGGCTGTTCGGTGACCGATGGGTGCATTGACTGGGCTAAGACTGAAGAGCTTTTGCGCGAGGCGCACGAACGCAACAAGCGAGTGATGGAAGGGGGCAGGAGGATAGGTAAGAAGTGATAGGTAATAGGTAAAAAGTGGAAAATGTTCAACGGGATTGTCCCGTCCTGATATAGCTTGACACTTGTTTTTAAGAACCCGCCAGCCAGCGGCCAGCGTTGCGCTGGCCGCTGGCTGGCGGGATGTCAAAATAACGGTAACCGTCCATCATTAATTCTGTGCCCGTAAACGCGGATTGAAAAGTTGTCCTTGCGGACAAGCCTGTTCAAGGGTAAATTATTCTTTTTCATACCTGCCGAATCGGGGTTATTCAATTATGGTTAAATTCTTTTCAGGAGACTGCCGTCGCGGAGCTTTTTTCCGGCGTGTCGATTGGACCGCATTTTGGACAGCGACGGTCATATCGTTTCTAGTGTATTTCTTCACGCTGGGGCCTTCGGTCACACTTGAGGATTCCGGCGAGCTGGCCGTGGCCGGTGACCATCTGGGCGTCCCGCATCCGCCGGGCTACCCGATCTGGACAATGTGCGCGTATGTGTTCGCACGGGTCTTCAGTTGGGTGACGTATCAGGGGCAGCCGACACCGGCATGGAGCATTTCGCTGATGTCTGCGGTTTTCGCGGCCCTGGCCGCCGGAATCACCGCGATGCTGATAACGCGTTCTGCTTCGGACATGATACACGACGCGCATGAGGATGATGAGTATTTCGATGACAGCCACAGCAATCTGCTTTGCTGGGCGGGCGGTGTCGGCGGCAGTCTGGTGTTCGCTTTCAGCCCGGTGATGTGGTCGCAGGCCACGATCGTTGAGGTCTACACACTCAACGCCTTCTTCCTGATGTGGATTTTCCTGCTGACCTATCGCTGGATGCGACAGCCGTCAGACAAGATCCTATGGCTGACAGCTTTTGTTTTCGGGCTGGGGTTAACCAATTACCAAGTCTTGCTTTTGGCGGCGTTGCCGTTGGTGGTGATGATTTTCCTGCGCGACATCACGCAGTTCCGTGATTTCCTGATGCTCGGGGTGCCGGTGGTGTTGACCGCGCATGTCTTGCAGATCGGCTCGCTGATGGGCGCCAAGCCCGGTATGGCCGGCCCGGCCTACGCGAAATTTGATCCGGTGATGAAAACAACGGTTCCGTCGATGTCGGTGCTGGTGACTGGCGTTATATTTCTGGCGTTGGCAATAGCCGCCGCGCTGGTGCTGGATGCCGCGCGCAAGGGCGGCAGACTTGGCAAACTGCGGCTGGGCAATTTAAGCGAACAGGGCGCCTTCATATGTGCCGGGTTGGCGGTGTTCGGCGGGATACTTATAATGTTCGCTGGAGCATCCGGCAAGGTCATGGAAGTGGCGGCGACGGACGCGCCACTGTTGCCGTCCTCGGTCTACACCAGCGTTGCCGGGCTGGTGGTGCTGGTCATAGCCTGTTGCATTGGCGGCATCTACGCTTACCAAGAGCGCTGGAATGACAAGGCCGCTTTGACGTGGCTGGTTCCTGCTGGCGTGATGATGATGATACTCTTTTTCCGGCTGTCGGCGGTTAAGGGCGCCGTGATATCGCCAGGTTATGCCGGAGAGGCGTTTGACTGGGCTTTGCCTACCGTGTTGCTGTTGGGCGGGTTGGCGATTTTGTTCGCGTTGGGTGCGACCGTACCGCGCGGTCTTTTCTTCGCGTTGCCGGTGGCGGCTGTGCAGATTTCGGCTTTCGTGCTGTTGCGCAAAGGCGGCATGAACGGACTGACCCATCCGACGTCATGGTGGTTCTGGTGGCCGGTCATATGGAATTTCGTGGTGATCGGTTTGGCATGGCTCTCCTTGCCGCACGGCAAAACTGTTGCGCTGACTGCGCTCTTGGCTGAATTGGGGGTGTCGTTCTACATATACATGCCGATTGTTTCCGACCTGCGCAACCCGCCGATGAACTGGGGGTATCCGCGTACTTGGGAGGGGTTCAAGCACGCCATCACGCGCGGGCAATATGAGAAACTCAATCCGTCCGATGTCTTCTCGTCAAAGTTCTTGTTCCAACTCGGCACGTACTTCACTGACTTGCGTGTGCAGTTCACCTTGATAGCCGCGACGCTCGGCTTCCTGCCGTTCACGCTCTGGAGTTTCAGGGTGCGGGGGCGGCGCATACGTGCGATTTATGTTGCGAGCGCTTTTTATCTGGTCATGTGTGTGCTGGTGATTGTGTCTGAAATCGCGGGCGGCGAGCCCTTCATGCGGCTGGACAAGTTGCTGATAGCACTGATCCTGCTGTTGCTGATGATAGGGGTGGTTACGATCGTTTTCCGCCAGATCGAGAGTTTTGTCCTGCGCATATGGCAGTCGCACAACCTCTCTGAGAGGTTGACGGCGGGCATCTCGCTGGCAGGCGTAGCAGCCGTGATCGCCCTGTTCATGGCCAAGGGCCTGATCAGTGTGCTGTCGGGCGCTGGCGGCGGGGCGCAGGCCGAACCCGGCGCAGGAGTGAAATTCGGAGCCTTGGCGTTGTCGTTGCTGATCACGATAGGTTTCGGTGTCGGCTGGCATTTCCTGCGCCGATATGCTGAAAAGCGCTTCGATTTCAAATTCAACATGGACAACATCGCCCAGCAGTGGCTGATAGCCACCGCCGCCGGGTTCTTGGTGATGAGCGTCTTGCTGGTCGTGTTGGCGAACATCAAGGGCGATCTGCAGGACATGTTTATCCAGAAGGTCAAGTTCATCAGCTCGCATGGGCTGTTCGCGATCTGGATCGGATACGGACTGGTTTTCGGCTTGGCGATCGGTAACAGCCTCCTGCACTTCCTGATCGAGAAAGGGTGGGTGCCGACCAAACTGGCCGCGCCGTTGCGCACTGTGATGGTGTGCGCGGCTTTGTTGGTGGCGGCCATCCCCATCTTTGAAAACTATTACAATGAGTATCTGGTTTTTTCAATGAGCGGGGCTGAGCAGAACCGACATGATTTCGGCTGGCAGTTCGGCAACTACCAATTGCGCGGTGCGGATGCGATCATCGAAGAGCTTGATCCTGACGAGGAGCCCTTGCCCAATCCGCTCTTCCCGCCTGAGATGGAGCCAGACGCGATTTTCTTCGGCGGCACTGATCCGGGGCGTTTCGTGCCGACTTACATGATCTATTCCGCGCAGGTCAGACCGGATGTTTTCCTAATCACGCAGAATGCGTTGGCCGACAATACCTACATGTCAACCATGCGCGACCTTTATGGCGACCAGATATGGATACCTACGCCTGACGACAGCGCGAAGGCTTTTCAGGTTTACGTTGATGAGGTGCAGTCCGGCAAACGGCCCAAGAATGCTGCTTTGACCATTGAGAACGGGCGCGTGCAAGTCAGCGGGGCGCTGGGAGTGATGGAGATCAACGGCATCCTTTGTGACATGATCTTCGCTAAAAACAAGGCCCGGCACGCCTTTTACATTGAGGAGAGCTATGTGATCGGCTGGATGTTCCCGTACCTCTCGCCGCACGGCCTGATCATGAAGATCAATTCCGAACATCGTCATTTGGACCAGACCCTCACGCGTGACGATCTTGATTTCTGGGACTGGTACACGCGGCGGCTGGTGCGCGATCCCATGTTCCGACGGGACTTGCCCGCGCAAAAGTCGTTTTCAAAATTGCGCAGCGCTATTGCTGGCCTGTACACTTCGCGGGGCATGCGCCGCGAAGCGGAGAGGGCTTTCCAAGAGGCGCGTACTTTGTACCCGGTCAGCCCTGAGGCCAACTTCAGGCTGATCCAAGAGGTCTTGATGCCGCTGACGCGTTATGAAGAGGCTATTTGTATTCTGGAAGAGTACAACGAGCGCGATCCCAATAACGAGCGGGGGCCAGGGTTTATAGATTTTATCAGGCGCATACAGGCCACTGAGGCCAAAGTGCGCGAGCTGACAGCGAAGGCGCAGGTTAGCGGAACTCTTTCGCCGAACGATGCGTTTCAGTTAGCGTTGGCCTACCGCGAACTGGGGCAAAACGATTCGGCAGCCAATTATCTAGTGCAGTTGGCCGGGCTTGCCAACCTGCCGGCAGAGCAGATGTTTGAGATCGCCACGCTGCTGAGCAGCCTGAAGCGCCATGCAGAAGCCGCCAAGGCCATGGACAACGTGATGGCGCAATTGCCGCCGAACCTGCCGCCGGAAAAACTGTTGGAAATCGTCCGCGTTTTTGGTGAGGCGCGCCAGACCGAGAAAATGCTGGTGCCGTTGTCGCGCTATCTGCAAGCAAGGCCTGATGACTGGCAGGCGTGGCTGGACATGGCGACGTTATGCGCCATGCGCCAGCAACAGCAGCAGACCCGTTATGCGCTGCAGAAAGCTATCGAAACCGGTAAAATGATGGCGGTTCAGCGCATACAGGAGAATCAGGTGTTGTGGCAGGTGGCAGAGCCGCTGTTGCGGCAAATGATGCGCCAAGGCCCGGCGGGCTTGCCGCCTTTAGGAACGGGGGGGCGTTGACGATGAAGCCTCTCTCCGCGAGCCGCCCTTTGTTTTTTTTGGCGGTTGCGGCTGTTGTTGCTGTTTCGCTGTATTTGCGCCTGCCGGAGCTTGACCGGCGGCCCATGCACGGCGACGAGGCCAACCAAGCCGTGCGTACCGGGATGCTGCTGGAGCAGGGGGTTTATCATTACGATCCGACGGATCATCATGGTCCGGTGATGTATTTCGCGGCCCTGCCTTTCTGCCGTTTGCAGACCGGTGTCTTTGCCGAGACCAACGAATGGAATTATCGTCTGGTGCCGGTTTTTTTCAGTTGCCTTACACTCTTGCTGATGGCCGGACTGGGACTGAAATCCGAAGGCGGGCTTTTTGCCACGCGAGCGGGCATGTTAGCGGCAATGCTCATGACGGCCTTTTCCGCCCCCATGGTGTATTACAGCCGCTTTTTCATTCAGGAAACCATGTTTGTGACCTTCCTGACCGGCATGTTGCTCTGCGCTGTGCGCTATGTCCGCGCCAGGTTTGTGGCTGAAACTGACAGCCGTGCAACGCTTTGGTACGCGGCGGGGTTCGGTGTATGTGCGGGACTTGCGATAGCGACCAAGGAAACAATAGTGCTCTCGCTGGCGGCAACGGCTTTAGCGGCGGTGGTCGCTGTCGGACCTGCGCGGCTGTTCCGCGCTTGGCGCACACGTGATGCGCTGGTGGCGATCGGCGCGGCGGCATTGGTGGCTGTCATCTTCTTCTCATCATTTTTCACGCATCCAAAAGGCGTGTATGATGCGCTTTTCACAACTGTACAAGCCTACCTTTCGCGGGCGACCACGGTTACCGAGCACCAGCATCCTTGGAACTTTTACTTGAAAATATTGTTTTGGTTCAAATACGGTAAAGGCCCGGTGTGGAGCGAGGCCATGCTGTTGCTGCCTGCGGCATTGGCAATCGTGGCTGCTTGCTGGCCGCGTTCGTCTGATGTGTCACTATCCGCTGTCGTGCATCAGCGCTGGGTGCGTTTCGTGGCTGTGTACACGCTTGCGCTGACTGCGATCTACAGCGCAATTCCGTACAAGACCCCGTGGTGCGCGCTGTCGTTCCTGCACGGTTATATCTTGTTGGCCGGTATAGGTGTGGGGGCGGTGGTGGAGTGGCTGCAAAAGAGACCGGCTAAAGTGGCCTGTTGGGCGGGGTTGGGCCTTACTGCTGTGTTCATGCTGGTGTTGTTACACCGTCAATACAAACAGGCGATTCGAGCCAGTTACGCCATGCCGGCTGACCCGCGCAATCCTTTCGTCTATGCGCACACCGGTGTTGATGCCATGAATCTGGTGGCAGCGATCGAACAGGCGTCTGCGGCTGCCCAGGGACACGCGACACCGATAGCGGTAGCTGTGCCGACACCAGACACCTGGCCGTTGCCTTGGTATCTAAGGAAATATGGACAAGTCGGCTACTGGACACGTGTGGAAGATATACCGGACGAGTTTGTCCCTGTTATTGTGATCACAGCCGCCGATCAAGGCGATATTGCCGAACAGCGTTTCGGCCAGGGCAAACGCGCTAATTTTTTCGGCATCCGTCCGGGTGTGCTGCTGAATCTGTTCGTGCCTGAGTTGTGAATCGCGGTCAGGAGGCCAGCCGTTTTCCGCTTGCTGGTCTGTGAAAAGGGAGATGGAATATGTCTAAGAAGGAAAAGAAAGTCAGTTTTGAAGAGGCGCTGAAAAGGCTGGAGGAGATCGTCGAAACCATGGAGTCTGGCGAGGTTGACCTAGACCGCATGGTCGAGTCTTTCGAAGAGGGCCAGAATCTTGTCAAGCTATGCACAGACAAATTGAATGAAGTGGAAGCCAAGATCGAGAAGATCATAAAAAACGCCCCCGAAGGGGCGGTTGTAGAAGATTTTGAGATCGAGCGCTGAGGCAAAGACCACGCCGAGGTTCCTGAATTTTTTCGGGAGGGACGAGCGTCTGCTCGTCCGGGCAAGCAGACGCTTGCCCCTCCCATTCCCGCATTTGAGCGTTCCAGTTATCTTTTCGCTTCCGCTCTGAACTTCGGGTAGTTGACTTCTCTCTTCACTATTTTCACTCTTCATCCTATAATCGGCAGTTGAGTACACGGTTTTCGCGCAAATGCCCGTATCCATTGGCTTTCGTCGCGTTCCCCGCCGCACCTATTTGGTGTGAAACGCAACTTGGAGTGCGGTGACAAGAGCCGCGCTGTGCGCGGGTCGCGGCACCGCTTTCCGGCCTGTCCGCGCTAAAGCGGCGTCGCGCGGGATACCGCTTGCCGCCGCACTCCAAATCCGTTCGCCAGACTTCCGGAGCATCGGTATCGAACTCAACTGCTCTTTTTAGGTTCATTGCTTTCGCTCTTTACTTCCCTTCACTTCAGTGAAGGGCTCAAAGCTCGCTGGAGCGCTCGCTGGGCTTGACCTTCCGCACGTTGGGACCGACATAAATCTGGCGCGGGCGCTGCAGTTTGCACATCGGATCCTCGCGGGCTTCTTTCCATTGCGCGATCCATCCGGGCAGACGCCCCAGAGCGAACATTACCGTGAACATCTCTTTCGGGATGCCGATCGCGCGGTAGATGATCCCGCTATAGAAATCCACATTGGGGTACAGGTTGCGTGAGACGAAATAATCATCTTGAAGGGCGATCTCCTCAAGCTCCTGGGCCATGTGAAGCAACGGGTCGTCAATCTTCAATGCCTTCAAAACGTTATCACAGGCCTCCTTGATGATTTTGGCGCGCGGGTCATAGGTTTTGTAAACCCGATGGCCGAAGCCGTACAGCAGTTTTTCACCTTTTGACGATTTGATTTCATCGACGTACTGGCGTACGGTTTTGCCGCTGGACTCAATGTCTTCCAGCATGCTGATGACCATCTGGTTGGCGCCGCCGTGCAACGGCCCCCAGAGGGCGCAGATGCCAGCCGCCACCGAAGCGTAAAGGTTGACGCGGGCGCTGCCAACCAGCCGCACGGCGGCTGTCGAGCAGTTCTGCTCATGGTCGGCATGCAGTATCAGCAGGATGTTGAGAGCTTTCAGCACCTCGGGTTTGATCTCGTATGCGCAGACAGGGGAACTGAACATCATGTTCAGGAAGTTCGCGCAATATTTAAGGTCATGCCGTGGATAAACAAAAGGCTCGCCTATGGACTTCTTGTAAGAGAAAGCTGCGATTGTGCGCAATTTGCTCATCAGGCGTGTTGCGGCAATGTTGATGGCCTCATCAGGCACAGTGGGATCGTGTTGCGATAATTCCGGATAGAAGGCCGAGAGCGAGACCACCATTGCTGAAAGAATGGCCATAGGGTGGGCGCGTTCGGGATATCTGTAGAAAAAGTGCCGCATGGACTCATGCATCATCGAATGGCGGTTCAGCAATGCGGACCATTGCTCGCGCTGTTCTTTGTCAGGCATGCATCCGTTGATCAGCAGGTATGCCACTTCGACAAAACGCGAATTTTTCGCGAGGTCTTCGATCCGGTAACCACGATAGCGCAGGATGCCCTTTTCGCCGTCCAAATAGGTTACTGAGCTTTTACATGCGCCAGTATTGACGTACCCGTAATCCAGGGCGATAGCTCCGGTCTTCTTGCGCAGCGTGGAGATATCTATGGCCACCTCATTCTCGGTTCCTGTGATCACGGGGAACTCATGGGTTTTTCCGCGAAATATCAGGGAAGCTGTTTCGTTTTTAGACATTTTTTACCTCATTTGATAACCATATATATTATCAATGCGCGGCATGGAATGTCAAACACGCGGATAGGGGAGAAGGGGATAGGGTGCGATTCAATAAAGTTGAATCGCAAAAGGTCAAAGGGTTCAGGGGTCAGGTGTTGCGCGGCAACCTTTTATGGCGATTATGACAAGCAGTTGTGTGTCTCCAGTTTTGAGGGCACCACAATAG
>Ga0255347_1004143_pt1 | contig 17907 bp, 10 predicted proteins | sample wastewater_treat_2_FD_192479 | JGI IMG/M metagenome (GOLD analysis project Ga0255347, IMG submission 192479) | Wastewater microbial communities from Lulu Island WWTP, Vancouver, Canada - plant24 | ecosystem: Engineered > WWTP > Wastewater > Unclassified | place: Canada: Vancouver, British...
CTAATGCCACTTTTGATTTAAAAGAGGAGCTAAACTTTTTTCTTGAACTTCTTTCCATAAGACAACTTTTAATTATTTATACGTTAAATTTTTAATTTTGTTGTCCTAAAAAAGGGGACCATTATAGCATAGATTGGTTGGTCTTTTTGTGTTGGTTCATGTTCTTGGTAAAAGATCAAAAAATCTACAAAACTTGAATTTCCTGAAACTGTTTTAACATAAACACGATTTACCTTATTGCAACGAAAACCTGTTACTTCATAAGTAAACGTAAATTTATCATTTTCTAAAATAGGGAAAATGCGAAGAGTATCAATAAATACTGCAGACCCATAATCTTTAGCAAATTTTCTAAATATTGTCGCCAATACTTCTTTCTTAGGACGTTCTTCTGTTAAAAACCATAGATTGTTTTTCACCGTTGTAAAATATAAAGTTGTTCTTTAATCATTTTTTTGTGTTTACTTTCTCCTCTATTATTACTTTTAAAACGAGTGTAATCAAACTCTATTAAATCAACTTTTCCAAAAGCTTGTAATATGGAAATTATTTGCTCTTGTGGCATAATTCCTTCATTATTATAACTTAAAATTAAAGTGTTGTATTTTCCAAATTTTGCAATTGTTTCTAATTCCTGCAATGCAGTTATTGTATTGCAAAATTTAGATTTTTGATTTTCATAGTTGGCTCTTAATCCTGTAACTCCCTTAATAACTGGATTGTCATATTTTGCAATTGTTTCTAATAAATGATAATTTGGTGCATATTGTCGTTGATTGTATGGTGGGTCTAAATAAAAAATATCCGCTTCAACTTCACCAAGGAGATTGACTGAATTTTCGTTAAAACACTGATTATCAAAATCATTTATTATAAACTCAGTTGGTCGTAATTCCATTTTTTTAACTGCTCTAGGGTCCCATTTTTTATGAAATGCTGCATATACACCTGCTATATTTGCGTAAAATGGAACTGTTTCAACTAAACAAGCTAATAACACAAAATATTCATTTTCCGAAATTATTTTTTCTATTCTCCAATTTTCAATTTGCTGACGAATTGCATCAATAATTTTCCCATTCTCATCTGAAAAATACATTCTCGGAATTTCGAGGTGTTGTGTTCCACTTGGAGTATAATTTTGAGCAATAAATCCATTTATCGGCTCTATTTGATTAAGATACTCTACAACTTTATATAAAGGCGAAGCAAACAAACTCCGACTTTGAAAACTGAGCTTATTTAACAGTTTTTCAAAATATAATTCCTCGTTATTTTTTATGTATGCTTGCTGTAAAACATAAGAGAAATAAAGTAAATCTGAGGAATAAACCTGATAGTTTAATTTTTTAAAAAACTTACCAACATTTGCTGTCCCTGAAAAAAAAATCGAAAAAAGAATTTCCTTTAATGTTTTTTGATTGCATTGCTTGGTATATCTTATCAAGCAAATTCTCTTTGTTTCCAATATACCTCATAAATCAAAATAAATTATCAAAAAGTGTTGGTTCTTTAATTGGTTTTTCAGGTTCGTAATTTGTTATTAAAACTTCTATGCTCGCATTTTTATCACGCACAATAGTTTGATAATTAGAATTTGAATAGTTGTAATCAATAAAATTAATTTTATAATTTGGATTGTTATTAATCCAAGTTTTCAAAATCTTATTTGATTTCCCCTTGTGTTCTAACACATTAGAAAGAGCAAATTTTATATTTTTCCCATTCAAATCATCTAACAAATTCAATAATTCTTCTTCTTCTTTTTCTGTCCATCCTTTAAAACCACGTTTTCCGTCATTATAAGTTCCTGTTGTAATTAAATAAGGTGGATCGCAATAAACAAAATCGTTTATTCCAAAATTGGAAAAATCAAAATCATTAAAACAAAAATCAGAAAATTCAATATTTATCTCTTTTATTCTAAGGATAAAACGCACTAAATTTTGCCTCATTGTAGCATTAAAACTACTTCGTTCACGACCAAAAGGATTGTTAAACTCGTGGCTATTATTAAAGCGAATTTGATGATTGAAAGAAAATGCAACTAAAACAAACAAATCTAAAGGGTTTTTATGTTCATTATACTCTTTTCGTAAATTTTTATAACCTGTTTCATTTGTCAAAGACAAATTAAAATCATTAATTCGCTTTTCGATATATTTCAAAGTATTATCCATACTATTTTGTTGAAACACTTTGTACATTTCAATTAAATAGCTCAAAATATCGTTGCAATAAATTTTATTAGCAGTTACATTAATTCCAACATTACAACCTCCTGCAAATAAATCAATAAAATTATCGATATGCTTTGGAAACAAAGGCAGAAGTTGAGGCAACAGTTTTGATTTTCCGCCAATATAATTTAATGGGGATTTTATTTGTCTTAATTTGTATGTTTGTAAAACTGACATTCTTATTTTCTATTCCCGCAATTTAAAAATAATTTTCAAAAAATCAATACAAATATAAGTATTTTAATTCACAAAATGCCCCCTAATACTCAATATTCTTCCTGTCAACATAGTCTTTCCAATTTTTGATTTTTGAGTCAGAAGTGATTTTTTCTTTTTGGTAGTAATGGCACATTGCAGCTGCTAAACCGTCTGTAGCGTCAAGTTCTTTTGGGAGTTCTTCAAGTTTTAAAAGTTTTTGCAACATTCCTGCAACTTGCTCTTTTGAAGCTGCTCCACTACCTGTAATTGCTAACTTAATTTTTCGCGGTGCATATTCATAAATTGGTATTGTTCGAGTAAGTGCCGCTGAAATTGCCGCTCCTTGTGCTCTGCCAAGTTTTAGCATAGACTGCACATTCTTTCCCTGAAAAGGCGATTCTATTGCAAGCTCATCGGGCTTAAAACCATCTATAAGTTGAATTGTCCTTTCGTAAATATGCTTTAATTTATTGAAATGCCCATCGAGTTTTCGCATGTCAACAACTCCAAAACCAACACATTCAATAGTTTTTCCTTTTTCATGAATAACTCCGTAACCCATAATGTTGGTTCCTGGGTCAATTCCTAAAATTACTCTATCTTTTTCTACCTTTTCCATTTATTTGCTCTCGCTCAAACGCCGTAAATTTTTTCTTGCCTCTACAGTAAAAATACTGCCAGGATAGTCTTTTATTAATTTTAAATAAGCCTCTTGAGCTGTATCGAAATGTCTAAGTTTTTCTTGACAAACTGCATATTTAAAAAGTGCATTATCGCCCAAAATATCATAGTAATATGTTGTAGCAACTTGATTGTAATAAGATGATGCTTTTTCGTAATTGCCAATAGCTTGATAAATTTCTCCTTTTCTATACAATACATCATCAATAAGTCCATGATTTGGATAAAGCTCAACAATAGAGTCCAAGCCTGCAAAAGCTCTTTCGTATTGCTTTGAGAAAATGTAAAAATCGGCTCTGGCAAAAATTTGCATTGTGGTTTCTGTTGTGTCCAAATTATAATTGTCGGAAATGAACATGCTCAATTCCATAGCATCATTAGCAATAAGTTTAGAAGTGCTGGCTTTCAACACATCTAACTGTGCTTGTGCCCATTTAAACTGTCCTGTATAATATGCAAGTTTTGCCTTTCTAAATCTTGCTTCATGCCCTATTGGACGCTCAGTGGCAGCTTTTTCAACTTCTGCATAAGTTAATATAGCTTCCCAAGTATTTTCACTTAAAAAATAAATATCTGCAAGCAAAAGTTTTAATGTTAATGTTTGCTCTGTAATAAATCTATTATCTTCTATGCTTTTTACAGCCAAATTGATTGCACTATCATAATTATTCAAATAAAAAGCATCTAAATTTATTATTGCATAAATTATTTTATAAGTTTCTTTACGTGGGAGGACTTTCAAGGATTCTTCGAGCTTGTTTCTTAATTGAGTTAGCTCGTCTTTGCTTGGCTTTTCTTGATTTAAAGTTTTAACATAAAGCACATTCAAACTTTCGACATAAGCAGAACTATAATATGCGTTGTCTGTGCCTTTATTCATAATATAATTAAAAGCCTCGAGAGCTAAATCGTATTCTAAATTTTCAAATAAAATTATTCCATAATTTAAAATATCGCTTTCAGATTTTTTATTTCTTTTGTCTATTGCAAAAAGTTGATTGAGAGCAAGTCTAAATCGCCCTGTTTGAGTGTATTGCCAAATTATTAATTGTGAATATACCTCAACTTGCGGTTTTTTCTGTATTCTGTCCATTACGCTTGTCTCAACAATATCGTCAATGCTTTGGTCAATATCGTTTGTCATAACATATTGTAAGCGCGATTGAATTACATTCAAATTTTGAGGATATTCTTCCAAATAATCAAGATAATAACTCATCATTTTAGGATAATCTCTCTGCACATAAAATAAATTTCCCAACTCCATAGTGTAATCGTAATTTGTGTTTTTCACTCCTTCTAAATACACTTTTTCTGCATATTCATATTGACGATAACCCGTGAAAACAGCGGCGGCTGCATTTATATTATTTCTATTTAACTTTACAATTTCAACAACTTTATCAAATTCGGCAATTGCATCTTTAAAACGGTTGGTTTGCTGATAAACCATTCCTAAATCTATCATTAAATAAAAATCATTTGCATTTTTTTTAATTTCTTTTTTAAGAAATTTTTCTGCTGTATCAAATTCTTTAAGTTCTGAAAGACATCTTAGGTAATAGTCTCTATTGTTTTTGTAGCCGTTTTGCCTATATAATTTTTCATATAAAGTAGCTGCTTTTTCAAATTCTTTGTTTTGATAATATCTAAAAGCTAACTGAGCATCAGCATTTTGCGAAAAGGCAGAAAACTGGCTAAAAACTGTAAAAACAATTAGAAAAATAAAATATTTATATAGTTTAAAATTCACTTTTAAATTTTATTTTGTAATAATATCAAAACCTGTAAAATGTCTTAACACTTCTGGCACAACTATTCCTTTTTCTGTTTGATTATTTTCTAATAATGCAGCCATAATTCGTGGCAATGCCAATGCCGAACCATTTAAACTATGTGCCAAGCGTGTTTTTTTCTCGTTTTCTGGTCTATATCTTAGTTTAAGTCTATTGGCTTGAAAATCTTCGAAATTAGAAACCGAACTTACTTCTAACCATCTTTCTTGAGCAGCAGAAAACACTTCAAAATCAAAAGTCAAAGCCGAAGTAAAACTAATATCTCCACCACAAAGTTTTAAAATACGATATGGTAAATTTAGTTTTATCAATAAAGATTCTATATGATTTTTCATTTCTTCTAAAACAGCATAAGAATTTTCTGGCTTAGCTATTTGCACAATTTCTACTTTATCGAATTGATGTAAGCGATTTAATCCTCTTACATGAGCTCCCCAAGAACCTGCCTCGCGTCTGAAACAAGCTGAATAAGCAACATTTTTTATAGGAAAATCTTTTTCTTCTAATATCACATTTCTATAAATGTTGGTAACAGGCACTTCAGCTGTTGGAATTAAGTAAAAATTATCCAAAGTAATATGATACATTTGTCCTTCTTTGTCGGGAAGTTGACCTGTGCCAAAACCAGAATCTTCGTTCACTAATAGCGGTGGTTGAATTTCGGTATATCCTGCTTTTTCGGCTTGGTCTAAGAAGAAATTTATCAAAGCTCTTTGAAGTTTTGCTCCTTTGCCTTTATAAACAGGAAATCCAGCTCCAGTTATTTTTGTACCAAGCTCAAAATCAATAATATCATATTCTTTTATTAAATCCCAATGAGGTTTTTTAACAGTTAAGTCTGGCATTTTTCCGCCTTCTTTAACTATTTCATTATCTTCTGCTGTTTTTCCTGCAGGAACAGACTCGTGAGGGATATTTGGCAACAAAACGATAATAGAATCCATTTCTTTTTCGACAGAGCTGAGCAAGTCTTCGAATTTTTGCAATTCTTCTTTAATGCCTACAGTCTTTCCCTTTGCTTGTTCTGCTTCGTCTTTTTTCTTTTGAGCGTATAAAATTCCAATTTCTTTAGAAATATCATTTAATTGAGATTGAAGATTATCTTTATTAAATTGATAATCTTTTCTTTTATTGTCGAGTTCAATTATTTTTTCAATTAATTCTTCCGCCTCAAAGTTTTTCACTCTAAGTTGTTTGATAACTCTGTCTTTTTCTTCTCTAATTAATCTTAATGTCAACATAGATATAAATTTTCTGCGAAGTTAGAAAAAATATCAGTTAAAAGTTAAAAGTTAAAAGTTAAAAGTTGGATTTTTAAAAAATTAATTTAAAAACCTTTAATAATGACTGCGAGTTCAACTTTTCTTTCTTCATAAACTTTTGCTTTCAGCGAGCTCGTAAACTCGGTTGAAACTTGAGAAACTTTTAATTATGTTTATTGTGTTGCCCTTGCGGGCAAAGCCTTTGAGAGGGCATCATACCGTAGGCTTCACCTACGGTTAATCACATGTTGTCCTACGGACAAACCACACACGCTTACCCGCTCGCTCGGATTTTTAATCCAAGTGTAACATTACCAAGCACTCGGATTATAAATCCGAGCGAGCTTCATGGGTGTTGAAAGCGAGCTTCATGGGTGTTGAAAGCGAGCGTCATGGGTGTTGAAAGCGAGCTTCATAGGTGTTGGGGGCGAGCGGATTAGGCTGTTTATAATAAGTTTTAAAACAACATTCAAGGTGTTTCAGAAGTGTTAAAATGCAAGGCTCTGAAATTGAGGACGAATCAGTTAAAAGTTAAAAGTGGGATTTTTAAAAAAATTTATAAAAAAACAGAGAACCTATTTAAAAATTCTCTGTTTTTGCTTTATACTTACTTAAAAACTTAAACTTCTTTCATCTTTTGACTTTTAACACTTCAACTACGTTCAGTGCATCGCTTTCAACTTTTAACTACATTTAGAGTGTCCACATTCTGTGCAAATTACGCAGCCGTCTTGGTAAACTTGAGTATCTTCTTGTTGACAGCCTTCGCAAATATCTCCTTTTTTAGAAGCTTTGGTTCCATTAGGGATATATTTTCGTAAAGCTCTTTCAACACCGCGTTTCCAAGTGTTAATGCTGTCGTTATCAAATTCTAATGAAGATACTAATTCCACAGCTTTATCTATAGCCATTCCGTGTCGTAATACTCCTGAGATTAGTTTTGCATAGTTCCAGAAAGTTTTATCAAATTGATGCGACAATCCTTGGAAAGTTGTAGCATAGCCATATCTGTTTGTGTATTGGAAGTCGTATCTATTATTTCCTTCTGCATCTCTTTCTTTAATTATTCTACCATTTTCTATTGCTTTAGGAATATTTAAAGTATCTTCTTCGACTCTACCTGTAAAGATTTCGTATGGCATTCCGTTTAATAATCCAACAAAAGCTATCCATTCTTCGTCGTCGTTTCTAAATCTAACTATATCTGCATCTAGAACTTTTGGACGTTTAAGTTCAAGCATTTGTTTTGCTTGTTGATTATTTTTATCGTCAGAAATTAACACGCCTGCTCTAGAACCTTCTCTATAAACTGTAATTCCTTTACATCCACATTTCCAAGCTTCGAAATAACATTCTTCAACTATTTCTTCCGAAACATTTTCTGGCATATTTATAGTTACGCTAATGCTATGGTCAACCCATTTTTGAATTGCTCCTTGCATTCTAACTTTGTTTAAATAATCAACGTCTGCTGCTGTAGCTTTGTAATATGGTGATTTTTTTACAAGTTCTTCGACTTGGTCATTAGACATATTTTTAACTTCTTCAACATCATATTTATTAATTTGAAGCCATGTTAAAAATTTATGGTGGAAAACTTTGTATTCTTCCCATTTGTCGCCTTGTTCGTCAACGAAATCGACTCTTACTTCTGGGTCGTTTGGATTAACTTTTCTTCGTCTAGTGTAAAATGGTCTAAACACAGGTTCTATTCCCGATGTTGTTTGTGTCATTAGGCTTGTAGTTCCTGTAGGAGCAATTGTTAAAAGAGAAATATTTCTTCTTCCATAATTTTCCATTTCTCTTACCATTTCTGGGTCTGCTTGTCTTAGCCTTTCGATAAATGGATTATTTTTTTCTCTTTGGCTATCGTAAATCATAAATGGCATTCTTTCTTTAGCCATATTTACGGAAGATCTATATGCTTCTATTGCAAGAGTTTTGTGAACTTCTGTTGCAAATTCGTTTGCTGTATCAGTTCCATAAGTTAGTCCTAATGCTGCCAACATATCGCCTTCGGCAGTAATGCCTACTCCAGTTCTTCTTCCTTCTTCGGCTTTGCGTCTAATATTTTCCCAAAGTTTTCTTTCAACTCTTTTTACTTCTATATCTTCGGGGTCGGAATTGATTTTTGCTAGAATTTGGTCTATTTTTTCTAATTCTAAATCAATAATATCGTCCATCATTTTTTGAGCATAGCCAACGTGTTTTTTAAACTTGTCGAAATTAAACTTAGCTTCTTTTGTAAATGGGTTATCCACATAAGAATATAAATTTATTGCTAGCAATCTACAAGAGTCGTATGGGCAAAGCGGAATTTCTCCACAAGGATTTGTAGAAACAGTTTTATATCCCAAATCTGCATAACAATCTGCTACCGACTCGCGTATTATAGTGTCCCAGAACAAAATTCCTGGTTCAGCAGATTTCCATGCATTATGAATAATTTTTTTCCAAATTTTTTGTGGGTCAACTTCCTTAATATACTTAGGTGCTCTATCATCTATTGGGAATTGTTGAATAAACTTATCTTTATTAATAAGTGCATTCATAAACTCATCAGTAAGTTTTACAGAAACATTTGCTCCTGTAACTTTACCTTGAGTTAATTTTACGTCAATAAAATCTTCGCTATCAGGGTGTTTTACCGAAACCGAAAGCATCAACGCTCCTCTTCTTCCGTCTTGAGCAACTTCGCGAGTAGTGTTAGAATATCTTTCCATAAAAGGCACAATTCCAGTAGAAGTTAGGGCTGAATTTTTTACTGGCGAGCCTTTTGGTCTTAAATGTGAAAGGTCGTGTCCAACGCCTCCACGTCTTTTCATCAGCTGAACTTGTTCTTGGTCGATTTTTAAAATTCCACCGTAAGAATCTGTTGGTTTGTCGTGTCCAATTACAAAACAATTTGATAAAGAAACAATTTGCAGATTGTTACCAATACCCGACATTGGACCACCTTGAGGAACTATATATTTAAAATCTTTCAATAATTCATAAATAGTTTCTTCCGAAAGAGGATTATCGTATTTCGTTTCTATTCGATATATCTCTTTAGCCAAACGTCTGTGCATATCGTCTGGAGTAAGTTCGTACAAATTGCCATCTGAATCTTTTAGTGCGTATTTATTAATCCACACTCTTGCAGCAAGGTCATCGCCCTTAAAATACTCTTGACTAGCTAAAAAAGCTTCAGAATCGCTAAAAATCTTTCTCTTTACTTCTTCCTTAAAATTCTGTGTCATTTGTTTATTTTCCAAGTTCATTTTTTATTATACTTTTTAATATCTGATTTTTAAAAAAACAAATCCCAAAATATTGGGAAAATTTGCAAGTACTAAAATATAGAGTTTAGACAAAAAAACAAAAAACAGTTTATCAACAATTGTTGGGAAATAATTTAAAAACTTCTTAAAAAGTCATAAATCAAGCACTTAAATATTTGCAAGAAATTTTGAGAAAAAAGAAATTAACCGTTCAAAAACCTTAACAAATAAGCAATTCAACAATTTTAAATTTATTTTTTAACAACTCATTGTTCAATTATCCAATCCCTTTATTCTTTTTGTGGCATTTGTTTATAAATCAAACTATTACATTTTTCAAAGAAATATTTAAAAAAAAAGATATTCACATTTTAAAAGTAAAAAAATGCTCTTTAAAACATCATTTTTTTTCATAGATAATGTAAATTATCAAATATTTTATGCGTAGAACCAAAAGAATTGTTTACGTACGAATTTGCATTAATTTTACACTTTTCTATCACATTTACATCACTAATCAACACATTCATTATATTTTCATATTCTTCAGAGTTGTTTATGCTAAAAGCAACTTCGTTTTTTATTAATTGTACAGCTTCGTTAAACTTTTTGTGATTTGGTCCAAAAACTACTGGAATTTCATAAACAACAGCTTCTAAAATATTATGAATTCCTTTTCCAAAACCTCCTCCAATATATGCAATATTTGCATAACGATATAATTTTGACAAAATTCCAATAGAATCAATTATAATTAATCGTGTGTCGGGATTTAGGGTTTCTATCTTAGATAATCTTTGACTTGTAATTTTAAGTCTTTTTTCTAAGTTTTTTATATTCTGTTCAGAAATTTCGTGAGGAGCAATAATAAAAACATAATCTTCAGGCGAAGAGTTTATGAAGTTTGTTATAATTTTTTCGTCTGCTGCCCAAGTGCTTCCATAAACAAAACATTTTTTGCCTTCGCAAAATTTTTCAAGAATTGGATTTTCATATTTTTCATTAGCTATAGCAACAACTCTATCAATTCTTGTATCTCCGCAAACTAAAGTGTTTTTGAAATTGTATTTATGTAATAATTTTTCTGTTTCTTCTGTTTGCACAAATATTTTGCTAAAAAAACCTAAGGCTTTGCGATAAGTTTTTCCATAAGACTTAAAAAACACTTGATTTGGACGAAAAATAGCAGCAATTAAATAAGTTGGGATTTTGTTTTTATTTAATTTTTCTAAGAAATAATACCATATTTCATATTTTACAAAAATTGCAGTAACTGGGTTTACTGTTTCAATAAATTCTTTTGCATTTTTTCGTGAATCGAAAGGCAAATAGCAAACTATATCTGCAAATTGGTAATTTTTTCGAGGTTCGTAACCACTTGGACTAAAAAAACTTAAAATAATTTTATATTCTGGTTTTTCAGTTTTTATTTTTTCAATTAGTGGTCTGCCTTGTTCAAATTCACCTAAAGACGCACAGTGAAACCATATATATTTTGAGTTTTTATCAATTTTAGATTTAATTTCTTGAATTTGATTTTTTCTGCCTTCAATCATTAATTTTGCTTTTTTATTAAAGATTGAAGCAATTTTTATTGCAAAAAAATATGATTGAGTAATTATTTTATAAGCAAAAAGCATATTTAATAAAAGTAATATTTTTCTGGTGATTTTGTATAAATTGGAATTATCCATCCAAATCTAATACCACTTAAAAAATCTTTTCGTTTTGTATCATCATATCTCATAAGATTAAAGTCATAATCTCTTCGGCTCATTGTAAAAGCTTGATAAAACTCAAATCCTATATAAAAATTAATTAGTCGTTTATTATCCAAATGTTGATAACCTATAAATTCTTTTACTGCAAGTCCATTGCTTAGTCTGTCGTATCCCTTTTTATAATCACCTAAAATTGGCGGTGCGTTATTGTCTTTATTTTCGATATGAATATGATGCTGCAAAAGTCCTGCTCCAAGGCTTACTAAAATCCCAGAATTTTTATTTGGTCCAAAAACAGGAATAAGTTTACTTAGATTAGCTCCTGCGTACATACCTCTTTCTGACAAAGTGAAGGTTGCATATTCACCATATTTATTAATAATGTATCCTGTTTCTGTTGCAATATTATTAAAAATAGTAGTGTCTTTTACTTTTCCGCCGAAGATATAAGCAAATTCTAACCCAAATCCCCAATTAGAAGCTATTTTATATTCTAAACTTCCACCAATCATAGAAGACATTCCAAAACGTTGAGCCATATCGCCACCAGGAAGATGAGCAGAATAATTAATGGAAAATTTTAACATATTTATACTAGAGTCGCTAATTTGAGCGTTTATAGTAAAAACAGAAAAAACCGTAATAAAAACCAAAAAAATCTTTGTTTTCATTTTGCAAAATTATAAAAACTTAACATATCTTAAAACAAAAAAACATTGTGAATATTGTAAAATATTTAGATTTTTTGACACTGTTGCTCAAAATGCCAAACTGATATGCCAATCCTGATAAAAATAAATATTATTTTTCTTATTATACACAAAAATAAAAACTTTCATTTTTTACATAATTTGCCGTATATTTAAACGGTTCTATTAAAATAAATGGCGATTATATTTTTTATCAATTTTTCGTCTAACATAAACTTTTTCTTCGTAACTTTGAAATCTAAATAATTCTTTTTCTGATGAGAGTTTTTACTTTGTGCATATTTTCTATATTTTTTAGTTGTATTACCTTATTTGGACAGCAACAAACTGAACTTCAGAAAGCAAGGACTATTTTAAACGACAGAGCTGAAGTTTTTATTAAATTTTCTGCTACTCCACAGGAATTACAACATTTTTCAAGAATTTTATCTATTGATAATTATGATGGAGAAAATATTTTTGCTTACGCCAATGCCAAAGAGTTTGAAAATTTCTTAAAAACTAATAAAAATTTTGAACTTGTTAAAGATTATTATAATCGCTCAAGAGCTTTGACTATGGCAACAAGCATTGAAGAAATGCAAAATTGGGATAAATATCCAACTTATGAGGTTTATGTTGAAATGATGCAAAAATTCGCACAAGATTATCCTAATATTTGCAAGTTAGATACCATTGGTTTTTCTACTGAAGGACGTTCGCTTTTAGCGGTTAAAATTTCTGACAACGTAAATATTGACGAAGCTGAACCAGAATTTTTATATACAGGTCAAATGCATGGAGATGAGCTTATTGGTGGAGCTGTTTTATTGAGATTGATAAACTATTTATTAGAAAATTATGGTTCTATTTCAGAAATTACCGATTTAATTAATTCTGTTCAAATTTATATAAATCCGCTTGCAAATCCTGATGGCACTTATAGGTCAGACAATAGCACAGTGAGCAATTCGATTAGATATAATGCTCAAAGCATTGATTTAAACAGAAATTACAAAGACTTTGACGCTGGCAACCATCCTGATGGCAATGAGTATGGTATAGAAACTGTAGCTTTTATGGAATATGCTGAAAATCACAAGTTTGTAATGTCAGCAAATACTCATAGCGGAGCAGAACTTGTAAATTATCCTTTCGATACGCATTCAGAATTGCCTGCAGATAATTTATGGTGGGAATTTGTTTCTACAGAATATGCAACTAATGCTCAAGAAAACTCGGCTTCGGGTTATTTTACAGACCAAAACAACGGAGTTACAAATGGTTACGCTTGGTACACTATTACTGGAAGTCGTCAAGATTATATGAATTACTATCATAATTGTCGAGAAGTAACTTTGGAATTAAGTACTAAAAAACTTTTAGATGCAGAAGACTTACCTGCTCATTGGGAATACAATAAAAAAGCTTTGTTAGATTATTTAAAACAAGTTACTTATGGTTTGCGAGGCATAGTTACAGACTCTATAACTCACGAACCATTGCAAGCAAAAGTGTGGATAGAAAATTTTGACAAATTAAATTCTCATGTGTTTTCTTTCCCTCAACACGGCGATTATTACCGTTTGTTAAAACAAGGAAATTATCTTGTTAGTTTTTCTGCAGAAGGCTATAAAACAAAAACTTTTGAAGTCGAAATTAATGATTACCAACAAACTCTGCTTGATGTTCAGCTTGTTAATTTGGAAAACACATCTCCTTTGGCAAATTTTACTTCAAATCAGCAAATTTTTGAATGTTCGCCAAATGTACAGTTTATAAATTTATCCGAAGCCTCATCAGATTCCGAATTTTTGTGGGATTTTGGCGATGGAAAAACTAGTACAGAATTTGAGCCAGAACATTTTTATTCTCAAAACGGAACTTATACAGTAAAACTTATTGCTCAGAACTCTTTTGGAGAAAATTTTATTATAAAAGAAAATTTTATTGAAATTAATTTAAATGAAATTCCTGAGCTTCCAAGTTTTGTGATTTGCGAAAATTCTGGCAATCTTGAAATTAATCTTGATTTAGATGGAAATATTTTATGGTTTGAAAATATAAACGATACAATTCCATTTAATGAAGGAAATTCTTACACAACACCTGAACTACACGAAAACACAACATATTTTATTGAAACAATATTTGTCGGTGGCAACTTTAATGGTGGAAAATTAAATCGCGAAAGCGGAGGAAGTTATGTGTCTGACGCATCTAATAATTATTTAATTTTCGATTGTTATCAAAATTGCAATTTGCACTCTGTAAAAGTTTATGCCGATGGAAATGGGAATAGAACAATTTATTTGAAAAATTCAATGGGCGAAATTCTTGAATCAAAAGAAATATTTATTGAAAACGGAGAACAAACTGTTGTTTTAGATTTTAATTTAATACAAGGCGAAGATTTTAGATTAGGATGCGAAGCGACTGCTAATTTATACAGAGATTTTAGTGGAATGTTTTCAAATTTTAATTATCCATTCAATATTAGCAATGCAATTTCTATTAAACAAAGCAATACTGTTTGGTGGTATGATGAGAAAAAATATTATCCATATTTTTATGATTGGAATATAAGCTTGCCTGATTGTTATTCTGCAAAAACTCCATTAAATATTTATGTAAACGAAGAAATTGTTGCTGATTTTAATTTTACTATTAATAATAATATCGTTTCTTTTACAAACGCTTCAATTGCAGCAGATTCTTATATTTGGGATTTTGGTGACAACACAACAAGCACAGAAATAAATCCAACTCACACTTATCAAAGCAATGGAGAATATACAGTTACATTAACAGCTTCAAGCGGATGTGGTGAAGACACTATTTCTTATCAAGTTGTTATTGTTGCTGGAATAGAAAATCATTTTACAGATAATATAGAAATTTATCCTAACCCAAGTTCAGATTTATTAAACATTAAATCAAATCAAACGATTTCTAAAATCCAAATTTTAAGTGTTGATGGTAAAATTATTAAAACTTTTGAAAATATTAATTCAACTAAAACTTTTATAGACATTGAAAATTTGAATAATTCATATTATTTCATTAATATTTACATTGAAAATAAAATTATCAGAAAACCTTTTATAAAACTTTAAAATCTACTTATTATGAAAAAATTTATTTTTACATTATTCGCTTTTTTATCCTGCTTATGGATTTTCGCACAAGTTTCAAGCCCAGAGCTTGACTATGCTCATAACAAACTAAATGAACGCGGAGAATTTTATTTTAAATTTAAGTGCAATGACATAGAACTTGTTAATGAATTATCTTCGAAATTATCAATAGATAATTTTAAAAACGGTTTTGTTTATGCTTATGCAAATCAAACAGAATTTGAAACTTTTTTAACTTACAATTTAAGTTTTGAGCCTGTTTATGATTATTACGAAACACCCAAAGCCTTAACAATGGCTACCACAGTTGCACAAATGGCAAATTGGGACAGGTATCCAACTCATGCGGTTTTTTCGCAAATGATGCAAAATTTCGTAACTAACTATCCTAATTTATGTGTTTTAGAAAATTTTGGAACATCAATTAATGGTTATCCTTTAGTAACTTTAATAATTTCAAATAATGTAAACACACCAAGTGACAAACCTGAGTTTTGGTGGTCGAGTACCATGCACGGTGATGAATTAACTGGCTATGTTTTATTGCTTCGTTTTGCAGATTATCTTTTATCAAATTACGGTACAGACGAGAGAGTTACCAATATGTTAAACAATATAAAAATTCACATAACTCCTTTAGCAAATCCTGATGGAACTTTTTATAATTCAAGCAATGGAACTTCGGTGTCTTATTCGAGAAGAGCTAACGCTAATAATGTTGACTTAAATAGAAATTTTCCTCGTGTAGATGGAGGAACTAATAATCCTATTCAAAACGAAACACAATTAACAATTGATTATGCCAATAATCACAATATTGTTATGGCAGCAAATATTCACGGTGGTACTGAATGCATGAATTACCCTTGGGACTCTTGGACAAGCTCCCAAAATCCACATGCAGACCAAAACTGGTATTATTATATAAGTACTGTTTATGTTAACGAGGTTAGAGCTGTTTCGCCTTCAAGTTATTTTGATGGACCCGAATCATATAATACTACTGGAATTACTCATGGTGGAGATTGGTATGTTATTACTGGTTCTCGTCAAGATTATTTTAATTATTTTAAACATATTAAAGAACTTACTGTAGAAATTTCTGATAACAAACAACTTGATGTTGAATATTTAAATGCCTATTGGAATTACAATAAAAATGCTTTTCTTTCATTTACAGAACAAGTACTTTATGGTTTTAGAGGAATTGTTACCGATGCTTGTACTGGAAATGCATTAGATGGTGTTAAAGTTGAAATTGCTGGGCATGACACTTATAATTCATTTGTTTATTCTTTTGCTCCTATTGGAAATTATCATCGTCCAATTTACGAAGGAGATTATGAAGTAACTTTTTCTAAAACAGGATATGTAAGTAAAACTTTGCCGGTAAGTGTTCTAAACAATCAATCAACAAGATTAGATGTGCAATTAGTTCCAGTCAATGTAGCAGTTCCTGATTTTTCAACTGCTAATACAACTATTGGAATTGGTTCAGCAATTAGTTTTCAAGATTTAACATCTGGTGGTACAGTTACTTCCAGAAATTGGTATTTTGAAGGTGCTACACCAAGCACAAGTTCTGCACTCAATCCTACAAATATTACTTATAATTCTACTGGAAATTTTGATGTAAAATTAGAAATTGTAAGCAATGGCTGTACTATTGAAGAACTCAAATCAGATTATATAAAAGTAATTATTCCTGGTGCACCAACAGCTTTATTTACTGCACAAGAAACTTCTTCTTGCACTGGCGAAATACAATTTACAAATCAAAGTGAAGGAGTTGGTAACTCTTACTTGTGGAATTTTGGTGATGGCACAAGTTCTACAGAAGAAAATCCATTACATGTTTATACCCAAAATGGCAATTTTACTGTTAGTTTATTAGTTACAAACTCTGTTAGCGACGACAGCTATACATTACCTGAAACAATTACAATAAATCGTCCTGAAGCACCTCAAATAACCAACGCAAACAGATGCGGAACAGGTTCTGTAAACTTATCTGCAAGTGGTTCAGGAGTTTTAAATTGGTATGATAGCGAAATTTCAGGAAATTTAATTCATACAGGAAATACTTACACAACCCCTGCTTTATCAAGCACTACAACTTATTATGTTCAAGATAATATAGGAATTGAACAAAATGTTGGACCAAATGTTGGCGGTTCTGCAAAAAATGTTGCAGCTATATTGTATTTTGATGTATATCAACCTATGACTTTAATTTCTGTTGATGCAAGAGCAGGTGGTTTTACTGGAGGAACAAAAACTATTAAACTTTTAGATGCAGAAAACAATGAATTATACTCAGAGTCTGTATATGTTGGAACTTCTACAACTACTTTAACATTAAATTGGGAAATTCAACCTGGCAATGGCTACCAATTAACAACAAAAACAAACTCAAATTTATATAGAATAAGCACCGCAAACTATCCTTATACAATAGATGGTTTAGTTAGCATAACTGGCTGTAATCAAGGATCTTCCTACTATTATTCGTGGTTTAATTGGAAAGTAAAAGGCGAAGATTGCATAAGCCCACGAGTTCCTGTTACTGCAACAATAAATCCTGTGCCTTCAGTTAACTTAGGTGCAGACCAATCTCAGTGTGGAGGTTCTGTTACTTTAAATGCTGGTAGTGGCTTTAATAGTTATTCATGGAATGGAAATCCAGGAACTCAAACTTTAGTGGTAAATACTACAGGTAATTATAGTGTTGTTGTTGAAAATGAATTTGGTTGTACAGCAAGCGATAATGTAAATGTTACAATCAATCAGGTACCACAACTAAATTTAACTGCTATTGATGAGTCCGCTCCAAATGCAAACGATGGAAGCGTTACAGCTAACGTTAGTGGTGGTGCAACACCTTATACTTATAACTGGACTGGTTCTTCTGGAACAGGAA
>Ga0255347_1004148_pt1 | contig 17895 bp, 13 predicted proteins | sample wastewater_treat_2_FD_192479 | JGI IMG/M metagenome (GOLD analysis project Ga0255347, IMG submission 192479) | Wastewater microbial communities from Lulu Island WWTP, Vancouver, Canada - plant24 | ecosystem: Engineered > WWTP > Wastewater > Unclassified | place: Canada: Vancouver, British...
AGTTTTTAATGAAAAATTACTGCCTCTGAGCCGGTATCCTTTCAAGCGCTAGGCCGGTATCCATTTGACCGCTACGAGCGGTATCCATTTGAGCGCTACAGACGGTATCCTTTAAGCGATATATTCACAGATTGACAGCTTTATTTAATTCTGTTTCATATCTTGTATTTGGAATGGCCATGTCAATAACATCTTTCTTGCTATATGATTTGATTATTCCATTAAAGTATTCGCTATACTCTATGCCAAACAGAAATATAGATGTTATTTTATCACCCTGATTAGCATTATTATATCTGTCTTTCAGTATGTCGGCAAGCTGTTTGATGGTTAATGTCCCGGATTGTTTTATAAAGCAACTTTGAGACATTATCGGCTTATATGAACCAACAAACGAAGCATAATCACTGTCCGGATGGAATGTTGTACGGAATGTGAAATCTTCGTGACTGGAAACAATATTCTTAACTTGGTATGATTTACCGCTTCCAGGTGCTCCAAAATAAATTTTTTGAAGGTCTTTAATACCCTTTCCTTTTGCACCCTGACTGCCATAGAGGTTAGAAAAACGAAAAGGAGTAATAATAAGGCACTCAAGCGTTGATTGACCTGCGTATAGAGTCTGAATAAATGGAGCGCGTGATAGTTCACCAGCATGTGCTACTATTGAATCACCTTCAGCAGTAATGTTCGTTCCTGCTATTCCGAGGGAGTCACGAAGATCCTGTTCAGAATAAAGGATAGAATCATATTGCAAATCCTTGTGTGTGAAATCAAAGAGCTTCTTCGCGTCTTCAACCGATATATGAGTGTCTTCAAGGAATAATTTGAGCAAAGCCGCTTCATCAATATTGTCTTCGAAGCCTCTGTTTCTAAAATACCAAACAATAACATTGTATATGTTCGGTGTGTTAACCAACATCTGTTCCGGGACTTTAGTCGTCCATTCTGCTGATAACATGATATTCCAGATTGAGGATTCACTATATGTTTTCTTATTGTCTTCAAGACAAAATAAATTCTCAAGGAATTCCGAAACCTTTGTTGTGTCGAAATCATAACTAACACATGGATCGACAGTTGCGCAATCTATTGATGAAAGGATTGATAACAACCCCCAAAACTTGTTTTTTGTGCTTAATTTATTAGCTTCATAGGCCTGTTTAACAGTTTGTAGAGTGAAATACTTCATTTCTTAACCTCCTTTTCATAAGTATATATCATATTTTTCATTATAAGTTTAACGACTGGGACGCTTACAGCGTTTCCGAGCTGTTTGTAAGCTTGAGTGTTGGAAACCGGCATAATAAAATTATCGGGAAAACCCTGAAGTCTTTTAGACTCGAGAACGGATAATTTGCGCCTTATATCCCATAATTTTGGTGTTCTGTTTGCTATTATAGTTGATGCGTAAGTATCAAGACATGAATAAAAAGCCTCTTGAATCTGAGTTTTAGCTTTATCTCCTACATGAAAACGAAGTGACCCGTCCGGTTTTTGGAAAGAAAATACTCCATATTTTCCTTTTTTTGTGTCCGGCTTGTATTTGACATTACTATGCTGAACGCGTTCTGTTTTTTTGCAATGAGAAAAATGGTAATCTATTCTCTCCTGTTCAAACTGATTTAACTCAAGTTGCTTTGATTTGTCATTTTCATCAATAATATCTCTTAAGGTCGGGCGTCCGCCTAATGGTTCAGGAAATTCAAATGGCACATCTTTTCGGAATGCAACGCAATACCATCTTTCTCTTTTTTGAGGAAGACCAAAATCAAGTGATGATAAGATTTTCCAATGAGGATAATAACCGAGTTCACGCAGGTTATCCAAAATGGTTTTGAGTGTCTTACCTTTTTTATGTGAGACTATGCCTTTAACATTTTCCAAGAACACCATCTCCGGCTTATGGTATGCTAAGATTCTACAGATATCAAAAAATAAGGTTCCTCGAGTTGTGTCTTCGAAGCCTTTCTTGTCTCCTGCGTAGCTGAATGGCTGACAAGGGAAACCAGCTGTTAGAATGTTAAAACAAGGAATATCCTTTGCTTCTATTTTCGTGATATCTCCAGCAGGGATCTCGTGAAAATTCGCATTATATGTTTCTTGTGCAAACTTATCAATATCAGAAGAAAATACACATTTTACATTGGAATCTTCCATTGCGAGCCTGAATCCTCCAATCCCACAAAACAAATCGATTCCTGTATATTGATTGTTAATGTTTTTCTTGGCCATAAATATATTTAAGAAACTATTCTCCTAAAATTTCAAAGTTACTAATTTTAAAAATATCAACCATAAAAATTATCATTTTGCTTTTAATTTGCTTACTAAATATCAAGACAATCAAGATGTTGTGGCTTCGAATGAGTAACAATTAATCTTAAGTATTAGAGATAAATATTTCAGCTTAATTATTTCACTTGAAGTTGTTGTTCAATGCATAGTAACAGAACAACCAACGTTATATTACATTTTTTATATTCACAGTGATCCGGCAATCGTGGCTTACGAGATTTCTATATACTTCCCTGGATTAAATCAATTTATGAGATGCTCATTCCGGAAAACATAGCCCATTTGATTGCTTCAATGTCTTTGGTAAACTGCTTCAACATATATCTTTGCTATTGTAGAATTTGTTTGTAGCCATAAAGTTAGAAAATATTAGTAATTTTATCGTCAGAATAGGATTAGGTATGGCAGTATCTGGCATAATATACAGAAGATTCATTGTTAACGATAAAGGTGTTGAAAAATCTTACGTTGGCCAGACTTGTGATCCAATCAAACGTAATAACGACTTTCTTAATCTGAAAGTCAAATATAGTGGTGTTCGTATTGAAAACGCACGCAAAAAGTATAGACCCGAAAATTTCAGATATGAGGTACTTGAAACAATCTCATGTGATACCGAGCAAGAACTTACCGCTAAGTTGAACGAGCGTGAGATATATTGGGTTAGAAAATTTGACTCATTCAACAACGGCTACAATAATGCTAAAGGGGGTAGCGGTGCTACTGGTTATAGACATACTGAGGAATATAAACAATGGCAAAGCAAGCAAAGTAAAATACTAAACAGCGATCCTGAAATCAAGAAACGTCAAAAGGAAGGAATGAGAAAATATTTCAATTCTCCTGGTGCCCGGGAAAAAAGAAGCGTAGAACTCCAAATACGCTATAAAGATCCTGCTGAACGAGAGAAACTTAGCAAAGCGCAGAAGCTGAGTTATGCGTCAGATCCTTTGAGAGCAAAAACCAGAAATGCGCATCTCTCGGCAACTTGTTCTACTCCTGAAGGTAGGAAGCGAATGAGTAAAACGAGCCGTGATGCTTGGCAGAACGAAGATTACAAGGCAAAGCAGCAAGAACGAATGCGTAGGCAATGGGCAGATCCAGAGTATAAGGCTGCATTCAAGGAACGTAACAAGGGGATGAATGGTAAACGAGTTCGTCAGTTGTCTATGGATGGCAAGCAGATTATTGCTGAATTCATTTCTGCCTGTGATGCCGCCAGAGCTATAGGTGTACCTAATTCGTTCAGTAACATTTGTCGTGTATGCCGTGGAGATAGATTGTCTTATAAGGGGTATAAGTGGGAATATATCGAAAATGAATAATTAACACTCTAACTCGTCTCGTTTCACATCAGTTCCGCAAGACAAGTTAAGTTCCAGCCATTTTGGCACTACTGAGCCTTCGCGACATCTCCCCCCTTACCCACCTCAAATTCAACCCTTATATTTCTCAATCCCCTTCTTCAACTCATCGGCAACCCGGTGCCTGAGCTCAAGAGGCTCTATCACCTCCACGGAGGAGCATTTTGAGCAGAGGAATTGCACGAAGTCATATGCGGGAGCGATGCGGTATTCGTAGTAAGTGTAGCCCTCTTCTTTCAAATCGTCCCGCTTGGATTGCGAATGATGGACCTTCAAGGAATCAAAGTATTTTACCTGTTCGTCTTGAACCTTGAGTATAATCTTCTCGGGCTCCCCTTCTTGATGGAAAATGCCGTAGCAGTTTGCGTAGTAGGCAGAAGGGTTGAACCTTTTCGGGTATTTGAACTTTTCCGGAGTTATCTCTAATGAAACCATTCTGTCCAATGCGTATGTGCGTAGAGTATTCGGATGTGTGCCTGGAACGCCCACAACATACCATCGCTGCTGGAAGATTTTCAGGAAATACGGACGAAGCCATGTGTCCTGATGTTCATCGCTCCAGAAGCTTTGATAAACCATATGCAGGACCTTGTTGCCGCGCATCGCATTGATGACTACATCCAAGAACCGGCGCCCGCCGGGAATGTCCTCGAATTGAATGCGGTCGCGAAGGTCGCGGGACTCCATCAGCATATTGTCCACTGCTATTGTCGAAAGCATCCACTCCTGTATCTTACCCTCCTCCACTTCATCTTCATTATCTATATAATATTTATTTGAGCTTTTATTGCATTTGATGATGATGCCGAACACTTCCTCGATTTCCCTTTTGTGGCGATGGAAGGTCCTCGCAGTGAGCGGAGAGTAAGGAACCGTGTTCAGGGAAGAACGTTGCCAGGCGCGGTCTATTTCCTCGAAAGTGATGCCGTCATTGCGCTGGATGATGTCGACCAGCCATTTGTATCTTGAGTAAACGCGGGATTTTTCTGCCATAACTTATTGTCGTTAATTCTTTTATGCTTACAAATTTATGAAATTGCAGTGACAAAAAACGGCACGATAAAAATTATTTTGTTCTTTTTTTTTACAGCTATGCCACGAAATGGCATATGTGTGATATATATTAGCGGTAGAAAAAAGGAGAATTATCATGAAAGAAAAAGAAAAGACAATCCTCGGCTGCATGAGCGGCATTATAGAAGACATCCGTGACACGGAAAAAAAATTCAACGAAAAGATTTTTGAGGAGAAGGCGGAAGAAATAGAGTACATAAGCGCCATGTGCGGCACGACTCCCTGGCAGTCTGTATTGCTCTCGTGTATTATAGAAAGGAGTAATAGAAATAGACTCGACAAGTCGGATCTTGCCAGATTCATGGGGATGAGCTACATCAAACTGCTCGCCTTCGACACAGACCTCGCTTCCCTGCACAAAATGAGACTCATCGTCGTGTATTCCGATAGTTATATCCATCTTCCCTCTCACGTTCTATCATCTCTCTCTAAAAACCAACCATACTCCATTCCCGACAATTATAATCTCGACACTCCGGAGCTTATGAAGCGGCTGCGTGACCTTTTAAAGCAGCGGATGGAGGATGAGTTGGATGAATGGGATATGGTAGAGAGGCTTGATGAATTGATGACGAATAATCAGGAGTGCTCTTTTGTCAAGGCGGCTGCAAAATATCGTATTTTTATAGATGGCAATCTTGATTTATGCCAACAAGAAAAAGTGGTGTTCTACAACCTTGTCTATCGTTATCTCTACGAAGATGACGATCAGGTCGGTTGGCATGACTTCAATGATGTATTTCAAGATAGTTCGGATATCAATGTGATGAGAAGCAGATATAGGAGAGAAGGTCTGTTGCTCCAATTACGCGGCATCATCGAGCCCGTCGGGGAGGATGGCTTTTTTAATATTGATTTATTCCATATTAAAGATGAGATTAAGGAGGAGCTTTTCGAAGATGTGGGTGGATTGAGGAAGAGGACTACAAGGAAGACGAGAATGAAGTTGATTCCAAGCAAGGACATCAAGCCCAGGGACCTTTTCTATAATCCCGGGGAGGCCGAACAGGTAAACCGGCTGGCCTCTCTTCTGGCGGATGCAACTTACCGTTCCACCTGCGAACGCCTTAAAGAGTCGGGCCTTCGCACCGGTTTCTCATGTATATTCTACGGTTCTCCGGGGACCGGTAAAACGGAAACGGTCTATCAGCTTGCACGGCAGACCGGACGCGCCCTGGTACCAATCAATGTCTCGGAAATCAAGTCGTGCTGGGTCGGCGAATCCGAAAAGCTGATTAAAAACGTCTTCGACAAGTATCGCAAGCTGGTACAGGAGTCCGACATTGCCCCCATCCTCTTATTCAACGAGGCGGATGCTATCTTCGGAATACGCCGCGAGGCCGCTACAGATGCGGTTGACAAGATGGAAAACGCCATCCAGAATATCATCCTTCAAGAGATGGAGGAACTTGACGGCATTCTCATCGCGACCACCAATCTCACGCAGAACCTCGACAAAGCCTTCGAAAGAAGATTCCTTTATAAAATCAAGTTCAATAAACCATTGCCGGATGTCAAGAGCAAGATATGGAAGTCGTTCCTTCCCGGATTAAGCGATGAGCAGGCGGCAGAACTCTCTTCGGGCTTTGACTTCTCCGGCGGACAGATAGAAAATGTTTCCAGGAAGAAAGTCATTCAAACCATCATCGAAGGGCATGAGCCGAGCTTTGATGAAGTCAAGGGCTATTGCGGTGAAGAGCTTATCGACAATAACAACGGACAAAGAAAACGAATAGGATTTTGATTCAGTTTGCAGGAGATGCTTTTGCAGGGATGGCTCTTTCAAGTCAGCATTCAGGCGGAGCATCAATATCGTAGCGCTGGATTTTATCTGCCACGAGTTGAGTATTGAACACGGCTTCCGGATGTTCAGGAAAGAGTTCAAGCATCTCCTGCCCGCTTTTCAGATATTCCTCGCCGGTATAGTGCAGTCTGTTTTTATCTGAGACTTTCTTGCCGCAATTAATAGCCAGCATCTCATCGTGAGCCGTCGCCTGGTGCTTGTATGTAAAATGAGAATCGTTTGTTGCCACTACGGGGATGTCGAACTTTTTCCCGAGTTTGAATAGCGCTTCATTTGCTTTTCTTTGCAGCAACTCAATTTTATTGGAATCCCCTTCCCTCTTGGTCGGATGAAGGCTGACTTCAAGGAAAAAGTCATCTCCGAAAATCTCCCTATACTGCTTAAGCGCCATCTCCGCACCCTCCATATCATCCTTGAGAATATATTGGGGGATTTCCCCGCCAATGCAGGCCGACATGCATATAAGGCCCTCGTGACAGGCCTCTAAAGTATCATAATCCACTATCGCTCTGCCTTTATAAATGTCGCCGGCGGCAGCTGTTGAAGAGATTTTGCAGAGATTATTGTATCCCCGTAGATTTTTGGCTAATAGGATAAGATGATAATATCTCTTCCTCTCCCCTTCTTTCCGATTATGGTTCGGGCAACCGGCAAAATAGATTTCATTGCCGAGTATGGGTTTGATGTCCGGATAGAAACTTTTTGCATGATTGAAGAAGTCTTTGACTCCCGCCATAGTGCCATGGTCCGTGATGGCAATTGCGGGCATTCTCAGCTCATTTGCCCTGTCAAAGAGCTCCTTTACTGTGGACATTCCATCCAGAAGCGAATATTCCGTATGTACGTGTAACGGGATATATGACATGCCTGTATTTGCTTTCATACTGCAAAGGTAGCAGTGTATTCTGCTATTTTATATCTTTCCCTGCACAAGTTTATTGGTATAAATGTACCCTTTCCGTGCATTCACTGACAGAGATGTTAAAACCCAAGTCGATGACTGACAGCAATACCTTCTTGTACAGGCAGTATTTTTCGATAAAGTCATAGACTTGGACTGCATCAGCATTTATCCCGCATCCGACATACTCAAATTCCCTGATTTTGAAGCAACGGCGGGAATCATCCTGAATAAACTCCACGGATATATCATCTATCCACACCACAAGATTGCCGTTCGGCAGAAACCGGTTTTTGTATCCTCTCTTTTCTGCTTCTGATTTCAATTCTTCTTGACCAGCGGTATGAACGTTTTCCGAGAAATGAGCATACATCTTTACTGCCATATTTATAAAGAGTGATGCGCATAATTCTGTCATTTCTTTTATTTTACAATCAACTCTTTTATAGATTTTACTCATAAGCAAGACCGTATCCGATATTTGACAGCGGAGCCGGTCGGGTGACAAAACCTCTATTGTAGAGCCCTTAGAGAGGATTTCCTGATAGAAATCGATGGTTGGGACAAGTTGGTACTTGAATACGGAATAATCTTCTTTTGTTTCAATCTCTTCTTGAGAATGATGAAGCGGAAAAGAACGGTAATACCCGACTTGCCTTGCCTCCACCTTTATTTTAACCTCCTCAGGGGCTGCGTTTTCACCGGTAATGATGTCTAAATGATTATTTGCCATAATTTTATAAGTTTAAGGCAAAGATAAATCCTCATACTGCCAAAACGTGGCAGTATGAAAGATTTTATGTAAAAAGAACAGGAATCCCCCACTTTAAGCCGAGTGGTGGGGGCATAATAAGGGAATTAATATTTTACAAACACTTCCATGGCTTGATATTGGGCCATGCCCAAATCAGTGTAGAGCCGGGCAGTATTTTGAGTCCTGTCTTCAGCCCTCTGCCAGAATTCACGCGAATCTTCACCGGGGAAAGGAACAATGTCTTTTTGAGAGAGATGATGGAAAATGGCATGTCTTTTCTCAATTTCCTGAGATGGGCTCATCGGGACTGCCATATCGACACGTCCTAAATCCCATTCCATCCAGGCGCCTCGATAAAGCCATACAACACATTTTCCTGCCCACTCTTTACCCTCTTCTCGCAGTTGTTCCAGCGCTTCCATTGCAGCTTCCGTACAGACTTTATGAGTGCCGTGCGGGTCGGCCAAATCGCCTGCCATATATACTTGATCCGGTTTGATGCTTTCAAGAAAATCCTTTATGATATCAACATCGATTTGAGAACTCGGCAGTTTCTTGATTCCGCCCGATTCATAGAAAGGCAGGTTCAAGAAATGAACATTCGTTTCGTCATTCAAGCCGAATGACCGGCAGGCGCCACAGGCCTCGGAACGTCTGATGGCGGCTTTGATATCCAATAATGCGCGAGGCTCCGGTTCGCCCGGTTTTTTCTGTGCAATAAGTTTTTTCACTTCATCAAACCTATCTCCGAAACCGAGTTTGCGGGCTGCATCCATATGTTGAAGAACAAACTCGTCATTTACTGCTACGTTTCCGGATGTTTGATATGCAACATGAACGTGATGCCCCTGTTGAACAAGTCTGATGAAGGTCCCGCCCATGGAAATCACATCATCGTCGGGATGAGGCGAGAAGATAACGACTTTCTTTGGAAACGGCTTTGAGGCTACCGGACGTGTAGAATCATCAGCGTTAGGCTTCCCGCCGGGCCAGCCGGTTATTGTGTGTTGGAAATCATTGAAGATATCAATGTTAATTTGGTCATATGGGCCGTGTTCTTCGAGAAGTCCGTCAAGAGAATTCCTCAGATAATCTTGTTCTGTTAGTTTCAGTATGGGTTTTCCAACTTTCTGGCACAGCCATAATACCGCTTTTCGAGTGAATTTCGGAGTCCATTCGCAAGGGCCGATAAGCCATGGGGCTACTTCTCTGGTAAGAAGGCTTCCGGCTCCTTCATCGACGTACATTCGGACATTGTGATGTTTCTGGAACAAAGAAACAGGACAGGCAGGGTCATAATCTCCTTCAACTATCTTTTGTGTAATTTCTACCTTATCCTCGCCCCATGCCATAAGAAACACCTTCTTAGCAGAAAGCATGGTGGAAACGCCCATGGTTACAGCCATTCTGGGAGTAGAATTGATATCTCCCCGGAAATAATTTCGAGCTTGTCTTTTCCTTGAATTATATGAAAGCATTACAATTCGGGTGCGCGAGTATTCTTCGGACCCCGATTCGTTGAATCCTATTTGTCCTTCTTCTCCAATACCCATCACAAGCAAATCCAGCCCTTTTGCTTTTTCGTCAAACATTGCCAGCTCGGACGGATCGATTGATTCGCCGAGAATATTCACGTTTTCAGCCTGAACATCAGTTTTGGATATAAATTCGCTGCGAACAATATCATTTCTTCTTTGTGAAGGAGACGATTCCTTGAAATAATATTCATCTGTCGTGAAAACCTCGACGTTTTTGAATGAAACTGCACCTTTGTCATATTGTTTACACAACTGACGGAAGAGCGGGGTCAAAGTAGTGCCGGTCGAAAAACCCAGCTTGAAGGCTTTCTCTTTATCGGAATTGTTGATTGCTTCAACAATCGCTTTGCTTACAGAACGGCAAGCGGCGTCAGCATCCCCAAAGACATCAGTTACGACCTTGTCGCATGCATGAATGATTCCTTCCGGAATGTTTTCGATGAGGAGACCCCCATCTTTCGGTAAACTAAAATGCTTCATTGTCTGTTTCTATTAATTGTCTTGTTAGTAAATATCACACCGAACATATCCATCTCTTTTTTGGAAATACCCAATCGGATTGCCGGCTCGCGCCAGTCTTTCACTGCATCAATCACTTCCGAGATAATCTTTTCTGCAGTTTCTCTGTTGAGAAAATAATCTTCACAGGCATCAAGCAAAATGCCAAGATCCGCTTTATTTGAAGTAGTTGAAATCAGCAGACTGAGGTGCTCATTCAAAGTGGGGTTCATATCGTATGCGGGCGACAATGTCCATCCTTTCGGGGTCAAAAGGAAACCGTGATTGCGGAAATGGTCATCACTATTACCTATACAGATGTTGAAAGCCACACGGCGGTAGAGTTCCTGCAGGTTTTCTTCCACATTTGTACAATGTTGAATAATAAAGTCGACTATATCCGGATAACCGTGTCCCGTAGTGGCATTGTCACCATCATTAAGTCCCAATAAGGTCATTGAGGAAGCAAAGTGAATCCTTTTCCCATTTTGGGTTCTGTCGAAGCGTTGTGAAAGCAAGGTGTGGTGTTTTTCGCCGACGCTAAGGATTTTGGTTTTCGATGCATTTATACCGGATTTCGAGGCAAGGATATGACTGAAATGTTCCCAAAGCCCAACATCGTAATCATCTTTGCGTGAAGGGAATTTAGCGATGTATAGTGTCTTGTCCGTATCGATTACACCGGCTTTCGGTCTTGCCCCGCCCAATGAAGAACCCGGTTGCACGAGTTGCAAAAGCCACTTCCTGTCAGGAAGCACATTCTCTTCTTCGCTTTTCTCTATCTCCATACTGGCCTCAATCATTTCTCGAATATATGTCAAAGGCGGCACTTTCAAAGACTCGCTCGAATTTATAAATTCTCCATCTTTATCTTCCTTGAAACGGAAACCGCCCATTCGGGAGAAGTCATCAATACCTGTCAAAAAATCAAAAGAAGACAGTCGTCGTACCGGTCGATTTTCCTCCCTTGCGGCAATCTGCTCGCGACGCAACAATAAGGAACGTCCCCAACGATCCGGCAAAGTATCAGAAAAACAGCCGAATATATCTTTTCCCTCTTGCGTATATTGCCGCCCCGGATAATTGTTCAGGTCGTCGCTCAAAAACAGATTTCCGTGCTTTTTTAACCACTCATCGTCGAATGTAAAACAATAAGTGTCTGAGCCGCGAAGAGATTCATAAGCCAATTCACCGATGAATTGTATCTCCTTGAACCAGTCAAAATCGGCATATACATATAAATTCTTCATAAGTTACTCCTTTTTTGAGGCTCTTTCTCTTGGCTTCAAGTTGAAATCCTGCAAGACTTTTCCCAATTTATCTTCTTTGGCAAGCAATAAAATATCATCGTCAAGTTGTAGAGCATACAATACGCGCAAGTAAATTCCTATCGCCACTGTCGGTGCGCCTTTCTCTATTCGAGATACGGTTAATGGAGAGCAGGTTGCACGTTCCGCCACCTGAGCTATGCTCAGATTTCTGCGCAAGCGAGCCAACTTAATCTGCTCCCCCACCACCTGCATCTTCTTTTCTAATTTTCGGGGTAATTTGGTGCCCATAGTATTCTTCGCCATTTTCAATCAACATATCATATAATATGCAAATATATCATTTTTTATTTATTTAATGATAGGTTGTGAAAAAAAGACATTGCTGCAAGCCTTGCATTTATTTCTTCTTGAATGAATAAGGAAACTTCTTTGTATCAGAAACAAATAAAAATTATTTTATCAGTCTTATAGTATTTGAAGGTGATGGAGTAAAGGGATACTAAAAGCCGTCGCACTTATATAACTATACAGGCGCGACGGCAGAAACAGAATAAATGAAAATAGATTTACGGTTTAGTCTTGGTAAGTGATTTTATGAATTCAATTTCGATAGGGTCCCACGGAGTATGATCAGGCTTGAAAAGGTCGTGAAACCATACCGGCGGTTCTTCTTTAAAAGGAATTTTATTGCCGTCTTTATCCTTGGCGTTCCATGGATAGTGGCATTGCTGTTTACCGTTCACTAGACCATAACTGTATGAGCCGATTTTGTGCTTTTTGAAAAGCGGACCAATAGTGTAATAGTTCGAGCCTTTTGTACGAGCCATCCACTCTGAGCAGAATACAGGGCGATTGAACTGCTCTGTAATTTTCACGAAACGCGAGGTTACAGAGTAGTCAGAATAGCAATGGAATGAAATAATGTCTGAATTCTCCCATACGAAAGCGACAATCGGCCAGTTAGTACCGGCACTGCCGGGAATCTGCCATACAGGACTTGTACAAGGTTGGGAAGGATTCACCTCTCTTGCCCATTTGAAGACTTCGCGTAGAAATGGAAGAGTATTGAAGGTGGATGTGTTTTCAGGTTCGTTATACAGGCACCATGCGAGTATGCGGGAATCATCCTTGTATTTTGACATTATTTCTTTCTGATACTTCTCAATTATACCCCACTTGGCCGGATTATTCACGATATCGCGGCCTGGAGAGGACATCCATACGGAGTTATGAATGCCTTCAGCAGGCTGAGGCTGAGGACCTACATATGGATTCTTTATTGTACCGCCATTTGTATAGAAGGTCATCAAGATGCTTAAGCCATGCTTGTCCGCTAAAGCGATTGTCTTCTCAAGGCGATCCATGAAGCCGTCATGATCGGTTTGCCATACAATATCTGCAAGGAAGAGGCGGATTGTGTTGAATCCGAGACCTTCAGCAAGAGCAAGTTCCTTGTCCAATACTTCAGGATTGAAATATTCAGCTCCCCAGAGTTCGACAGGAGTTCCTGCATAAGAAGGCATAAAAACACATCCCACCGGCCATGGCTTGGATTTATACCAGGCATTTGCTTTTTCTTCACTCCAGCGCTCGCCTGCTGTAGATTTCTTTGGTCCTGCAATGCATATGCCCAAAGAAAGAGCAAAAAGTAGAATTATTGATAAGATTTTTTTCATATGAATGTATATTAATGATAATGAATATTAGTAATTGATTTTAGGCCATGAAGTCGTGCTCACGTTGGTTCCTAAAGGAAGCATGGACTGGACTCCATCCACCGAATCATTGGCAGAGAGGTTAACCAACAATGCATTTCCATTAACAGGAAGCGAAGCTAAAGGCACAGAAATTTCTGCGAAATAGAAATCATTTCCCTTAGTGACATTCGCTGTTGCTCCAAGCGCGGCATCTTCCCAGGTGGAGGAAGCGGAAAGATTTTTCTGCGACAGATCGCCTTGCGGCATAATCTGAATATACTTGTCTCCTGCAGCAACATTGGAGGCAGTCGGGTTGGAAAAATAGAGCCTGAAATAATCAGAATCAGATAATGAGGAATTTTCTATCTCCGCAAGGATATAAAGCACGTTGTTTTTGACACTGAAACGAGCCGTAGCATGCATATTCCCATTGGAGCCCACAAACAGAGCCTCACCGCTATCCGGCCACTCTCCATTGTCGCCATCTACCGTAACGCTATGTATGGAAGCCGTGATATTATGATTAAGATAGAATTGTCCCACCTGTAGAGTATAGTCCTTGCCATCAGCGCCACCCGCACCTCCAACTCCCGCAATCATCACATGATTCGAGCAATGAAGGCGTCCCCAGAATCCATTGGAAGCATATATGGGATCGCTCCTATTGAATACTCTTGCTGCATTACTCCAATTCAGTGCATTTTCGTTACCGGAACGCATATAAAATACATTATTCTCGCTATATGCAATATAAGACTCACCGGAAGTGAACTGAATTAGAGATGAGCCGGAGCCGGCCCAAAGTTTATCGGTACGGATAGCAGGCATTACACCATTGGCGTCGGGTGTCCCCCAATCACCGTTTGCATCACTGTATGCAACATCTATCCAGTAATCATTGCCTGAAGTTCCTATGGGAATGTATTGAGACTCGCCGCAGCCAACAAGCTGCTTCCTGCCGCTAAGTTGAATAACCGCCGGCATTTGGTCGGTATAAACATTATAGACACTACCGGAAGCGATTTTTTGTCCGCGTAATCTTCTGTAAGCAAACATATGGTTATTAAGCGGGTCATCAGGCATCCAGGTATTGCCATTGTCGTCAGAATAAATATAGGAAACTCCGGTGGATATCTCATAGGATTTCACTTCCCCATTCACAATGTCCTCTATATATGGGCAGGAGTCCGTGTAATAGATGATTACACGCCCCGGGTGAGAAGAATTTTCATCAAGGACAAGAATATGGGGCTCCCAGCAAGTACCAACGTTTATCAGCTTTTCCTCACTCCAAGTTGCTCCTTCATTGCCGGAAATTTTAATTGATATGCCATTGTCTCTTACATTGTGACGGAAATCATCACTGCCTCTGTAAGCTGCCGCCGCAAGTATGTTTCCGTTTGCCAGACGTACACCGTATGGGCCGGAATAGAATACTCTGATTGTATTACCATAATGGCCGGCCACATTTTCTCTTATTGGAAACAACTCACCTTTGTAAGTCCAATTAATACCGTCCGAAGAAGCAGCCCAAGCTCCGCGGACTCCCGACCATGATTCCGCCTCACCTTTATATCCTTTGTGATAAAACATAATATATCCGTCGCCGGATTTTACGAAACTTGGGAAAATAGGCATATCGGTGCCGGTAACAGTTTTATCCAGAACCTGATATGTGCCGCCAATAGGTGTAAGCGTTGAACGTCCGGTCTCACCTGCATGTGAGTTAGGAGAATGTTCATAAGAATTGAGCTTGTAGTAAGGCGTGATTGTGCAAGCTTCTTTCACCAAATCGGCTATATCGGAATCAATCACTGTTCCGGTCGGGGAAAATTCAACTTCCGTATTATAAATGGTTCCAGCTACGGCAGTAAACGTCTTTGTTGATTGTATGTCTTGATAGTGATTTTTTATATCAACAATTCTGAGTTTTAAACCGGCGGTATATGTTTTTGCCGGAATAGCCATATAAAGCGCTTGCCCTTGGGGCATGCCTGCAGCACAATATAGTTTGGTTTTCAGTCCGGAGGATGTCTCTCCGGTCAAAAGACCTGTGTTGGAATCGTAAGTAAGTGTTCCGCTAAGATCTTCACCGGCTATGGATGCGACTTCTATTGATTTGATATCATGAGAATGAGAACCGGTAATTGTTAATTTTAGATATGCCACTGCATGCTGAAACTGCACAGAAGAGGTAAGCGATGCGGAATATGCGGTCATCACTGTTGCGGCAGGGTCGGGAGAGCCTGCAACATATGATTGAACTGCAGGGAAAGAGAAGCTCTTATTATTGAATGTTGAAGGATAGAAAATATACAAAGGTGGAGACGTGGCCGGAACTTCAAACCTGGCAGATGTTCCGCCATGAAGAACAGTAATCGAGGTAGAAACATTGTTATTTACTAAGATCTTATCGGTATCGTCCCATTTTAGCTTCAGACCGTCAAGGTGAATTTTTGTCGGTGGCGCTTTTACCTCAAGAATTAAGTTTCCGGATTCTATATCGGGAGCCTTTTTGGCGCATGAAGCAGCAAGCGCCAAAACTAAGAGCAGTAGATAATGCCGTTTCATTTATTTGTTGAGTTTTATTTGTATCGTGTTGTCACCAAGTGGTTTAATAAATATCGTATTGCCGACCTGAGTGTTGGTCGCAAGGTTAACGCCGAGTGCATTGCCGGAAAGAGGGAGCAGGTTTTTGGCAATGGAGAATTCTGCTATACAGTCGTTTTCAGAAACCGCAGTCACACAATTCAGGGATAAATCCTCCCTATACCAACCCTTTCTATAGATGCTTGTACGATGTTTCCCATCTCCGCTTATCTTTATCCATACATCTCCTTCAATTAATCCATCCGCCGATGGCGCCGTCAGGTAAATACTTCCAAAATCTTCATTCTCCCCTTCTGCCGACTCTACTTCCATAAGGAAATACAGATTCTCGGAATCTTCACTGCATCTCAAGGTAATATGCTTTAAGGGCGTATCGCAACCAAGATATAGAGCCTCATCGGTATTGAGCCATTCGGCATTATTTCCATCAACTTTAACGGAGCGTGCGGAGGCGCTAATGTCGTGATTCAGATAAAACAGGCCTGTCTGAAGGGGGTAATTCAAGCCTTGTTTGCCTCCTGCTCCACCTACTCCTGCAAGAAGCAGATGACCGTCACAGAGCACCGAGCCCCAGAATCCGAAGCCTACGGGCTGTTCGCCTATAAAGAAGCTGGTCTTTTCGCCCCAATTGCGGGCATTTTCATCTCCAATATGATAATAGAAAAAATTAGATCGGTTGCTTGAGCTATAGGCAGTATTGTAGGTTAGTATGGTCTCGCCTGAAACGAATTGTTCGATAGTAGGTGCAGCACCACGGAAAACCTTGTTCAGACGATCCGAAGGAAAATCTCCGTCACCGGACAGAGCGCCCCATTCCCCTTGCTCATCACTATAGGCAAAGTTTATCCAATATTCTGATGATGCTGATGAACACGGCGCCTGATTGGCCTCACCACAGCCCGCAAGCCGCTTGCTGCCTGCAAGTTGTATTACGCCGGGCATCTGGTCGGTATAGACCTTTTGGCCGTCTTTTTCATCACGGAACTGACGGAATGCCTGAAGATGAATGTTAAGCGGGTCATCAGGTTTCCAAGTCTTTCCGTTGTCATCGGAATAAATATATGACACGCCTGAACTTACAATAGCGGTATTCCATATTCCCTTGTCAATATATGGGCGGGAATCCGTATAGTAGATAATCACTCTACCTGGATGAGCGGAATCCTTTCGCAGAACTATAGGTCGGGGTTCCCAGTTGGTTCCCACGTTGATTCTCTGCTCTTGCGTCCAGCTTCTGCCTTCATCAGATGAAATCTTGATAGCCAGTCCGTTGTCTAAAATACGGTGACGCATATCGGTGCTGCCGCGATATGATGCCACCACTAATATTTTGCCGTCAGCAAGCCGTACAGGATGAGCGCCGGAATAATAGCGGGTAATGTTGGCGTCGTAATGCCCGGGAACATTGGTCTGTATCGGAAAAATCTCTTTTACAAACTTCCAGTTGACACCATCATCACTCTCACTATAAGAAGATCTTACTCCTGCCCATTCAGACTTACCTGTAGATGCTATATAAATACCTGAATGATAGAACATCAGATAACGCCCGTCCGTTGTCTTGATAAAACGGGGATACACGGGCATATCCATTTGAGTCGCCTCACGTGGCGTTCGGGAATAAGTTCCGGCAATAGAAGTAAGAACAGATGAAGCAGTTCTTCCTGCATGCGAAGCCGGAGCGTGCCCGCCTTCATTCAGAAGGTAATACGGTGTAACCGGTCCTTCAACTTTCTCCAAGCCGCCTTCTTTTACGCAGGAGGCAGCGAGAAAAATAAGTAGCAAAAAGGACAGGCGTCTATGCATGTCAGTTGATTATTGAGAAAGTGACGGCCTTGGCTGTAGAGTTCCAGAAATAAAAGACGGCATTATAGTTTCCTCCGCCATCCATATGCGGAGTAGTTCCATTAACCTGACCATCCGGGCCGGTTTGGACGGAGCCGTCTTGGCAGCGCAGGCGGAAGCGCAGGAATCCGCTGTCCACAGCATTTTCCAGTGTCATATCAATTGTCACGTCGGTAAAGCTGTAATTGAGCGTAATAGGTGTAGCGGCCGTCTTCCACTGGGTGCCATCGAGGTAGTCCAT
>Ga0255347_1004150_pt1 | contig 17885 bp, 16 predicted proteins | sample wastewater_treat_2_FD_192479 | JGI IMG/M metagenome (GOLD analysis project Ga0255347, IMG submission 192479) | Wastewater microbial communities from Lulu Island WWTP, Vancouver, Canada - plant24 | ecosystem: Engineered > WWTP > Wastewater > Unclassified | place: Canada: Vancouver, British...
TGTAAGCTCTTTTTGCCGCCTTGCGTCCCCACGGCTTGTGCCCGCGGACTTGGAACCGGGCGCCGACCCCGAGCGAAGCGAGGGGGCACGCCCTAATTAAAAATAAAAATTGTAAAAAAATCTTTTGTAAGATGAAAATTTTCCGAAATAAGCAAGAGAGTATAGATTTACAGCTTCTTTATCTTCTCTAAAACCTTTTCAACTTGCGGAGATAAAGGCTCGATTTCATCGTTCAGAATGATGAAATCAGCACGTTTGCACTTCTCTGCTTGCGACAGTTGTGCCGCCATACGCTGTTCTATATTCTCCTCCGTTAACAACGAATTGCGCTGCTTAACTCTCTCAATTCGCACCTGCAGCGGCGCATCGACAGTAATTATATAATCGAAGAGCGTCTGAAAATTAGATTCAAAAATGATAGCCGCTTCCATCATTACAATAGCCGCTTGCTGTTGATGACACCAACTTAAAAAATTATTTTTTAACTTTGGATGAATAATTTGCTCCAACCTTTTTCTAAACTCCAAATCTGAAAAAACGTGAGTTGTAATTGCTTTAAAATCAATCTGTTCGTTAATCACAAACGCTTCACCGAGCTGACTTTTAACTTCACTTAAAACCTCAGGAAGGGCATACAATTTTTTCGCTTCTTTGTCGGCATCATAAACAGGCACGCCTCTATCCGTAAATAGCTTAGCAACGAAACTTTTACCCGTTCCGATACCCCCTGTCAAGCCCACTTTTATCATATTTTATTTTTTATCAAAATAGACGGTTATTGATTCCGGCGATTCGATTTCGACAAACTCGTTTCCATAAAAATTCACACTTTTAAGATACTGATTGAGCTCTTTTTTGGTGAAAGTATAATTATAGCGATTTTGTTTTTTGTTTTTAATTAAAAGATAAATCGGGAATTTGACGTAACGATTTTTTTCCGAATATTTTGAATTTAAAAAATTGACACCCTTGGTTTTAAAAGCAATAGTAACCACGGAATCAGACAGAGAAAACTCTTTTTTTTGCATAGGTAATTCAGTGCATACAACTTTATAATCGAGTTTTACGGTATAATCTTTCGAAAAATAACCAAAAGCCCAAATTAAAGCTGCCGCCAAAATACAAATCAAAAAAGCGATGGAAGGCTTTCTGTATTTTTTTTTATCTTCAAAATTTACAGATGGCTTTTCCATGTTAAACTATTTTTTTTGAGGGTTACTGTCTATTGCCACTGCGGCTTTTTCAATTTTTAGTTTAGTTCCGCCTTCTACTTCTATAATAAAGGTGCTTGTTTGAACATCAACGATTTTCCCGTGAATACCGCCGATAGTGATAACTTCATCTCCTTTTTTAAGAGCATCTCTGTATTGTTGAATTTTTTTCTGTTTTTTCTGTTGAGGACGAATCATAAAAAAATAGAAAACGACAATAATGAGGAGTAAAAAGATAAGCATCGAGCTCATGCCGCCACCACCTCCTCCTTCTGTTCCTCCTTGGTTAGGTTGTGCCATTAATAAAAAAAGTAAGTAGTTCATTGGTTTCAAAATTAAAAATTAATAATTTATAATATAATTTAAGGTTTAATAACGTCTGCGGTAACCTGTATTATTGTGTTTACAGGATAAGTATTTGCCGATACGACTATGGTAAATGTCTCTTTTCCCATTTTGCCTTTTGAGTCGAAATGGACTTGTAATTCTCCTTTTTCGCCCGGTCTGATAGGGGCTTTGGGCGGAATAGAAGTCGTACAGCCACATGAAGCGGTTGTATTAGTGATAATCAAGTTTGCTTTTCCTTTGTTTTGAAATTTGAAAGTATAACTTAATCGTTCGCCCTGTACCACTTTCCCAAAATCGTAAATTTTCTTTTCAAAGGCAAGAATCGGCATATTTTCATCTACCTTTTGCGAAACTCCTTCCGGTGAAGCCGGGTTATGAATATCTTTCACGGACGGCTGTAGCTCATTATTTCTATTACCACAAGCACTAAAAATAAGTATAAAAGCTGTAAAATAGATAGAAAAAAAAGAAAATTTCATGGTTTACAAGTTGAATAAAATTCAGTAAGCAAAAATAATAAAAAAACCATATTGGAATAGGAGTAAGCGAAATTTAAAGATAGCAGCAATGAAATTACATCTTTTAATTTTTTGTATTTTTGCACTGTTTTAGACCTCACTATGTTGTTATTTATTTTAAAACGAATACTTTACGGATTTCTTTTGATGCTCGGGGTCATCACCTTAGTATTCTTTCTTTTCACCGTTTTGCCTTCCGATCCCGCCCGTATGATTATGGGGCAACGGACTGATATTGCTACGGAAGAGGCAATACGTAAGGAGATGGGGCTGGATTTGCCGATTGGTGTGCAATATTTAGCCTATCTCAATGATTTATCACCAATATCATGGCACAAAACAAAAGATAAAGACTCCTTTTTTTATTTGAATCCTTCCAATTACCATTATATTTCATTCCTTTCGTTTGAGAATTCCTCTATAGTGCTTAAAAAGCCCTTTATGAGACGTTCGTACCAAAGTAAGCGACAAGTTATAGATATTTTGTCCGAAGCTTTTCCAAAAACCGCACTTTTGGCTATAGTTTCCATATTTTTTGCCATTATTGTAGGGATTACTATCGGCGTTTTATGTGCCGTTTTCAAAGGGAGTTGGTTTGACAAAATTGCCCTCTTTTTTTCTGTTTTAGGAATGTCCGTCCCCTCCTTTTTTGCGGCGATTCTCTTTGCGTGGGTCTTTGCCTTTTTGCTCGCCGATGTAACCGGACTGAGCATGTTCGGAAGTTTGTATTCGGTCGATAACTACGGAAGCGGACAATTCCTCGATTTGAGAAATTTAATTCTACCGGCGATCACCCTCGGCATTCGCCCCTTAGCGTTAGTCGTGGAATTGACGAAGAATTCGGTTTTAGATGTCCTTTCGCAGGATTATATTCGCACTGCAAGAGCCAAGGGGCTTCCTTATCGGCGGATTTTGGTAAAACACACTTTGAAAAATGCCCTAAATCCTGTTGTAACTGCCATTTCCGGCTGGTTGGCGTCCTTATTGGCGGGCGCCGTTTTTGTTGAGTATATTTTTGACTGGAAGGGCATGGGAGTCGTCATTGTCGATGCCTTGGACAAATATGATTTTCCCGTTGTCATGGGAGCGTTACTATATGTTTCTATTATTCTTGTTATTATAAATATTATTGTTGACATAACTTACGGGTGGCTCGACCCGCAGGTGAAATTTACTAGTTGAGAACAATGAACGAAAATGCAAGGAGTCTCGAAAAAGAGAGTATCGGGCAGCTTCTTTTAAACTATTCATTACCGGCAATTATTGCAACTACGTCGAGTTCGCTCTATAATATCATAGACCGTATTTTCATCGGTCAGGGCGTTGGTCCTTATGCGATTTCGGGGTTGGCGATTACCTTTCCTATCATGAACTTAGCTATTGCTTTCGGGTTGTTAGTGGGGGCGGGGGCGTCTGCCATCGTTTCCATCCGATTAGGCGAAAGACGTTACGCAGACGCCACGCGAACATTAGGAAACGCCACCATCCTTAACCTTATAATTAGTACTGTCTACTCTATCTTAATGCTCATATACCTTGACAAAATTTTGTTTTGGTTCGGAGCGACCGAACATACCGTTTCTTATGCCCGCGAATTTATGGAAGTGATTATTGCCGGAAATGTTATCTCTAACCTGTTTTATGGACTTAACAATATTATGCGAGCCTCAGGCTACCCTGCCAAAGCGATGGTGTCAATACTACTTACCGTTACCGTTAATGTGATTTTAGCTCCCATTTTTATTTTCGGTTTTAAATGGGGAATTCGCGGGGCGGCAATAGCCACCGTCATTTCACAAACGATAGGATTAGTATGGGTATTAGCTCATTTCACGAGCAAAAAATCGTTTATACATTTCACTCCCGCCTCTTTTAAGTTAAAATGGAGAATTATCGGCAGCATCTTTGCTATCGGACTATCCCCATTTTTAATACATATTTGTTCAGGATTGGTTACGATTCTGATGAATTGGAAATTACTTGAATACGGAGGAGATTTGGCAATCGGCGCATTTGGTATTTGTAATAGTATTACCGGATTAATAGTTATGATTATTCTTGGTTTTACACAAGGTATGCAACCGATTATCGGTTACAATTACGGAGCAAAATTGATGCACCGAGTGACGAAAACTTTAAAAATGACCATCGCTTGGGCAACAGGAATAAGCATTTTCGGGTTTTTAATAGCGAATATTCTTCCCCACGAATTGGCGAGAGCCTTCACAACAGACGAAACCTTAATAAAAATTACCGCTTCGGGGATGCGTATTTATATGATTGTTTTCCCGTTAGTCGGCTTTCAAATCGTTACCTCTAACTTTTTCCAATCTATCGGAAAGGCAAAAATTGCGATTTTCCTTTCCTTAACGCGTCAAATGCTATTTTTAGCCCCTCTTATTCTTTGGTTACCCACGAAATTGAGCCTTACCGGCGTATGGGCGGCACAGCCGATTTCTGATTTTTTAACCTTTATCGTTACCGCAACTACGTTAATAGCTTTTTACGCCAAAATAAAAAAACAAAACACACTTTCTCAAACTCCCTCTATCGGTAATTCGTAAAATGTTTTTCTAAATTATAAAAAATGTTATTGTCTCTTCTTCAAGATTATTCCGTCTATTTAGTTTCGCAGTCGCCACGTCGCCGCGAGTTGCTCAAGGCAATGGGTATCAATTTTTCCACACTTTCCTTTCAAGGGAAAGAGGAGTATCCTGCTCATTTTGACGCTGTTAAAATCTCCGAATATCTTTCGGAGTTAAAAATTTCCAACATTAATTTCCAAGATTTTCCTGCTAACTCCATTTTCATATCTTGTGACACGGTGGTTGAGTTGGATAATAAAATTCTCGGGAAGCCGACAGACAAAGCCGAAGCGATGCAGATTCTAAAGTTGCTTTCAGGGAAATCTCATAATGTCATTAGCGGTTTAACAGTAGCAACGAAGAGTCAGAGGCTCACGAAGCATGCGATTACGAAAGTGCAGTTTGCCGATTTTGCCGATGAAGAAATAAATTATTATGTTCACACCTATCTTCCTCTCGACAAAGCGGGAAGTTACGGAGCGCAAGAGTGGATAGGCATGGTCGGCATTCGCTCTATTGAAGGCTCTTTTTACAACGTAATGGGGTTGCCGACACAACTTCTTTGGGAGATGTTAAAAAGTTTAGTAGAGAAAAACTGCCGATAATTTCTTCTTCATTTCTACTTTCACTCTATTAATAATGATAATTTTATTTTTTATTAGGGCGTGTCCCCTCGCTTCGCTCGGGGTCGGCGCCCGGTTCCAAGTCCGCGGGCACAAGCCGTGGGGACGCAAGGCGGCAAAAAGAGCTTACAAGCTCGCTTTTTTGCCGCCGCGTCCCCAGCGGCTTCCGCCCTTGCGGGCTTTCCACCTAAGCGCCTCACGCGGAGCCCGAGTGGAAAGATGATAATTATAACATGAAAATTTTTTTACTATGTTTGCACTGTGGTTAATAAATTGTCCGAATAATAGGGGGTAAGCCAAGGTACATCAAAATTTACAACATGGGGGCAATAGTTATTCGAAATATCGTTTTCATCATTTTGATATCTTTCACTTTTGTGTCTTGTTCTGTTTTGCAAAATGGATATACAAATGAGGATGGTGAATATGTGCCAAAGATACCAAGATTTAAGTTAAAGGATAAACAAGGTGTTTTTCCTGAATTACTTGATACTACAAATATTTACAGAATGATTGAAATGTATAATGATGGGAATTTGGTATATCCCAATATTTTAGCCCCCAAATTCATCGAACTGGGTTATAATTATCATCTTTCCACTCGGGCGCCGACCCCGAGCGTAGCGAGGGGGCACGCCCTAATGAAAATTAAAAATAATAAATTACACGAATTATGATTTAATAGAATTTCGTAACCTCCCTGCTAATTGTCCGCATGCTGCCGCAATGTCCTGCCCACGACTCTGCCGAATCGTTACGACTAAATTCTTACTTTCTAAATAAGACTTGAAATCTTGTATGCTCTTTTCGGACGCTCTCTGAAAATGTAAGTCAGTGGAATTGTAAGGAATTAAGTTGATTTTAACAGGAAAGGCTTTGCAAAATTGCAATAGCTTGTTGGCGTCTTGTTCACTGTCATTAATGCCTGATAATAGCAGATACTCAATGCTTATCCGTTGTTTTGTCTTCTCGTAATAATCTCTTAAAGCCTCCCTTAAATTTTCTAAGGAATTGGTTTTTGTAATCGGCATCAAAAACTCGCGTTTCAATTTATCGGCTGAATGCAGCGAAATTGCTAATCCGATTTTGGGGAACTCATCGGCTACTTGCCCTATTTTATCGACAATACCGGCAGTGGAAAGTGTTATCCTTGAAGGAGAGCGGTTAAGTCCTGTTTGAGAGGTGAATATTTCAATCGCCTTTTTTACATTTTCGTAATTTAGTAACGGCTCGCCCATGCCCATAAAGACTACATGACTAATCTCTTTATCGTAATTTAATTGCGCCTCCCGATTCATTAAGATAATCTGGTCGAAAATTTCCGAATAGTGCAAATTTCTTTGGTACTCGCCTTGCCCCGTGGCACAAAATCTACATTTCAAGGGACAGCCGACCTGCACGGAAATACACGCCGTAACACGTTTACCCGCAGGAATTAAGACCCCTTCGATAGTATGCTTATCGTGAAGCGTGAAAAGAAACTTAATGCTCTTATCGTTGCTTTGAACCTTCTGTGAAATTATGGCATGTTCTAATGAGAATTGACTCTTTAGCTTTTCTCTAAGCGACAACGATAAATTTTTCATCTCATCGAAAGAGTGAACCCCTTTTTGCCATAACCACTCCTCTATCTGCTTTATTCTAAACCTCTTCTCGCCTGCTTCAGAGAGAAACAGCGACAGTTCATCGGTGGAAATCTTGCGGATATCTTTCATTAGAAGTTGTGAGCTTTTATAGGTTCAATATTTGTTGTAAAGCGAGAGACGATTATAATTTGATGATTTTTTTTGTTTGAATCTTGTTATTCTGTTGAATTACAAAATAATAGACTCCAGCTCTCCAATTTTCCGTTTTAATTTCCAACACGCTATCGTCCATTTGATAAGCTCCCATCTTTTTCCCAACTTGGTCAAAAATAGTTATAAGAATGCCGGTTGAATTATGATTGGAAATAGTGAGTTTATCGTGAATCGGATTGGGCGAAAATTGAAGAAAGATACTGTTTTCAGTAATATTTGTATTTATTGGGATAAAATGCACCTCTACACTATCCGAAACTTCCAAAATACACTGTTCGTTACTATCTTTTGCTATTAAAACAATGGTGAAAATGCCTTCGTTTTCGTAGGTGTGGGAGATGGAATTGACAGTTAAAGTTTGAGTTTCCGTTCCGTCTCCGAAATAGATTTCATAGTTTAAATTATCGTCAAAATTAACGATTAAAAACTGAAAAGTAGAGCTAATGGTATCTGTGTGTATGACTTGCGAGGTCAAAATCGGGGATTCGGGACACCATAGTTCGTAAGCGCCCATATCGGGAAGAAGATTAATACGAGGATTGCCGTTCAAATCTTGACTTTCAAATTGGTAGTTAGGAATTGTTGCGGTTCCGGCGTCATGGCAAACGGATAGTGAAGAGATTTCGTACACGGCTTCTTTAATTGACAGCTCATTCTCGGCGGATTGAGGATAGCCGACTACGGATGTCGGATTAAAGAAAATTACATCATCATTGCTGTTTTCAAGTAAATTGATATTTCCGTCACCGTCTAACGTCTCTCCTTCAACGGCGCAATAATTAGCTGTAACATCACCGAAAAGTTGAGGGAAACTGTTTGCATCATTCCCCCAAATAATAGTATTGTAGAGTTTGTCGGTTGAGGTTCCCGATAAACCGCCGCCCATCAGTGCTCTATTTCTAACGATGGTATTATTTACGAGCAAAAGGTTACTTTCCGAGTTAATCGCACCGCCTACTTCGGCTTCATTGTTAGTAAATAGAGAGTTGCTAATTTTTTGCCCGCTAGTATTGGCTGAAAAAAAGATAGCACCGCCATTTTCGGCTTGGTTAGCTTGAAAAATAGAAGCAGAAATTGTATTATTGTTGTAGTTAATGTAAATGGCTCCGCCCGATTCGGCGTGATTGTCCCAAAAATATGAATTGGAGCATTTTTGTCCTGCCATAACATAGATAGCGCCTCCGTATTTAACGGCACTATTATTTATAAAATTACAATCGGTGATTTCACTGTTCAGTCCTCCGTAGATAGCGCCGCCGTCTTTTACAGACCAATTATTTTCAAATGTGGAATTTTCGATACGTTGAGTTTTGGAATTACAATGGAGAGCACCTCCGAAACCGTTATTTAGCCAAGTTTTGTTGTTTAGCAAATAACATCCTATAATCTGCGCATTATCGTAACAAAAAATACCGCCTCCGTTTAGGGCGACATTGTGTTGAATGATACAATTTTCAACAACGCCGTTTTTAGCAACGAAGACGCCCCCGCCTTTTTGATCATTCGTCATGCTGCCGTCTGCGTAGCCGTGTTGAATCGTAACTCCTTCTATTCGTGTGGTATAAGTTAGATTGTCGGTTCCAAACCAGACAACATGATAAACATTATCTGTAGAATCACCATTTAGATTGTAATTTCCGGAAAATATGGTTTTGTTTGTGTAATTCCAAGGTTGGTCGTTCAATTTGGGACGCTCATTAACACCATTTTCCGTCCCTGCAAATCCGCCGCGAACATTGACACCATCTTTCATTATAAAGGAGAGAAAACGGTTGTTGTTATTATTAATGCCGCTGGTAGGGTAGTAGGTGCCGGCGGCAACCCACACTTCGTCACCGATACCGCTTGTGGAAGCATCGATGGCAGCTTGCACAGTTGTGTAAACAAACTCTTGCGGCTTTTGGCTCCACGCCGTAGATTCAGCTGACGGCTTGACGTAACGAACATTTTGAGAAAAAAGATTAACCGTAACGAGGGAAATAAATAAAAATAGGGTTATTCGATTCATTTTGGTTTGTATTTTAAATTATTTTATTCGGCAATAAAAGGTTTAAGTTTTAATTTTCGCTTTATAAAGTTAATGAATTTATGTGGAATAGGAAAAATAATAAAGAGTATCAGACGATTTATTACGTATGGAACCGTAACGATTTTCCCTTTAAAAAGAGCCTTTATTGCTTTTTTAGCAATCTTATCGGGAGAGGCAAGCAATTTCCATTTTCGTAATTTCTTGCGTGTTTTATCGGAAAGGTTATATAAGTCGGTATCTACGGCACCGGGTAAAATTGTCGTAACCTTAATTCCAAAGTCCGATAATTCACTGGCTAAGGAAATAGAGAAATTTTTAATATATCTTTTTGATGCACCGTAAATTGTAACACCGGGATAAGGCATGTGAGCACATATCGAAGAGATATTGAGAATATAGCCTTTTCTATTTTCTTTCATCTTCTCTCCAAACAACGCACAGAGTAAGGTCGGAGTAGTGATGTGCAAATGTAACATCTGTTCGGTTCGTGCCGTGTTGCCATTGGTTATGGCATCAAAAAAGAAGAACCCGGCATTATTTACAAGAACTTCAACCTCTATTTTTTCATTTTCACAGTAGTTATATAATTGCTGCGCTGCGTCCGGAGTGGCTAAATCCATAGTTAAATAGCAAACCTCAACGTGAAACTCCTCTTTTAGTACCTCTTTTGCTTTTCGATTCTCCTCATCTCTATTACCAACTAATAAAAGAGAATAAGAAAGTTTTGCAAATTGCTTAGCGATACTGAAGCCTACTCCCGAAGATCCACCAGTTATTAGGGCATATTTTTTACCTATCATCAGCTAATAATTATATTAATTATTCGGTTCGTGTCAATATAAATTTGGAAATCTTCAGGTTATAACCGTCTCCTGTAGGAATATACCGAATAAATTCAACTTTATTCTTATCAGCTTTATCAAAAAAGATTAGCCAATTTTGATAAGCTAAACCATAATTTTTTGTAGGTAATGGATAATTATAATTTACGGCAATTAAATTACCGTAAAGATTGTATTTGCCGTTTATCTCTTCAATTTCATTTTTTTTCAAAATAAAACTCTTATCTACTTGACAACTAATTTCAATGTTAAAAGTATCGTCCGGCAATTGGACAATCCCCTGCCAACGACCTATTAGAGAATTTTGTAAATTTTCTGTAATTTTATAAAAAGTGTAACTCTCTTTTCCTTTAGTAAGCATCAGTTTATTGTCGGTTAAAATCTTTATTTGATAACTTACGTTGTTTTTAGCATTTCCCGTAACTATAATCGTCTCATTGTCAATGCTATAATTAAAATTGGTCTCTTCCCACCTTGCACTATCTTCAGAAATAATTACGCCGTTAGCTTTCATCAGGGTCATATTTTCATTAAACTGAAAGACAAAAGCGTCATTTGTCGCCAGAATAAGGTTATTTGTTTCTTGACAAAGCCATTTGCCTTGAATTTCTTCTTGATAATTTCTTTTTTCTTTACAGGAAACGGTTATTAAAGCCAATCCTAAAAAGAGAATTAAAAAATTTTTCATAATAAGTCGTCATTAAAATATTTGCAAAAATACAATTTTCTTATTCTATAATGCTATTTTCCCAAACAAAAAAAGGAAGGCTTTTATAAACCTTCCTTTTTAAGGGTAGAAAAAGAGATTTTTTTTATTTAGTTACATTAAATTTCTTAACTGTGAAACCGTTGTCCGTTTTAACTTTAGCAATGTACATACCTACTGCTAAATTTTGAACATTAATTTCAATTTGATAATCATCAACTTGATAATTTCCAATATTTTTTCCGAACATATCATAAAGTTCTACGGAATTTATTTGGTTATCGGATTGTAGATTAATAGCTTTGTCTGTTGGGTTAGGATATAACACTACGTTAGAGCTTGCATTTTCTACATCTTGGATGCCCACTACATTTCCTTCAATAACTTCAAAATTATCGATAAAGAGGAAATAATTAACATCGTATGCATGGAAAGCGAAGTAGTATGTACCGGCTTGAGTTACGTTGATGGCACGTTCGATTCTAACAAAATCAACATTATCCAATAGAGTTAAATCTTCAATTAATTCGAGTTGTGCAACGTCAGTAGTTTTTTCCGTACCGAAATAAATTGCAAAGCTGGCAGTAGGAGAGTTATAGACTGCATAGTCAAATTTGATTGTATATTCTCCTTCGGTAAAGTCGAAGCAAGAAGAGAATAACCAGTCATTAGCCGTAGGTTCACCTTGGTAATAAGAAGCTCCGGTATGGTACCACATTTTGTTTCCTCCATAATTTACAGGTAACCAAGCAGCGCCGTCCATATCTACGTCAACGGCTGTCCAATTAAGATTATCTTCATCTGTTTCAAATTCATTAAGGTAAGTGTATGAATTTACCGGAGCAACGGTGCCGGTGTAAACCCAAATAGAAGTATCGTTAGTTACAAATTCATCTTCTGCTAATTCTACCCAAGTACGAACAGAATCAACAGCAGGAATCGTTAAATCGGCTAAGTTAGTAAATGTATATGTATATTCAGCACCTGAAGCGATGGAAACGCTTACACTTTCTACAACAGGAACACTATTGCCAACTTGATAATAAGCATTAAAGATATTAATTTCATCCAATCCGGTGTTGCGAACTTTTACGCCAATAGTCTCGCTATCTGTTAATTCACAACTTAAATCGGGAACGATAGGGGTAATAACGCTTAAATCATTATTTCTGGCATTAATCACATTGATATTATCTAAGAAAAGGAAAGCTTGACCAGCGGTACTTGTAGCTTTAAATCCTAAGTAGTAGGTGCCGGAAGTGGTAATTGTGAAAAATTCACTTCCTTGTGCAAAATCAGTATTAGTAATATCATTGAAGTCTTTAATTAATGTCATATTCGCAGGATCAGGATACGTGCCGAAATAAACACCAAAAGATTCCGTAGCATAGTAAAGATAAGATGCATATTGGAATTCTACGGTATAAGTTCCGCTATCTAAGTCAAAACATGAAGAGAATAACCAGTCATTAGCATTGTTGTCAGCACTATATGTATAATGCCACATGGAATTATCTTCATAAATAACGGGAACCCAAGTTCTCTCATCGTTATTCACATCTTGTACACTCCAACCCTTATACAAGTCATCATTATTAAAATTATTATAATAAGGAACAGTAGCCGGAGCCGGTATTCCTGTGTAGTACCAGTCGGTTGTGTCATTAGTTAAAAGTCCGTCTCCTGGAATTTCCACCCATCCGCGTAAAGAGTCGCTGTCCATAGCAAATGTCAAATCAGCTTTAGTAGTAAAAGTATAAACGTATTCGTCACCGGAAGCAATATTTTGGTTAACAACTTCCATTACAGGAGCACCATTTCCAATTTGATAATATACGTTGAATGTAGAAACAACTTCCGTTCCGTCATTATAAATGCCTATTTGAATCTCTTCTTGATCGGTTAGATTACAAGAATAATCAGGAACGCCAAGAGCGAAAGCTTCTAAATTTATTGCGAATTTTTCTTTTATACGAATGTCGTCAACCAAAAAGATGAAATGATCGGTAGATACACAATGTAATGCTACGTATTTAGCATTAGCAGGGATTTCATATTCGTAATAAGTCCATTCGGTCGGAGCATTTTCATGAGGACGTAGAGAAACGATATTTGTATTGACAAAATCCTCTATATTATTGGATTCTGTTGAATAAATAACTTGGAATTTTTCTAGACCGTAAGTTTCAGTGTATGAGGCTGCCCAGAAAGAGAAACTGTAAGGATTCCCGGTGCCGTTTAAGAGAGGACTAATCATCCAGTCGTCATTATATAAACCGTTAGTCGGGATAGCAGAAAAGCATGCAAAAATTTGTCCGCCCGAAGGAGAGCCAACATCGTAGCTTATTCCTACCTTTTCAAAATCAAAAGTGATAAATGCGGCAGGTTGTCCTTGGTTTTCAAAGGTATGCCCTTGAATTGAATAGTTGCGAAAACCGTCATTATCCACAAAAGTCCACGGACCGGTTGTGGGATTGATGACAAACGTGGGATAACCTTCTACGTCATCATAAATGGGGAGATTCTGTGCTTGCGTGAAAAACATAAATGCCCCCATAAGCAAAATTAATGTAAAAATTTTTTTCATAATTAAAATGTTTTTAGGTGAATATCTATTTTTTATAAAAATGTTCTTTTTTAAAAAGAGGCAACAAAGATATAATAAAAGCTTGTTTATTTTCTATTTTTAAATCTTAAAAAAAACAAAAACATACTTATTTGAACAAAAAACTCCTTTTTTATCTTTCAATTTGCGGTTAATTCTTTTTTTTGTCAATTAAGACTTTATGTGATAATTTATATTTCCCTGTTTTAGGGTCTATAGCAATCAATTTCACTTGAATCGTATCACCTTCTTTCAATACCTCTTCTACTTTTTCGAGTCGGCGGTGTGCAATTTCTGAAATGTGGAGCAATCCGTCCGTATTAGGTAAAAATTCGACAAAAGCACCGTAAGCGGCAATAGATTTAACTTTCCCTTCGTACACTTCTCCTACTTCGGGCACTACGGTGATACTTTTAATTTTAGCAACGGCACGCTTAATGTCTTCCAAGTTCGGAGCGGCAATATCGATGATGCCAAACTCGCCGTTCTCTTCAATATTTATAGTTGTATTAGTTTCACGTTGTAATTCTTGAATGATTTTTCCGCCGGGTCCGATAACAGCTCCAATAAAATCACGAGCAATTTTCAGTTGAACAATGCGAGGAACAAAAGGCTTGTAGTCGTCTCGCGGTGCAGGCATTGCTTCGGTCATTTTTTCTAAAATGTGTAATCGTCCTTTTCGTGCTTGTTCTAAGGCTTCTGCCATAATTTCGGAAGAGAGCCCGTCAATTTTAATATCCATTTGGCAAGCAGTGATTCCGTCTTTTGTTCCGCAAACCTTGAAATCCATGTCGCCCAAGTGGTCTTCATCTCCCAAAATATCGGATAAAATAGCATATTTGCCATTTTTCTCGTCAGTAATCAATCCCATGGCAATCCCGGAGACAGGTTTTTTCATTTTTACGCCGCAGTCGAGCAATGCTAACGTTCCGGCGCAAACCGTTGCCATTGAAGAGCTTCCGTTAGATTCTAAAATGTCGGAAACAATACGAACCGAGTAGGGGAAGTTGTCATCGTCAAAGGGAATCATCGGCTGTAAGGCGCGGTGTGCCAAGTTCCCATGTCCGATTTCACGTCTGCCCGTTCCCATTCTTTTTACTTCTCCTACGGAAAATGGAGGGAAGTTGTAATGTAAAATAAAACGACTGCTACCTTCAATGATTACCCCGTCTAACATCTGTTCGTCAAGTTTAGTGCCTAATGTACAAGTAGTTAGTGATTGTGTTTCGCCACGTGTAAAAATAGCGGAGCCGTGTGCGGCGGGAAGATAGTCGGTCTCTATCCAGATTGGACGAATTTCGTCTAAACCTCTTCCGTCTAATCTTATACGTTCGTTTAAAATCATTGTACGAATCGCATCGTACTGAACATCATGGAAATAACGTTGTGCCATCGCCGCTTTCGCCTCCTGTTCCTCCTCGGGAATCGTTTCGATAAAATCGGCGATAATGTTGTCAAATGCTTGATTGCGTTCTTGTTTCCCTAAGAATGATTTTGCAACTTCGTAAACTTTGTTATATGTTTCGTCATAAACTCTTTGTTTCAACTCATCATCATTCTCTTCGTGGCAATATTCACGTTTTTGTTGAGCCTTCTCAACCTTTTTTACTAAATCCAATTGAGCTTGACACTGAATTTTAATTGCTTCGTGAGCAGTGGTCAGCGCCAACATCATGTCGGCTTCCGAAATCTCTTTCATCTCCCCTTCAACCATCATAATATTTTCCATCGATGCGGCAACAATCATGTCAATATCAGAATGCTCCATCTCTTCAACGGTAGGGTTGATAACCATTTTCCCGTCAATTCTGCCAACTCTCACTTCAGAAATCGGACCGTGAAACGGGATTGTAGAAACGGCAAGAGCAGACGAAGCCGCAAGACAAGCTAAGGCATCAGGGTAATTGTTGCGATCTCCCGAGATTAAAGTAACAATAACTTGTGTTTCCGCATGAAAATCACTTGGAAATAATGGACGTAACGCTCTATCAATAAGTCGAGCAATTAAAATTTCATACTCCGAAGGACGAGCTTCGCGTTTGAAAAAACCGCCTGGAATTTTTCCGACAGCTCCATATTTCTCTTGATATTCAACCTGTAACGGCATAAAATCGGTATTGGCTACAGCCTCCTTTTTAGCACATACAGTAGCTAATAACATCGTATTTCCCATTTTTACAACGGCAGCGCCATCAGCTTGTTTAGCAAGTTTTCCAGTTTCAATAGTAATCATTCTACCATCACCTAAATCAAATGTTGTATTAATTCCTAACATATTTTTTCTTTTAATTTTTTTCTGTTTTCGCTATATTTTTGACAAATAAAGCACAATAATGAACTATATAAATGCAAAAAAAGGCAATTTCCAAAAATTGCCCTTTAAGTTTGTTTTTTAACTATTTTCTTAATCCTAATTTCTTAATAATTTCACGATATCTTTCAATATCCTCTTTTTTGAGATAATCTAAAAGTTTTCTTCTTTTCCCAACCAACCCTACTAAAGCTCTTTCAGTAGCCAAATCTTTCTTATTCTGCTTAAGATGTTCCGTTAAATGTTTAATTCTATGAGTAAACAACGCCACTTGGCTTTCCGGTGAACCCGTATCAAATTCACTTTTGCCGTATTCTTTAAAAATCTCTTTCTTAACTTCAGGTGTTAAATACATAATAATCGCTTCTTTAATTTTATTTTTCCTGTAAAATTCTTTTAATTTTTTTCAAGTTGCAAAAATACAATTTTTTCGTATACAATCTTTTAAATTAAAAATTTATTTTCTATTTTTTTTCAGAAAGGGAAAAACAGACGAAAGAGAACAATAATCAGGATTAAGCAGTTGATTATATTTTTTATTAGGGCGTGTCCCCTCGCTACGCTCGGGGTCGGCGCCCGGTTCCAAGTCCGCGGGCACAAGCCGTGGGGTCGCAAGGCGGCAAAAAGAGCTTACAAGCTCGCTTTTTTGCCGCCGCGTCCCCAGCGGCTTCCGCCCTTGCGGGCTTTCCACCTAAGCGCCTCACGCAGCTAACTTGCTCATACAGAAATATTAAACTTTGAGTTTTATACACTTTTTGAGACATTACCTAAAAATAAAAGAATTAGCTGAGAAACTCGCTATTTTCACAGATTTGCCTTATTACGTAATACTCCTTTGTCTTTTTGGACTCAATAGCAAAACGATGATCGGCAGCAAGACCCACAATCCAAACAATTTTATCACTACTCCATAAAATAGGTATCTCCTTCTTTTTCAAGCGATTAATCTTATTGTCAGTAAAAAAATCGCTCAATTTCTTTTTGCCGGTAAGACCGTACGGATGAAAATAGTCGCCAGCCTGCCATTTTCTTATATAAAGCGGAAAAACTAATTTATTTTTGTCAATATATATTGTTTTCTTATCGTCAGAAAATGTAATTTTAGAACTATTTTTGTACAATTCTACTGAAAAACCGTAATTTTTCAACTCTTTTATGTCATTTATGACAATATTTATCGCTTTTTCTTCCTTTTTCTCTGAAATAATTAGTTCCTTTCTGTTTTTTAACAATTGATGAGTCGGTGAATAGAAATATTTCCCGGATTGTGTCCCTAAACGATTGAAAATATCGTAAATAACCGTGCTGTTAAAGTTGAAATCGGTAAGAATTTCGTAAAGAATCAACCTCCCATGTTTTTCAAGTAAGAGTTTATCAATGGAAATATGGTATTTTTTATTTTTTTGTTCTAAATATGCCTTTTTTAACGGATTAATGGAATCTGAAAAAAAGTCATATTGCGATTTAAAAATCTCTATATTTTGAGAAAAAGTATCAATAACTTTCGGATTTATGGTTTTTAAAACAGGGATAATTTGATGTCGAATTTTGTTTCTATGAAATTGAGTGGAAAAATTGGTTTGATCGGTACGGAAAGGAATTTGATTTTCTGTTGCAAAATTTTTAATCTCTTCGGCGGTGAAAGGTAGCAACGGGCGTATAATTTTATTATTAAATGTCGGAATTGCCGTCAATCCCTTTAAGCCTGTTCCCCGCGTTAAATTTAGTAATAAAGTTTCAGCATTATCGTCCGCATGATGCGCTGTAACAATGTAATCGTAATCGTGTGCTAACTCTTCAAACCATTGATAACGTAGTTCTCGAGCCACCATTTCGATAGAGCGTTTAGAATCTTTTTGCTCTGCAAAAGTGTCAAATTCTTTGATAAATATTTTACTATTCGACAAATAAGGAATGGATTTAACAAATTCCATATCCAAATTCGATTCCACTCCACGTAAATGAAAATTACAATGAGCTACGTCAAAGGAGAGATTTATTTGATGAAACAGATAGGCTAAAACCGAAGAATCTAAGCCGCCGCTGACTGCTAAAAGATATTTTTTAGTTTTAAAATCTTTTAGCAGTTTTGTAAAGTGGTCGGCAAAAATTTCCGCATTGAGCATTTATATTATTATATCTCAAATTATTCGACAATAATCATTTCGTCGATAAGTCGTTGAGCATTAGCAAATTTATCAATAACAAAAAGCACGTAACGAATATCAACATTAATACAGCGTTGTAGGTCAGGGTCGAAGGCGATATTACTGCTAAGCGCTTCAATATTTCCGTCGAAGGCACAGCC
>Ga0255347_1004152_pt1 | contig 17884 bp, 22 predicted proteins | sample wastewater_treat_2_FD_192479 | JGI IMG/M metagenome (GOLD analysis project Ga0255347, IMG submission 192479) | Wastewater microbial communities from Lulu Island WWTP, Vancouver, Canada - plant24 | ecosystem: Engineered > WWTP > Wastewater > Unclassified | place: Canada: Vancouver, British...
TTTCTTACATTATCTAGTTCATTTATCTTTTCCATAATTTTCTTTCTTATTTTTTCTATGTATATAGATAGACATTGCATTAAATTCATTCATTTCTATTCTTTCAGAAGCTGCAGCTGGAACTGCCCTCATTAAATAATTTTCATAAGCTTCAACGCTTGTAAGACCAGTTTCTCTTACAAATGATTGTCTTTTTAAAATATCATTTTTTATTCTTAATGATTACTTTTTATATCACTTTACTGTAAAGATGTTTCACTTTAACATTAGAAAGACGATTCCATTTTTTGCCAACAATTTCACTATTATATTTCACTTTTCCTGAAATTTCGAGGCTTTTAGTATTCTTAAGTGTTGCAGTAACTTGATTTATTAGTTCAGGTGCAGGAATGAAATCATTATTTTCTTTATTGTATTTTGTTTGATATTCAAGATTAAGAGCTTTTGACAATTCCTTCACAGATAAGTTAAACATAAATCTATACATATCAGTTTCAGCTTTTACTTTAAAAGCTGTCATAGATGGAACATAGCCCATGTCCGCATATACTGTCGGGTTGGATCTTTTAAAACTTATTAAGTTAACAATGCCTTCAAACTTAGAGCCAATTTCAAGATAATTTTTTGTTTCAATAGTTCGGTTTTTTTCGCCAAGAGCCCTAAAGTAATCATCAGTAAGAGTTTTTACAAGTTCATACTGTTTCATTTGTTTTTGATTTTTAGGAAACATGTTCTTTGACAACCAAATAATATATTGAGGGTCTTCAGCATAAATTTCACCGATTGTACTACCACGATATTTTCCAAAAGTAATCACTTCGGGCTGTACGCCTTGCATTCCTTTAAGTGTTTCGTAATTCTCGAAATATATGGGTTGACATCCAGCCCTCTGTTTAGCTTTTTTAGCAGCCTCAACAATATTGGTTGAAAGATTGCCCAAATATATCATAGGATTCGTAAGAACTTTTGGCGAATATTTCCATAAAGTATAAAATACTTGATGGCGTCCAGTAACTCCAATATACATTTCGCCAAAGGAAGAGTCCCAATTAGGATCAACGCCGCTATTTATAATTTTTTCGGCTTCTTCAAGTTGTTCACTTGTAACTTCTTTTAAAGCAATCGAACGTATATTGTCCCTTTTCATAAAATATAAAATTTTAATTACAAGACAAATATAATCAAAATTCTTGACAAATAAAAATTTTTCTTTAAATAAAAATATAAAAAAGCCTGACTTTAAAAAATCAGGCGTGTTAAAAACTCGTTAAAAAATTATTTGAGATAAATCGATAACTTCACTAGTATAAAACAGTACAACATTAATCATCATCCTCGTATTCTTGCTCAAGATAATCTCTTATTAGATCGAAACCTTCTATGTCTTCATCGAGAACTTCAGATGCTAATTCATCAATATATTCTTGCGCTTCATCATCTTCGGCCTCTATTCTTTCATCGTCATCGAACAATTCATCATTAATTGTTTCAAGTAATTCTCCTTCCATAGCAGAATCTTCATAAGATTCTTCATCAAATTCACCCTTATGGATAAAATTTTCAAAGTATTCTCTAATAACATCTTTAACTTCTTCTTTTATGTTTTCTAGTCGATGTTTTGCAGAATAATTGGCTATATCATCTTCATCATCATAATCTTTAATAGACTTAAAACTTTCATTCGTTTTCATATATTGCTTAAGTAATTCAACAATTTCTGTGTGACCCTTATATTTTGCCCAACGTAAAGCCTCATTATCTTTAGCATGAACATCAGCACCTGCATCTAATAAGATTTTAACTACCTCAAGATGGCCATATCTGCTTGCTAAACGTAAAGCTATATCATTATCAGTATGAACATCGGCACCAGCATCTAACAATTTTTTAACCGTATTTGCATAACCATATATACTTACAACTGTTAGAATCCTATCCTTTTCTTCCTGAGACATATTTTCAAAATCTTGTTCTCGTATTTTTTTCGACAAATTCATTGTTGATTCGTTAAGTGATTCTCTAACGTATTTTACTGTTTGAAGGCGTCTTATCGGTTTTCTTAATTCAAATTCTCCGGTTTTAACATATTTTTTAAGTGCTTCTCCAAAACGTTGATCGACATCTAAATATCCAGTGTCTTCTAATTCTTCTAATTCTTCAGAAGTTAAAAACTTTTGAACGGCTTCATCTTTTAAAAAACCTAATTTATTTTCCCCATAATAAAAAGTAATATTATTTTCCGGATATGACATTTTTAACCAGTAGTTGCTCATAATATTTTATTATTTTAATTTAGTTCTTAGATTTTATCTTTTAACGTTTATTCATATATTGCTTAAGTAACTTAACAATTTCTGTGTGACCCTTATATTTTGCCCAACGTAAAGCCAAGCCCTTTTCAGCATAAACATTAGCACCAGCATCTAGTAATAACTTAACTACTTCTATATGTCCATAGTAACTTGCCCATTGTAAAGCCCAATCATCTTCAGCGTGGACATCCGCTCCAGCATCTAATAAAAGTTTGACCACTTCTGCATGACCATTTCGACTTGCTAATTTCAATGCCTCACCATCTTCAGCGTGGACATCCGCTCCAGCATCCAATAAGAGTTTAACTATTTCTGTATGATCATTTTTACTTGCCCACCGTAAAGCCCAATCATCATTAGCATGAACATCGGCTCCGGCATCCAATAAGAGTTTAACTATTTCTGTATGACCATTATCACTTGCCCACCGTAAAGCCCAATCATTATCAGCATGAACATCGGCTCCAGCATCCAATAAGAGTTTAACTACTTCTGTATGACCATATTCACTTGCTATTCGTAAGGCATAATCATTATATGCATGAACATTAGCACCTGCATCTAATAAAACTTTAACTACTTCTGTATGACCACGTCTACTTGCATATCGTAAAGCGTAATCATCATTAGCATGAACATCGGCTCCGGCATCCAATAAGAGTTTAACTATTTCTGTATGACCATTATCACTTGCCCACCGTAAAGCCCAATCATTATATGTATGAACATCGGCTCCGGCATCCAATAAGAGTTTAACTTCTTTTATATTACCGTTTTTGCTTGCCTGTATTAGAGCTTCGTCCCTTTCTTTCTGGGACATATTTTTAAAATTTCTCGAGGATTTTTTTCTCGACATATCCTCGAACAAAGATTCTTTAACTAACTTTTTCATATAACTTTATTTATTTTATTTGTTCATATATTGCTTAAGTAACTTAACCACTTTAGTATGTTCATTAAAACTTGCGTGTCGTAAAGCGTAATCATCTTTAGCATGAACATTAGCACCTGCATCTAATAAAACTTTAACTACTTTTACGTGACCATTTACACTTGCATATCGTAAAGCCTCATCATTATATGCATGAACATCAGCACCTACATCTAATAAAACTTTAACCACTTCTGTATGGCCATTATGACTTGCATATCTTAAGGCATAATCATTATATGCATGAACATTAGCACCTGCATCTAATAAAACTTTAACTACTTCTGTATGACCACGTCTACTTGCATTTATTAAGGCTTTATCTTTTTTTTCCTGAGACATGTCTTCAAAATATTCTATAAAATTTTGTGACATATTCTCAAATAATGATTCTTTAACTAGTTTTTTCATAATGATAGCTTATTTTTTATAGCGATTTCAAGTATTTTATTGTTTCGTTTCTACTCTTCCAATTATATTTATTCAATAACGCATCATAATAAATACGGTTTTTAATTTTTCCGACTTCTTCATTTTTTACATTTAATAATTCCATAATGTCATTGCCGTTTACAGGAATATCTCCATCTTTCATAGGAATTTTTCCAGCTTTCATTATTTTTATAACATCATGGACTGATTTAGGAAGTACTCTGGCATTTATTGTCATAGGAGATACTCTAAGCATTTGAAATACATTCCAACGAAGTTGGCCGGGATTGTTTTCATCAAACTTATCAAAATGTTTTTCAAGTGTTAAAAGAGCTTTAAAAACATTGTATTCACCTTTAAGTCTATTCTTATAAAAAGTGGATGCTGTTACATGTCCAAGATTTCCTAAAACATAATAAAAAGATACGAGATCAAGGTTATCAAAATATTCAAACCCGTCTTTAGAAAATTTTTGCCCGAACATAGCTTTATCAAGATCACTTTTTTCTATTAAATCAAAGGCAATACGAGTAGAGCCTCCCTTTAAAAGAAGCTTATCAAATTCTTCTTTGATACGTTCTCCTGAAATTTCTTTAATTAAAGGAGCATTTTTTCTCATTAAAGAAAGCGTCTTAAGGTCTATGTTGAAACGAAAACGAGAAGCAAATTGGATTGCACGAATCATGCGCAAAGGGTCTTCATTGAATGCTGTTATATCTGTTGCTCTAAGAACTTTTGAAGAAAGATCTTTTTTGCCGTCAAAGGGATCAAGAAGTTTACCAGTTGCTACGTTAACTGCCATGGAATTAACTGTAAAGTCTCTGCGCTTAAGATCATCATTAATGTTTACTCCTTCAGTTTCAGTTTTAATTCCTTTATGCCCAGCACCAATTTTCCTATCTTTACGAGGAACTGCAATATCATAATCTTCACCAATATATCCCTTTGGTCTAAATTTAATGACTGAAAAAGATTCACCGACTATGTTTAGTTTTCCAAACGTCTTTAACAGTTCTTTAACATTGTTCAAAGTTGTCCCTTCAATAACAATGTCAATGTCTTTTGGTTGCTTACCCATAAATGCATCTCTTACACACCCGCCAACAATGTAAATGCTTAGGTTCTTTTGACGAAGCAAATGTTGAATCCAAGATTGGTTTTGGAGATCAGATATAAGTGCGTTAAGCATTAAGGTTTTATTTATATATTATTTTTGCGGGGAAGGTTATTCCAATATTTTATAGCATTCTCATGATCCACATAATCTGCATGTGCGTTATTTTTGCCCCCATTAGTCTTTGGCCCTTCCATCAGACAATTATTGCATTTGATAAAAACGTAGCAATCAGTTAAATCATTGCTGTTGCAATTTGGGCAAGGTTTTAGATTTTTCATAATAGTTACTATTAAGTTATATTGCAAATATAACAAAAAAAGTTGACAGAAAAAAATTAATTGCCAACTTTTTAAATAAAAATGAAAAGAAATGAAAAGACTATTCAATAAATCCTTGCTCTAAAAGCACATTTTCAACTTTTTCCCAATCTATAAAAGGCCTATTAAGAATAAAACCCGGGTAATCATATTTAAGTGGAGCGCCTAACGCGCTATCATCAATATATAAATGTGCAAAAGGTTTAGGGCTTAACGTCCATGATTTTTGTTCAGGATTTTCATTAATTCCGTACAAAGGAATATCATTATTCGCGAACCAATGTATAGCATCATCAAGAGTATTCTTTTCGGAACGCATTGTATAAAGAATAAGTTGATGTCCAGCTTTCACCAATTTTTTAAGAACTGGAACAGCTCCTATATCTTTTCCTACGTCAGGAAATTCATGCGTAACACATGTCCCGTCAAAATCAATACAAATTATAGCCATTATCCCAACAATATTTCACGAAAAGCTTCAGCAGAACTCCATTGAGGATATTTAGCTTCCCATGCCTGTTTTCCTTCATCATATTCCCATGTATACTTAATTTCATCGAAAGTATCGTAATCATACTCTGGGTATGTCTCAAAGAAACGACAATCTTCGGGATGATACTTAAACTTATTCACTATTTGCGATGCAATAAGTTCTGAGGCATTTGTCACCGACATGCCTATATTCATATCCTCAAAAAGAATAAGCTTATCGCCATCATCTTCAATAACACAAACTCTGCATTTCGAATTAACTCTGTTAGGAGCTATAAACTCATGTTCAAAATCTTGTGTTTTCATAATTCTTAGTATTTAGTTGTTGGACAACGTTAAGCATCATATAGTGTTCTTTATTATGTCGGCATCAACTGATGTAGCATAAAGCCAAAGTTTTAAATATTCGTCAATAGTTAAATCTGAGAGCCTTATTTTTTGAAATTCCTTCATCATAAAGTCCCATTCGTTTCTATCATTAAACTCAAGTAAATAGTACCAGGTTCGTGAACTTACTTCAGTTCCATCGGCTAAAAATTTCATAGTACGTGCGTATTTTTTAATTTCAATGAAATTGAATTGTGTTTGGTCTATCATACTTATGCCTTAAATTCTCCGTAAGTTACTATTTTTACGCCTTTTTTCTGGGCATTCTTCATTTTGCTGCTGGTTGAGTTCAAACTATCAGTTATAAGATAATTACACCTTGCATCTGTAACTGAGACCTGTTCAACATTAGGAAAACGAGAAATAAATTCTTCTTTTGTCTTAAAACCAAAATCCCGAGGTGATCCTGTCATACAAACATAAATCGTATTCATATTGTTCTTGTTTATTGGTTTATCTATTGTTATGCCGCGTGATTCAAGAACACTTACTGCGTTAAGGATATAATTCTTTACATTTTCGTCTTTAAACATCTCTACAAGTGCTTTTTCATGTCCCTTATAATCAGGTTCAACTCCACAATAATCTTTAGCAACCTGATCTGCAAGTTTTCTACCTACACCATCATAACCCATCATTAGAATAACCTGAGCAAATGTAAGTGATTTAACATTTAAAAAAGCATCCTGGAATATTTGATGTGAACGAGAATTATATTTTATTCCATATTTTTCGATATCGAATTCTTTACGATAAGTACCATTGAGAACAGCCACAAAAAGTTCAAACATATTGTTATAATCCTCTGCGAAAGGCTCGATAGTTTTTCCACCTATGCCTTTAAGATCAAGCATTCCACACGCAACTGCAAGTTTCTTTGCAGTTTTTCCCTTACAATTATCATTGATGCACATGAGATGTATGCCATCGAATTTAAGATGTTCTCCACATACTGGGCAAACTTCAGGAAGCATTTCTTCATGAAGCGCAGGGTTATGTATTTTTTGCACTTCAGGAATAATATCACCTGCTTTTGCTATAGTTACAAAAGCGCCTTCGCCTATTTTATTGTTAACTATATAACCTGCATTATATCCTGAGGCTCTTTTTACAGTTGTACCCGCAAGTGTTACAGGCTTAACGCAAATAACGGGTATCATTTCACCGGTTTTTCCAAGATTCCATTGCACGCCAATAACAGGAGTAACAACTTCATCTGGAACGAATTTGATTGCGATTGACCATTCAGGGTCATGATCATTTTCGCCAAGGATTTCACGAACAGATACTGGAAGAGCAAAAACGATTCCATCTAACGGATATTCAAAATTGTCTCTTTCTTTTTCCATAAATTTTACAGAATGAAGATAATCTTCAACTGTAGGACGTATCATAACTGATTGAGGATTACCAAATATTGGCGCATTCCCCAGCGCTTTGTTTACAAATTGAATACGTACATGTTGGCCATTAGCAATATAATGAATAGGAACAAGAGTAATATCAGCGACCATTTCAATGTCTATATCATCTTTACCTATAATGCCTGCAACAAGATTACGGGCGTTAGCAAATTTTTCAGCGTATTTCTTTTCAAATACTGACTTTCTCATAACTGCTTCGCAGCGTATCTGTATAAGTGAATCAGGCATCTGAGTATAAAAAGGATCATCCAGTAATTCAGGGAGATGAGTGCGAAAACGATCTGTTACGTCCTTTCCGGTTTCTCCGTCTCCACGTGTAAGAACGGATTCGAGCCTACCATTGCGATAAACGATGTTTATTGCGCTGCCATCAAATTTGGGTGAATAATACATATGATCGATTTCATGACCATACTGATTCTTAAGAAGATTTATTCTCTTATTAAGCCAAGTCATGAATTCGTTTTCCTGATAATCTGTAACGCCTTTTTCGGAAGCGGTCTGAAACTTAGCCAAAGATTTCATAGGTGTTGGGTGTGGGAAATCAAAGTCCTTACGCTTTGAACCAACCTGATTGACAACCTTTGACCCAAAACAAATAAGTTCCTGTTCGAGGGCATCAAAAGCTGCATCAGACATAATAGGATTGCCATCATAATAGGCAATTTTTGCCTTTAAGTATTGTGTCTCAAGACGTTGAATATCCATATTGATTAGATTTTTTATAGTCTAAATATAATCAAAATTCTTGATAAATAAAAATTTTTATGAAATTATTTTTCAGGAACTCCGTACGATATTCCTGCTCGTTTTTTATATGAAAGTTCATATTTTTGACAATTACAAGGACAAAGTTTTTTAAATACTTCATAAAAGGCTCTATCATGAGCGCCATTTTCATGATTTTTACGCCACGAGATTATATGAGACATTTCATGAGCTGTATAATATGTGAAATAATCACTTCCTTGCTTATATGCCCACAGAGGAACAGTGAATTGGGCTTCTCTGATATATGCTCTGCCACGATATGTATCTGTGACATAACCTTTAAAATTTTTGCTACTTAAGCGTTTATCATAATTAAAAAGAAGTTTCGAAATAAGGTGATCAATTTCCTGTTGATGATTATAACAAATTTTACGAATAGCAATTTTTCTCATACAATTTTCATTTGTATTGCAAATATAATCAAAATTTTTGACAAATAAAAATTTTATGACACTTTTTTAAAAAATAATTTCATTCCCATAGCCCAATTTTAAATTCTGGCCATCAAATACTAATGATGTTGTCATATCAAATGGGCGATACGTATTTTTTGTATACACATGAACAAGAGGACCCATATTTTTAGGGATATAAAAGTAATTATGGCAAACGCACATATCTTTATAACGTAATTCTCTTGTTTGATTAAATCGTTTGCTTAAAAGATTCATATTTCTAAAATCCACAAAGTTATCTTTACAAATAAAAAATTTAAGAAAGATGCTATGTCTTTAGCGTAGCATTAGTTCACTTTATCTGTATATCCAGGAAAAACTATTTCAAGCTTATGATTTTTAGTTATATGACATAACTTATTTTGTAAAATTTCAAACATTATTTTTGGCCTTCCATACTGGGTATTTGTAAATATTTCTATTTCAAATGAACCAACTATAACATCGTTAATATAATAATTGTGTGTTTTTACTGTATCCTCGAATTCAACAACTTTATCAAATATTGTTTCTATTTCATCATCTCCTTCCACTTTATAAGTAATTCTTATCTTTGAACGAAATTTTTCATCTGAATAAAATTTAAAAGCTATAGGAAAATCTCTAAAATATCTATCTCTGTTTCTTGTAATTACTACAAATCGAGCAATTTGAATAGGATCGTCAACTTCGAAATGTAAGTCTTTTATCTTAAAATTACATTCAGGAAGAGGTCTTTCAGCAGAAAACTTACGTATCTGTCTTGATATAATAAAAATGCCAATGCTTGCAATTAATAGAAGTATGATTGTTGTTATCATGTTTGTTTTGTCGTATTTTTATGCTCATGTTATTTTAGTTTTTAGGACTTCTATTTGTTCCTGTAATTCATTTATTTTTTCTGATAACGATACTCCGTTTAATATTACGTCTTTGGTGTCTAATTCACCATTTATTTTAACATTTCCTGAATAATTGACCAATACATTAAAATTATTGTAATCTCCTGATGTAATTCCAAGTACAGGTCTATTATCTAATTTTTTTCCATAAGCGTTTCTTCCGTCTAAAATTATTAATGGGGTATCTGATGCTATATTATTTCCAGCTATTCCCAAGAAATAAAGTCCAGCATCTGTCTCATTACTCCCAATCCCAATAATCTCAGGAAGAAATCCACCTGTTGTTCCGTTTCCAAGAGAAAAACCATACGATCCATCTCCTATGTGTACTGCAGTAACTCTTTCATTCTTCGGTATAGCAATATCTACCCTATAATTAAATAACGGAGACCTTCCTATGCCAATTCTTCCATATTCATAATATATATTCGTGTTTTCAAATATATTATTAACCAATACATTCAGGCTTAAATCTAAAGATGCCCAATAAACATTATTTCCGCTTTTAGTTAAAATCAGTTCTTTGTTTAAATCTGAACTATCAAAACAGGGAATCAATTCTTTAAGAATAATTCCCGGATGTTCATAGACAAATTGATGTAATAATATATTTCCTATGTTATTTTTTTCCATTTTTATCCAAAGAAGTCTTTTTCATTTTAATTATTTTATCCCATTCATCACGCATACTAGCAATATTAGTGCAAATTTCATATTCTTCTCTTGTCTGAAATTTTTCAAGTATTGCTGTTAAAAAATCATTGACTTTTGGTGTTTCTATAGCTATAATAGCTTTATCATCTGAAAATATAGTAAACGGTTCTTTTACTTGTTTATTTTTTGCAAGATATTGATACGTTCGTTCTGCAAATTTATCAAATATTTCAGGAGAATAAAACTCTTTAGGTTGTTGTTTAATATCAAAAGAAAATAAAATCTTTTTATCGGGAGTAGTCCCTATGGGTTCTAATGTCGGTGCATATCCTGGCACACTTTCGTTTATTTCAGTTGCTATATCAAAAAGAAGAGTTTTCATATCTTCATAAAATTTCTTATAATCATTAAAAAGAACATCGTCAGAAATTTTCCACTCAGGATTAATCTCTGAATCATGAATAAATAGCGCACGAGTACATATTTTTTCTCCTGTAATCTTTGAGGCTATAAAATTATAACTTTCGTCGTTATCTACATCTCCACATAAACACCACGAATTAATAGGAAACATCAAGCGATATGAACGAAATTTTTCAACATTTTTAAATATCTCAAAAAAATCTCGTTCTGAGAATACTAAATTTTTTGATTTATATTCTTCTAATATTCCATTACTATAAATTAAGATAGCCATATCTATTTTTATTTTTCAAAACGTTTACGAGCAGCAGGTGTAATAAAAATATATTCTGCCTTTCCTATGAAATCGTTTAATGTTTTTGCATTGCAATAACTCATTGCTGATCTCAAATAATCTTTAAAATTTTCTGTCCATTGTTCTAATGTATATTCCACTTTTTGATATTTTGTTATTCCTTCAGCTGTAACAAGATCGGTTTTTCCCCAACTTCTTTGAACTGCTTTAGTACTCATACCGCGATACTTCTTTTTTATTGGAAAACCATAGCGCCAAAGTGTTTCAGCCATTTTATTATTTATCCGTATTTTCCAAAGATAGTTATGACCTGCGGATTCAATAGCCTTATTAAATATCGAGCCAATCATTACGTAATCTGCGCCAAGACCTAACGCCTTTATGACATCTGAATAATTGCGCATGCCTCCGTCAGCAACAATTTTTGTTTTAAGTCCATACTGTTTACGTAATATATAACATTCAGAGATAAGAGAGCCCAAAGGGTAATTTATGGAAACATTTGAAGCAGTTGTACAGCCTGCACCTGAACCTATCGAACAACGTATATAATCAGCACCAGCCATACCCAAATTGACAAATGTCTCTGGATTTGCAATGTTGCCAACCATTAGTTTTAAATGAGGCCAAAGTCGTTTTATTTCTTCTATAAGAACTATAAGTTTAGACATGTGGCCATTAGCAATATCTATAAGCACCATTGGATACGTATAAAACGCATTATAGGCAACGGTTAAATCTATTCTATAGTCTTCAAGTTGTTGTTCAATTTCATGTAATCCATACGATTTAAAAAAATGAGGAGACCACCCATTTATCTGATTTATGCCACGTGGAATACACGGGATAATATTATTTATAATATATTTTGCGCAATTTTCTTTTGAAACAACTGTGTCCATTGGTGCAGCCATTAACGGCAATTTACGTTGATCATTAAAAATATCACATTCTTTTCTACTTGATATATCACTTTTTTCTACAGGAATAAGCGTAATATCATCTAAATCAAATTTTATATTCTTCATATACTTTTGGAGATTAAAGATCCTGGGAGTCTTGACGATTAAAATTCTTCTGCTTCAATATTATCTAAATCTATATCCTTTGAGAGTTTATTTATTATACTCTCAGTGTCTTCTTTAGTTTTCGCCTCTTCTGTTTCTTTAGTTTTAATCTTTGTTCCAATATTTTGCATTTTATTACCGGGTATCTTAAACATTGCACCGCTAGGAGTTTTTGCATAAAATCCACCATAAGGATCTTCTCCAACCACTTCTATTTCAACGTTTTCTCCTTTACGATTTAAGTAATTTCTTTTATCACCAATTTTGATATAGTCGGGCTCTTTTTCAGTGGCAGATGTAATAGCTTCTTCAGAATCTTTATAATCCTTTTCATCAGTAAGTTCCCAATCTTTGCCCATTTTTGAAAGTTGTTTAACTGCATCTTGGGGTGTTGTCTCAACCGCCCGTGAAGCCCCTGTTTTAGGATTAACAAAATAAAACATTTGACTGCCTTCAGTACTTTTAATAGGCTTAACAGATTTAACTTGAGCTGTTGGTTTTTCAATATCAGTATCAATGGGTATATCATCAAGTGTAACTTCAGGTTCTTTTATAACTTTAGGAGTTTTTTCTGGTTGTTTATCTCGAATGGCAATATCACCACCTTCAGGCTTATCTTTAACCATAACTACTGGTTTTCCTGTATCTTCATCTTTCTTTAAAACTATTTCTTTGCTTCTTTGTGATACAGAACGCCAATCCATTTTTTCAAGATCATAAAATGTTGCAACTTTTAGAGATGAAGGGCGAATTCCCTTTGGGTGTTGTTTTCGAGGAATATACTTCATCATAGTAGTGCCCTTTGCAGGTCTTACTTCACCATTAAGTTTTATAAATTCAAAGTTAAGGATTTTTTGACGAAGTAATGCTCGTAATTCAGGAACTGTGACAGGCTCTCCATAAAGCAATTTTTCTAACATAAGTTCCTCATAGAGATAATCTACAATAAGTTTATCTTCTAAAGATTCACATATCCTGTTTCCAAAAAGTTCTTCAGTTAATATATTTTTTATCGTAAATTCTGTCATTATTCTCCTACATCTATTGATACAGAAAATCCATAGTCCTGATTTCCTGGATATTGTATACTCACTTTATAATTATATAATGTTTCTAAATCAGCTTGGCTTCTACAAGATAATTGCATGCTCCCATATTTTGAAAAATAAAATACTATACGGTTACGAATATGATTCACTTGAATTATTCGATATTGTGGAACAGTTCCAAGAATATCTTCTAAAATTTCTTTAACGACAGGAAACTCAGAAATTATTTCTTTATAGGAATCATAGTTCTTAAGATTGTCTGATGCATTATCGGCTTCATTAAGTTTTTCACGTACAAATTTTTTCATAACAATATTTATTTTTTTATATATTCATAAAACAAAAGCCCCAATTTCTTGGAGCTTTATAAATATAAATTAAAAACAACGTTTTATTCTTCATTAATTATTTCATATGCATCGTTATAGTTTTTCTTTATTGAAAAATTCTATAAAAACTTATCCCCTTGGCACCCATTTCCCCGTATTAAAATCAAGATCGAATCCACGTTTTTCCATTTCTAATGCTCTATCTTGAAGATTGAGCCACATTCCAAGCTTATCATCCCAATTATAATACCATTGACCTTTATAAACTCCATTTTGTATTCTATAATTATTGTCTTTTATCCACTTACTATTTTTATCATGCATTTCTTTATCCCAATTGGCTCTTTTAGTCTTTATTTCTGACCATTCGTTTTCGTCATAGTATACATATTCTTTTAATTGAGTAAAAATGTCTTCCCAATCTTCTTTTGTAAATGACTTAAGAGGAACCGGATCAAGAAATTGATTATATTCATCGTTTGAATCGCCTGGCACAAAAGCTACTGCATCCATGTAAAATTTAATATGAGGTTCATCGGAATCAAAGGGTTTTACTAATAAAAGTGATACTCCTACTTCATCGATTTGTTCATTTCCAGTTTTTACTGAAAGTTGATCCCAAATTTCATAAATTTCATCATCGCTGTAACTTGTATTTCCTCCTATTTCTCTGTCACCTAAATCGTCGAATGTTATTTTAAGGAAGGGGAGATACCTTTTTACAAGATTCATTGCCCGTTTTTCGCCAAAACTGTTTGTTTCAGAGAATAGCTATTGATCTTTTGACTCAAAAAGATTTTCACGAACTAATTTTGCTTTCATACTAATTTTATTTTATTTTATTTATTCATATATTGCTTAAGTAAGTTAACCACTTCAGTATGACCATTATCACTTGCCCACCGTAAAGCCAAATCATTATATGCATGAACATCAGCGCCTGCATCTAATAAAACTTTAACTACTTTTACGTGACCATATTCACTTGCATATCGTAAAGCCTCATCATTATATGTATGAACATCAGCACCCGCATCTAGCAATAACTTAACTACTTCTATATGACCGTTTGCACTTGCCCATCGTAAAGCGTAATTATATTTAGCATGAACATCCGCACCAGCATCCAAAAGAAGTTTAACTATTTCTATATTTCCATATTCACTTGCCCATCGTAAAGGTTTGTCATTATCAACATGAACATCAGCACCTGCATCTAATAATAACTTAACAACTTCTATATGACCGTTTGCACTTGCCCATCGTAAAGCGTAATCATCATTAGCATGAACATCGGCACCTGCATTTATTAGTGATTTAACTGCTTCTGTATGACCACGTCTACTTGCATTTATTAAGGCTTTATCTTTTTTTTCCTGAGACATGTCTTCAAAATATTCTATAAAATTTTGTGACATATCCTCAAACAATGATTCTCTAACTAATTTTTTCATACTAATTTTATTTTATTTTATTTATTCATATATTGCTTAAGTAACTTAACAATTTCAGTGTAACCATTTTTTCTTGCTGATCGTAAAGCCTCATTATTATTAGCATGAACATCGGCTCCAGCATCCAATAAGAGTTTAACTACTTCTGTATGACCATATTCACTTGCTATTCGTAAGGCATAATCTTTTTTGGTATGAATATTTGCTCCTGCATCTATTAATAACTTAGCTATTTTTATAAAACCTTTTCTATTTGCCTTTAGTAAAGCTTTATCCTTTTCCCCTTGAGATAAATTTTTTAAATCTCTTTTTATTTGATCTTCAGACTTAGGTGCTAATATATTTAAGTTTTCAATTAATTTTGGATAAAAACTTTCATTAGTTATATCCATTACATTTGGTGTAATAATTTGTTCAGGTTCGTCTAAGTATGCACTTGTTGGATTAACTCTTCTTTGTCTTCCTTCTTCATCTAAAACAACATACCATAATACGTTATTATCTTCATCTTCTTCTATTCTATTCTAATTATAGAACCTTTAATATCTTTGTTAGTGTTCATTATTTTTCCTTTGATTTTACTTCCAACATGAATATACTTACTATCATCTTGTAGTGTTAATTGTTGTTGTAAAACCGGACTAAGAGGTTTTACTGAGTATGTGTACATCAAGTTTGGACCGCCTGAGAGGTTCATTGAACCCCCAAATCCAAATCCTCTTCCTGCAAATCCTCCTCTCATTGATGGGTTACCAAAGTTTCTTCCGGTTCCTCCGCCCCAGACGGCGTATCCTGCTCCTCTACCTCCTCAGTTTTCTCTTAAATATTTTTGTTCTGCTATTTCTCCATTATCTAAAAGATCCACGAAGATTTCTATAATTTCATTAGTGGATAAAAAAGATCCTTCAATAACCATATAGCCATCATTATCATTAGTAATTGCCCATCCCCATTCAGCATCTATACCTGGCGTATTCCAATCTTTTTCTTCTTCTGGAAGATATGATAAAATATAGTTTTCTGATCTAATTTCTTTAATTTTGGGATTATAAAAATTAGATTCTATTTGTACCTCATATCCTAAATCTTTTATGTATTTATAAACATCATAAATTTTTTTATTTATAGGATCAAGATCCTCCATATTTTTAGGTTTTAAAAAATCTTCATTAGATTCTTTAACTATTTTGACTTTTGAATTATCATTCCTGCGTCCTTCATTAATACTGGCACCTGCATCTAATAATAACTTAACAACTTCTATATGACCGTTTGCACTTGCATGTCGTAAAGCGTAATCATCATTAGCATGAACATCAGCGCCTGCATCTAATAATAACTTAACAACTTCTATATGACCGTTTGCACTTGCATATCGTAAGGCTAAATCGTTTTTAGCATGAACATCAGCGCCAGCATCTAGCAATAACTTAACTACCTCTATATGTCCATAGTAACTTGCCCATTGTAAAGCCCAATCATTTTCAACATGAACATCAGCACCTGCATCTAATAAAACTTTAACTACTTCTGTATGACCACGTTTACTTGCATTTATTAGAACTTTGTTTTTTTCTTCCTGAGACATGTCTTCAAAATATTCTATAAAATTTTGTGACATATTCTCAAATAATGATTCTTTAACTAATTTTGCTTTCATATTAAAACTTATTTTTATTTATATATCTAATTTTTATTTATATATCTAAAACAAATATAACAAAAATAATCGAAATAAAAAAATTTATGATACTTATTTTATGCAATATCCGTTAAATATATAAATAAAATATTGTATTTTCATGGCAGTAATAGTATCAGATAGCTCAAACCCTTTTTATACATCTTATTTAAGCGATCCAAGCGCATTTTATTTAGCAGATAGTTATAACTTAGGCGCATATAGTGCTACTACTTTAGATATAGCTACTCAAAGAAATATAGATGTTACTTTTACAAGTAATGCAAATTGTTGCGGAATTATTTTAGCTTTACACGCAGTATCCGCTGTTACTACTGCAAGAGGAGTTAGAGTTACATTGCAAGAAAATGTCGGCGGAACATGGACAGCAAGAGCAGTAAAAGATATGACTTGTGCTGAAATAAATCCCGAATACTCTATGGGAGGGAATTCGTTTGTTGGTTTTTTTGTTCCCTTTAAATTTGATAATCCGTATCCTATAGATACTACAGCTGGAAAATGGAGATTCAATGTTGCTGTAAGTACAGCAGTTGGTTCAACATCTATTTGGCAATTAATGACATCAAATGGTTTAGCACCTGCTTATGTTACATGGTGTGATAATCCTGTTACGGCAAATGATGAAGATACATTAATTGTTGCAGATAAGGTTATTATAAATAGAAGTATAACACTAAGAGGACTTGCGGCAACAGGAGAAACTACTACTGGAACTTGTGCATGGATATGTCGTAGTATGGACATAAGTAAATCGGGAGTATGTTTATTAGAATGGGAAAATCCGCCTGCTGAAAGCTATACGTTAACATTAGGCGGAAGAATATACATGGGTTCATTTTCAGGGTTTCGTGTTGGCAGTGAAGAAGATAGAATTCCTTTTAATAGACAGGCAATAATATGTCGAAAAACTACACCCGATTATGGAACAGTAGTGCCAGGGTTTTTACAATATATGGGAACAACATCAGCACGTTCCAGAGGAAAATCTGCATTTTTTCTTTACGGGGAAATTCCTGAACAGGCTTATGCAGTTTTAGCACAAAATGAAAACGCAAACCAACCAGTAATTCATTTGACAGAAGATGTTTCAGGAAAATGGTTTCCAGGAGATTACGTATATGTAGGGAAACAATATCTTAGAGGCCAAGGAACAATTGTATGGCAACAAATATCTGCTGTAAATGGATCAACTGTTACATTAACTAGTAATTTATTGTCATATAGACGATATGCCGGCGGCACAGTTATAAATCGTGACAGAGGATATGGGATACACGTTCAAGGATACATGGTATTTAACATAGAACACCCGAATTATTTTGAAGTTAGTGGCTGTAAATTAGAAAAAATGGTTTTTATGTTACAAGTAGCAGCGAGTTACTATAATTACCC
>Ga0255347_1004160_pt1 | contig 17849 bp, 15 predicted proteins | sample wastewater_treat_2_FD_192479 | JGI IMG/M metagenome (GOLD analysis project Ga0255347, IMG submission 192479) | Wastewater microbial communities from Lulu Island WWTP, Vancouver, Canada - plant24 | ecosystem: Engineered > WWTP > Wastewater > Unclassified | place: Canada: Vancouver, British...
GGCGGCGTAGAGAACGGCGTAGGGTACGTGAGGCGAAACGCTCTTGTCCCGTTGCCGAACGTCGAATCATTGGTTGAGCTCAATGCGACCTTGCTAGCGTGGTGCGACAAGGACCGGGGCAAGCGGGCACAACCATGGGTTGCTGAACACGACGCGCTGATGCCCCTTCCCCAGGATGACTTCAAGTGTTCGACCACTCACCTGCTAGGGGTGAACAAGTTGAGCCTTGTGCATTTCGAACGCAACCGATACTCGGTTCCCACAGCGTACGCGCATACAGACGTCAGGCTAGAGGCATTCGTTGACCGAGTCGAGATATTTCACAAGGATAAGCTGATTGCAGTTCATCCCAGGGCCTTAGGCAGAAACCATGATGAGCTCTGTCTCGATCACTACCTCGATGAGATCCAGAGGAAGAAGCGCAGCGTGATGCATGCATCAGTGGTGAGGAATCTCTCACCTGTGCATACCGAGTTCCTGAGGCGCCTGAACCAGCAGGGACCGACTGAGTACCGGAAGTTCGCGGAGATCTTGCTCCTACATAGGCAATTCTCCAGTTCAGTTGTGGAGGAGGCTCTGGCCAAGGCCATGGAGCTAGGTAACCTCGAAGTCAGCGTCGTTCATCAGCTGGCATTGAGCATCAGTGGAACCCCGCCGGCAGCAACGGTTGAAGTGCCGGCTGAACTAGCAGCGGCGGTGGTATCTGCTCCTGACCTTTCGGAGTACGACGCTTTGGGAGGGGGAATGACTGCATGGTGAACTACGAAGCTGCTGAGGGCATGGTTGAGCTGTACTGCAAAGCTCTTAAGATGCCCACTCTCCGCAAGGGCTTCAGGCAGATACTCAGAGACTCGCAGGCAAACGGCAACTCAATGGCCCAGTTCCCAGGCTCCTGCCTTGCCCATGAAATCGAAGGCAGACATCAAAGCGCAATGGCTACGAGAATGAAGTCGGCCAAGTTCCCCACATTCAAGACCCTGGATTCCTTTGATTTCGCTGCTGTTCCGACCCTTGACAAGATGAAGATCCTTGCCCTGGCCGACGGCAGTTTCATCCGTGAACGCGAGAATCTCGTTCTCCTAGGCAACTCCGGCCTGGGGAAGACGCATCTTGCCATTGGCCTGGGTGTTAGAGCGATTCAGGCTGGCTACCGGGTACGATTCGCGACCGTGCCAGCTCTAGTTCAGGAGCTGATACAGGCAGAAAGGGAGTTCCGCCTCCCCAAGTTGCTGAAGTCGTGGGAGAAGGTTGACCTTCTGATCGCCGATGAACTGGGCTACGTCAGCCTCGGGCCCGGAGGCCCTCTACTGTTTCAGCTCTTCGCTCAAAGGTACGAGAAGTCCAGCTTGATCATCACCAGCAATCTCGAGTTCTCTCGGTGGGCCGAGGTGTTCGGAGACGTGACCATGACGGCCGCCCTACTAGATCGGCTGACCCATCACGTTCATACCTTCGTCCTTACGGGCCAGTCATACCGATTGAAGCAAAGCAAGATGCGAAGTGAGGTGACGAAGACGACCGATGCCGGAGCACACTCAGATCAGCCAGAGCCGTCCGAAACAGGTAGGATTTAGTGGTCAGCGTTTCGATTAGCACGGTGGTCAAGTATTGGGTTGTCATTCACAATACGCCCAGGGTCCTTGAGATATCTCGGATCGACCTGCCTTCACGTAAGTACATCTTTCGGATAGACTCAATAGTGACCATCTTAAGCAATTCCTTTCCTCCTGTTGCCGATGAACTGTCCATCCATCAGCATACAGGAATGGGTTCTTAAGGTGGTCAACTTTTCGGCGCCTACGGTTTGCACTGGTGGTCAAGTTTCAGATTAGCATACACAAACATCATCGCCATTGACGTGAGCGTCTGGCGCATACGATTCTCAGGCACGTCCAGCTAACCTGGTAAGCCCTCTGATCTCGAGTCCGTTCAGACCGGCGCCTCGCACCTGTGGCATTGGGACTAATGTCTCTACTTTCTGCCGGCTGCTATTGCGTACTCGTAAGCGCCCGATCACGTCAGGGAACGGTTCATGACTGGGGTGTTTGGACATAACGAAACTCGGAATGGATCAGATCAACCCCGAACCCGTAACCTTGGCTATGACACTATCATACTGACCCATCACCACGTCGCGATCAAAGAGCTGTCTGGCAGCGCTCAGTGCATTCGTCCCCTGTACAGCTGTCCGCGATGGGTTCGTTGAGAACTCTTCCAACTTCCGAACCATCTCCTCGGGATTCTCATGAGACACCACAGCACCACAGTCGTACTCCCGGATTATGGATGGCATTACGCCATCATCGGCTCCGGCAAGCACCACTGGTAATCCGGCAGCCAGATAGTCGATGAACTTGTTGTACAATCCGATGCGGGAGTAAAGGCCCGGATGGGTATACATCACGCCTACGTTGCATTCGCGCAGACGGTCCTGAAGATCGGTCCGAGGAACAGAGCCACGATATGCGGCATTTGGGTGGTCACGTACGTGCTCTTCGAGACATGAGAGGCTGGGCCCGTCTCCGTAGATCAGCACTTGGATCCTGTCATGCCCTCTCAGAGAACTAAGCACTGGTGCGAAGTACTGTGGGAAACCGTCACCAACCCCTATAGATCCAGCAAACACAACCTTCATGCTACTCGGATCAGATCGCCGGGGCAGTTCACGTGCTACGCAAGGTGCCATGTTGGTGATGGTAGTGACCGGAACACTTGTTCTGTCAGTTATCATCGACTCGATTCCTGCAGTGAGTGCGACACAGTAGTCCGCATCACGCAAGCCAAGGAGTTCAATGCGCCTAAGCATGCCAATTGCAGGGCTAGGCAAGGATATGCCCTGCGCAGCAATAGCGTCCGGCCAGGGGTCACGAATCTCAAGTATAGTCGGTATTCCCACGCTCTTCGCAGCAGCTATACAGTACATGGCAAACAGAGGTGGCGATGAGATGATGGCACAATCAATGCTGTCGCTGTGGGATCGCAGGAATCTACTAGTACCACACGCAAACGCGATCTCCCTGATAGCTCTCTTCACGGGGTGTTTGCCCGACATGATCATCGGAACGAATAATACTGTCACGCCATCTACTGAATCATAGTCATGTGTGAGCTCATCTGGTAAAGGCTTACCAGTACGATACTCAATATTCGATGTCACGAGGACAACGTCGTGCCTGGCCGCAAAATGCGTAACCATCTCCCACATACGTACACTTCCAGCCGTGCTTGGAGACGCAAAAAAGGGGTTCACTAGCGCTATTCTCATTGGTGCAAATCCTCCAGGAGATCACTGTCACACTACTGCTCCAAATACGCCGCTCATCCAGCGCTATTCCGGTTGCCTGTCAGCATAGTATGCCTCGACTAGAGCGCTCAGCGCTCGGTTTCGCCTGGATACTAGTCTAGTTGAGAGAGCCGGGTTGCCAGCCACCGTCGTTAGCGGATCCACATCCTTTAGCACTGCAGCCCCGAGCCCTATCACACTTCCATCGCCGATCGAGTGCCCTTCAATAACCGAAGCATTCGGACCTATCCAGCAATTGCAGCCAATGCGCACCGAGCCACTAACCTCAGCGCATGCAATTACCAGAGTGTTGTCACCTATCTCACAATTGTGAGCGATGTGGACAAGGCTATCCACCTTGACGTTGTCACCCAAGAGCGTAGGGTCTATCGTGCCAGCGCAGATGGTAGAAAACGATCCTATGTCGGCGCCTCTACCCGTATGGACTCCGCCAAAATGAGGTATGGGGACGGGAACCCCCCGCTCATCTCTCTCATAGGCGAATCCGAATACGCCAACCGCAGCCCCATCACGAACCACGCTATCAGGCCCTATATGAGAATATGCACGGATTATGGCCCCGTAGATATTCTCGTCCCGGAGCATATGCTCACGGAGTGATCAATGAAGGCACCGGGCTCAATTAGCACATCGTCAGCAATGTCTGCATCAGTCGAGATCCACGCACCGCCGCGGCACTCCAAGCGGCCAGGGCGCACCAGATTGGCCGCCACCACGTTCATGATCCGCGCATATGACAAGCGCGGGTTCGCAACCCATGCAATGACATTGGCCGACCTTATTGTCGCCGGCAGCGAATCAGCCTCTGCCGTTGGCAGCAATAGGAGACAATCGTGGGCCCGTGTCAGCAACTGCAGACGCTCAGTACTGAGTGCTGTCGCGAATATGATGGATGATGGGTGGGCGTTACGGAGTGTGGCGGCCCGGGTCAGTTCTAGACCAGACTCCGGCAAAGGTTCTCCACTGAGGGATCCCAACTCGGAAACGGTGAATGTGAATAGCTCCTTCACTGCATACCCTCCAGCACCTATTCAAACACAACTCGCACGATCTCGAACACCTCGGCATAGTGTACGCCGATCTGCGCCCCACGAACCCGCGCAAGACCGCGGATGAACTCGGGGTTGATGTACTCCCGGAAACTCTGAGACATATAGCAGCCAACTGCCTCGATCTTGGTGTCTATATCCTGTTCGGCTAACACGGAGAAACAAGAAGTGGTTATGCTCAGGTTGTTCCACGGCATCTCGTACCCGAGAATCGTTCGGTCTTTGAAAGCACGAACGGCTTCATCGGCTATCACGCGATGATCCTGATGGATGTCGAACCTAGATGGGCACATTACCATTGCGGGATCAAGTGTCCTTTTGAGCTCTATCATGTTTTCCAAGATATCTTGACGGTAGCTCGGGAACTTGCGTACAGGGTAGCTCAAAACCCTAACGTGTTCTGGCTTCAGCCTGAGTTTGGATGTCGCATCGATGACCTCATGCCTCAGCACATCCTTGGGAAACCCTGCGGGAACAGATTCCTCAGCAGCGGAGAACGCCACGTAATCAACTCGGATTCCAAGCCTGACACACTTGGCAATGGTACCACCGCAGCCGAACTCTCCATCATCAGTGTGCGGCGCCAGGACCAGAACAGACGAAATATCATCCGGGTTCAAATACATCTCGCATAGCCTCCAGCGATGCAACTTCCCGGTTTGAGGAACCTGTCTTGCCCCAGGTTATCTCCCACAATACCATACAGCGCATCTACAAGTATTGCCTTTATCAGGAGTGGGCGACACGATGGTTATCCACGTCCATGAATTATGTCGACTCAGAGACTACCGTGCCCACAGTAAGCAGCGGATCGTTATCTGACTAGCTTCATGTAAAGCCTCCGCAGTTCCAAGGCAAACATCTCTGAATTGAGATCCTCAAGAATAGCTTGCCTGCCGTTTGAGCCCATTCTTCGTGCCTCAAGAGGGTTACGTATTAGGTATTGAAGAGCCATCAGATGGTCGTCATCATCATCTGAGTCAACTACGATACCACAATCATACTTCGCCACAATTCGACTGCAGTATCCCAAATCTGTTGTAACTACTGGGAGCCCTGCAGCCATATATTCACCCAGCTTCACTGACCATGCCTTTTCATGGTTTGGCGTACGCCGCTCGGGTAACCATCCTACAGCGGCCTGATTCAGTATATGCAAGACTTCCGGCCTCGTAATCACCCCGCGATAGTCTACGCCCGGTGCTCCCGTCACACTGAGCCCCACTTCGTCACCCGGAGGCCCGGCAACAATGACTCTGCACTGATCCGATTCCAGAAGCCTCGGTGCTACAGCAGCAATGATGTCAGCCCCCCGAATTTGGGAAAGAGATGAACTAGTATACGCCACACCAGCTCGTCCAGAGTCGCACGGCTTCGCTTGCTCTGCCTGATATCTCGACGGCACACCCATAAACACTGCTACCTCTTCTGCTCCCAGCTGCAAAGCGTGGGTTTCACCAATTTCATTGACGGCAACCACTGCGCTAGCGCTGGAAAATGCATGTTTCTCAAGTATGTGTGCAATCATCACAGCGAAACTTCGGAGCCAAGAAGGTACCCAGGATCTCGTCTTGAGAACATCCGACGCAAACTCATGCATGTCATACACCACCGGAAGCTTCGTCGTTCGTCGTAGCCTCCCTATCCACGGCATGAGCTCTGAGTCATGTACGTGTAGCACATCATACTCCTGCGAATGCTTCCTGCAGTACTCAAATGCTACTATAGGATTCACAAGAAACCTTCCCAATCGCCTCCGTCGGCATCCAAGCGCAACTACCCCAATACCACTCACCTCAGAAAGCTCCGATTCGTCATTGATGGCTAGTATGGTCACCTCCACGCCTATCTCAAGAAGGGTTAAGGCCTCAAGCCAGAATATCCTTGAATCGTCCCACTTGTGACTAGTAGTAACCATAAGTACCCGCATGATTACACCTCATTGTCTGTAGTAACTCCCCGAAACAATACCGAAGCAAGAATGAGACCCCCTATTAGAATGGGCGATCAGCTCAGGCTAAATGCCGTATACCAGCATTGTGAAACGCCAACACACTGTTCACCAACTTGACACAAATACGAGCTGCAGGGCCTTATCATTTCGCTGCGGGTAAGCGCAATGCAGATGATGACAGAAAACTGAAGACTCCTATGCAGATTCAGAGCTCGACCGCCAGCGCTACCCAATGCTAGTAACCAGCTTAGTCAGTGGCCCTGACGGCTATCAGGTCTCCTCCAGTTTGCTCGCCTTCCTTTGTGTTCAGCTCTGGCTTGATCAATACGGTTGACTATGGAGGACTGCGGCATCTATACGGTGTCCAGACTGCTGTAGCCGCATTGCCGTTATTAACATAGGTCACGTCTTGTCAAGTAGTGTGAATTGCGTTCGTGATTCTCCTCGCTATTCGGATGTCCGAACCCCCTCTAGTTGAGTCGCACACCCCAGCTCTTCCAGTATGCTCGGCGTGTCCACAAACTGATGACCGCGGCTCTGTCGGGGGTGCAGCCTCTTGCGAAGCGTATCAGGGGCTCCTTTCCAGCGGCAGCAGCTAGCTCATGTACTCCTGCCTGAAGTATCTGCGCGATGCGATCCACTCACCGTTCTGCTCAAGCGTCACCGATACAAGAAGCCTCAGCATGAAATCATTATTCGGGAAAATGTCCACCACGTCGGCTCAACGCTTGGTCTCCTTGTTCAGCCGTTCAAGAGGGTTCGTCGAGTGAATCTGCCTATGGTGCTTTTTCGGAAGCGCCACGCACTCAAGAATGTCCTTTCGGCATTCGCAGAGCATCCGAGCAATTTTGGACAATCTTCCTTCCATAGTGGCTGCGACCTACTGGAGCTGAGCTTTGGCAGTCTACTGGTCCGGTCGAGCGACTGCTGTCCATATACGGGCTGCAAACGCTTGCACCATTTGCCAGATAGCCCGATTCACATGGGAAAGCACGTTGCGCGTGGAATGCACCGTGCACCTCTGCCTCGATACCCCAAGCAGCGGCTTATTAATAGCCTTCGTGAGCCCTTCGTGGGCGTCGCTTATCACAAGCCTCACCCCACCGGGTCCCCCGGATACAGATTTCTTAGGAATTCGCTCCACAACGGCTCGCTTTCTCAGGGGCCTATGGCGAACCCCAAGATCTCGCGTTCACCGGTCATCTTGACGGCCAGCGCTATCACCAGAGCCTCGTTTACGACATGGTGCTTGGACCTGACTTTGAGATACGTCGCATCCAACCATACGTACGGATATACCCCATCAAGCGGCCTGTTGAGAAAGAGTTTGACATCTTCATCCAGTTACCTGGCAATCCTCGAAGCCTCGCACTTATCGATGCCGTCCAAGCCCAACGCCCTTACGAGGTCGTCCACCTTGAGCAATTCCTTTCCTCTTGTTGCCGATGAACTGTCCATCCATCACCATACAGGAATGGGCTCTTAAGGCGGTCAGCTTTTCGGCGCCTACGGTTGCACTGTGGTCAAGTACTAGATTAGCATATACAAGCATACATAAATGGGTTCTCAAGGTGGTCAACTTCTCGACGCACACAGCCTACACTGGTGGTCAAGCTTCAGGTTAGCATACACATGCCGGCTCCCTGAGTTTAGGTATCCTTAGGTCCAGACTTCCCACTGGCGTCCCCAAGATCTTTCCCCATACCAGTCCCGATTTGCGGACTCAGCGGGTATCCGTTCGTATCTCCCTGCCCCGATACTGTCTATAGCTTCAGGCCCACTTACCACTTGTACCGCGAACTGCGCGCCGTCTCTCAGAAGATCGGCGTCTTCATCCATTCCCATCCGGGATAGCATGCCTAGCAGTGACACCTTTCGTTTGTCAGCTCCCATTGTCGTTATCCCCTCGGATTGCACTAACCTTATACTCGAAGAAAAACACATGGGGGCTGCCTCGTAAGTATCCCCTGCATGCCTTCGCCATGCTTACATGGCTACGCAAGACACTAACGCTCGACGTGCCAGATCATACAATGCTGTTTTGCCCACTATGAAGATCGAAATCTGTTACCGCCTACTGCTACTATCAATGTCTTTGCTTATTAGGCCCAAGAAGATCCAGTAACTCATGCTCTCAAGATATGAGCCACTCACCGCCAGGGGAATCATGCCAACACTAAGCCATATCACAAACATGCCATACTGATGCTTCTTGGGGGCCATAAAGTAACGAATCATCAGCACTAACAACATAGAGATAAATAATGTTCCAAAGACTATGCCATAATTCGCCATAATCTCTATCACAATGTTATGCACATACGATCCGCCAAGTACACGCCTGTCACCGCCTATGCCAATGCCTTTGAAAGGATTATTGGCTATTTCTGCGGCCACTGTATTGTACAAGACGTCTCTGCCGCTGAGGTACAATCCTGGTCGTAGAAATAACACTATACTCCTGCTGCTAATGTCAAACCGAGAAAGAAATAGATTTATCGACGTAAGCACGTTGTCTAGTGACAGCCCTACTATCATGGTCAAAGACAAAACAACTAAATATGCAAACACGTGAGCATGCCCCAGCTTTTTATGGGGCCTTACTAACCTCAGAGTCACAAATGTCAAGATGCACATCATGGGTCCGCGTGCGCCTATCGCCATGATCAGAAACACCGACAAGAGGGAGAATACGAGATATCTCGAGGACAATCTGTCAAGAAATGCATCGATGAAAACAACCGCAGGTAATACGAGGTAGTAGGACAAAGGCATGCTATATGCACCAACGGAAGCGTGGCCCGATAACACCATTATGGCCAAGAGCGTTCCTAGACTAAGCACAATGAAGCTCGCCTCATTCATGACATCTCTCAATGTTTCCCAATCGTCTATGGCGGAACTATATATAAATGATGGCAGGCATAGAAAGAACATTCCAAATATCAATTGCCGCTGGTAGGTGTTGTTTTCAGGAAACACAACATAATGTATTAAGAACACCGCTATTCCAATGACATACGTTACGATGAGTCTCGTCGCGCTCCGCCTCAGAACGATTGGCAATGCGTACGTAAATGCCGCCCCAACAAGTACCTTGGATACAAACTGAACATTGTGACCCAAGGCTGTTCCCATCAAACCTGTGGCTACAAGGACAAGATACTGTGCTGCCAAGACAACAAACGAAGACATAAGTGCCACACTGATTCTTCTGTCTTCCAATCGTAATCGTTGACTGTCTGTTTTCCTACTTTCGTTCTCAATTACATCTGGCGTCTCTTGCCTCTTGGATTCCTGCAAGATCTTTATTCTCCGCTCATGCACTAATCTCCCCTCCGCCTGGCACACGTTGAGGCCTTGCCTTTCGTATGCACAAGTGTTGCATACCTAACTCTGAACCAACGGTCATATTTCTCTCTTGATTCTTGCCTCGGCTCTTTGAACGGCTGCGCTGCCATGTTAATGTGCCGCGTACTCCCGAAAGAACACTTCGGTGCGTCCGCTGGCGTCTGGCAGGACATGGTTCCTCCGTGGCGTGAATGCCCGATGAGCAGACCCGAAGTAAATCCAACCTTAGCAAGGACAAAGGCGTGCAAAATCACACTCCACCCATTTTAGAATGACTTTCCATTACTTGCCGCCTTACCGCAAGCGATAGCTTGCCGCCGCAGAGGGTAAGGTGATACCGATAAGCGAGAGTTGCTACTAATTGGTCGCATCGTTATCTGGCTGCAACTCTGGAAAGCGGAGACTCTCCGTACACTTCACCCCAATAACACGACTATCCACCGCACAATTGTCCTTAATGATGAAGTTGGATTGCATGAGCCTGAACACTCATTCTGCAGAGGAGTCATAGCAACTGCCCGCGAACTGTGGTCATCAGATGATGCTGTGCCACTTCTCACATACGAGCTTGCCCATAATGCCTCTCACGTCTTGCCTACCCATTGACCGCGATAGCTATGACCTGCTCATACAACCGCTTATGCCGTGCACTCCTGAGATTGCTGTTGTGCCACAACACCGACAATTCACCATCAAATCGGCGACAGATGACACCAAGCTTGCCTATACACCCGACTAGCCTCTGAGCATCGGCATAATCGCAGTTCTCTGTCAGCATACTGCCCTCCATGAAAAGCAAGGGCCGTTCGACTAGTCTCCGCTTGGTTCGCGCCAGCAAGTCAAACACAGGGTATTCATAGCAAGTGCCAGCACGAAATCCCGGATCGTATGGAAATCCCATAGTGCTATCATAAGTTAGGCCCAGCTCATCCCATATTCGCCATGTTAGCGGGGCTTCCCATCTCAGATAATGCTGCCGTCCACCAATTGGCTTCTGCGCAATATGCTCTTCATCCAGAACTTCACATAGCCTACGAAGCTCCGACCTGGCCAGTGCTGGGTCGCGAAACGTGTTATAGCTTGCGTGAAAGCCGATCTCATGCCCCCTGGAAGCTATGCGCTGCAGCACGCGGCGCGTATGCCCCCCCCCGATGGGGTAGCCATCATCAAATTTGGAGGGCTTATCGACCGACATAAAATAGAACGCACTACAGAGACCGTGCTTCTCACTGACATCCATGATGAAATCGAATGTTGCGTTGGGATCCAGTCTCTCCCGCTTTGCCCCGGGCGAAGCATAGGCAGCAATCCGCTGTATCGCAAGTGTGACATCCTTACGCCTGATAATGTCGCCCATTACATTCCTAGCCACATGCATGGGAGATGAGCCGATTACGGAGAACGGCTGGTCCACGTCATGGCTTAGCACAACCCGATACTGCCTCTGTTTCCCTCGAAGCCCCGGCCACAGTCTCTTCATGCAAGTCCAAAGTATCTCCAAGTACTCGTTGACAATGGGCCTCTCGAGGAATCCTTCTTGGTAGGCCAGCGAGGCCGTTGCCGGGAAACGGTCGTGCTCGTCCCTATCGTTCTTCACTACTTCTTCGTAACGGGTGAGCATGAAAAACGCGCTCCCAAATATGTCAAGGCCGAGTTCGATATCGCCATCACGTTCTGCGTAGTACGATTCCTCGGTCATGCGTTGTCCGTATATCACCGGGATCTCTGATGACACCTTAGGGCTATCAGAGAAAACATCCTGCAGCACCCATTTGCTTAACGGTTGACGTGGTAACGAGTCTCCTGTAAGCCACTGATCAAGTGATGTCGAGAACAATCCTTCATGCACGACAAGGCGTTTAGCACCTGGCTCGCCGCATACGGATATTACTGTCGCATCTGGATCCGCTCCCGGTCTTGCCTGATAGCTGATACCTAGAAACTCACCGAAAATAACATCATATATGTATTTCCTCTCAGGCTCACAGGTTAGCGGATGCTCAATCAGAAGCTCCGTCATTTCGATATCTCCCCCTGCAGTCAAGCAAAACGAATACGATTCCCGATGGCCTGTTATCCAGTCGACTACATTGTAGACACTATCGCACTCTTGTCACCGAAGCATCTCCGACTTAACGTGGAACACCGTGTATGATACAGCTCCACCATATCTGTCTCATGCCGAGGCGGACAATCGTATGTCATTCTCATAGGTCCTCACCCCAAGATCATCTTGGCGCAGTAACAGCATATGTGCTTTCATCCGGGTGATCGCAGTTCCGGATCATTATAGCCACTCATTGAACGGTCAATGTGTTCAACTGCCGAGTCCGGCTTATGTCCGCGTAACAGCTCGTTGTTCCCGTTTATTGACATGGCCTGCTGCTGTCGAACCGTGCAGGTCACAGTAGCGCACGGCCAGCCGATTTATCATCGACATCAACGATTCTGTCGAATAAACCGCCAGAAATCCCGCATATAGAGCGCCAAGGCCCTCACGTTAGGCTGCATGATTGAGTAGAACGGTACGAGCTTACCACCCCAAGCAGACTTGGCTGCCGCTACCGACGGGATATTCGCGCCAGCCCAATCGAACCCGCATGCTCCTGCACTGTGTAAGTCCTCCAGCCCGAATGACATTAGGAGTTGAGCGCATCCGTCCTGCAAGTGATCACGCTTAGTACCAGAAACCCAGCCCAACGCGGAAGTTCCGGGGTAAGTCAAAGCCAATCTTGCACTAGCTGCATCACCATTCGGAGCATAGCACACATACGCCCTGAGAACGTCCGGTCCCAGCAGACGTTGGCACATCTCTAGATCTTCAACGCCTAGTCTGTAGTCAAACTCCTGCCGTTCTGCAGTATCTTCGAGACATTCCATTACATCGCTCATCTGCGACGTGCGCTCACATCTATAGCCAAGCTTGGCCGCCTTCCTGACTTTTGTGCGAACCCTTTTATCTGCAGCCTCATCATCGTATGGCAATTCCATGTAAAATGAGTAGTCGACACTTGCCTGGAAGCCAGCCCACTTCCATGGTCTGACATCTACTATCGATGGCGGGAAAGAGACCGCATTGACGACTCCTCGTTCTTTGAATTCCTTTACCATCAGTTCGCTCACTGAGAGCCATTGCCGCTCTAGACGTGGAACTGACCGGGTATCTGTAGGCAAAAACGCTACCGGCATATAGGGATTAATCTTCGGTGTCTTTATGCGGCCCTTGCTATCGGTGTAAACCACAACCTCTACTGCCGGTCGATCAGACTCACTTTCCGATAGCCTCAACTTGACCGGGGACAGTCCCCATTTCCTGCGGTTGAACTCTAGCCAGCCATCCAAAGTGAGGACTGTGTAATCCATGATCAACGTCTCGTTCCCCCATCCAATCCCGGATGACCCGCATCCATATCCCAAGAGCCCCATACCCAGGACTTCACCCTCGGTATTCTCAGCTCGTACGTGTAGATGATGCCTCTGGGCTCAAATCCTACTGCCAGTATTCCTTTCCTAGATGCAGTGTTGTCCGGCCTAGTATCAATAAGGACTCTGGCAGTCTCCAGTCCTCTTGCGCCATGCGCAGCCTGAAGCTGGAGCGCACTCTTATAGAGACCAAGCCCTCGGTAATTGGGTATCGTATGTTGGTAGAAAAGCCAGTAGACCGGCGTTCGTTGGATGTCCAATGGAAGATGCGGCGGCCCAAGGGTATCGGGCTTGCTCATCCAGCCATAGTTCACCCATTGAGCACCATGATACATGATGATTCCATGGTAGCCCTTGTCTATGAATCTCATGAATGTCTTCCTTCGGCGTGGATCATCTCGGAACAACTCTGAAACGCTGTCGCTTGTTGCTTGTGTCCATTGGATGCCCGTCGGCAGAAGGGGCTCTTCATTCAATCGGTCCGCAAGTTCATATACCAGCAGACGTTTCCTGCGTAACAACACTTCAGATTTCCTCCACTTGGCACCTAGACTACTCGTTTGGTCGAAAACCGCACGCTAGCAAGACCATTCCTGTGCGCCGGTCACTTACCCACCTTGGCCCGGATAGGCCTTATCGAACTGCCTCGCTACTCGACGCATTTCTGGCGAATGGTCCTCTATCAAACGGCGGAATACTGGGTTTCTGTAGTATCCCCCATCAGCCATTTCTGACGCTCCCAAGTGGCAATTGGCGTTCCCTTCAATGATAACCGGCCCATCCTCGCTAATCGCTATATCCCATCCCACAACGGCCAACGGCATTAGTTCTGCAGCCCTTCCAGCAACCGAAAGGACCTCCTGGAAGAAGGGGATCGCAAAGCCATCGAAGACCACTTCCGTATCAGGGTGACGCTGTAGAACGGACCACCCAACTTCGGGCATAGTGAATCCATTTTGGACTAGTGTCCCTTGCTCCAAGTCCACCCCAACAAAACATCCTCCAGCTGAAACATTGTCTGTGAAACTCCTGTTCACGCCCATTCTTACAAATGCAGACATCACGCTGGCTTCACCCCGATCTGCTCTATACGTAACAATACGTAGGGTGTTGAGTGAGGATGGATGAAGCTCTGCCATCTGGGGGTGTTGGTCAATTACTTCCTGATACACGTAGTCACTACTAAGGAGCTCCAAACCCTTGTCTGCGCAAATTCCCGGGACATCAGACAGATCAAACAAGAGACATCCCTTCCCCTGCATTCCACCAGCGGGTTTTGCGAATACTGAAGTAGTAGGTGAACTGCCTACTAGCAGTTCAAGCGCAGTTAGTAGTTGTTTGCGACTGGAAACCCACATGACATCATTTCCTATGGTAAACTGCTTCGCATTGTTGTAGCCCAGCAATTTCGGCAACCTAATATCCGTTTTTCTAAAGAAGAGGTCGAACAGAATCTTGTTATCGACTACTGGCGCCCAAAAAGGATCGTTAATTCGGCCCAACAGGTTCATAAGGTTGGATGTACCCACATAGGCATAGATATTGTCGTGCAGATCTTTCCGATACAAAGCATCACCGTAATAATGCGCAGGCTTCGCACGATCCCGAACCCACAGCTGCACAATCTCAATTAGCATGGTGTCAAGAGTCTTTCTGGTAGGATCGTTTATGACCGTACTAGCCGCTTTGAGTCTATTGGCAACTCGCTTAAGCAAATCATCTTACCCCCTGGCAATACTGCCAATCATGTCTTTGCTTTTCCCTCAGAACCCAAAGGCTGTACAAGCAACCTAGTCCTACGCACTGGATCAAAAGAGCAGTTCTGCTGCAACGTAAACTCGGTGGAACCCATGTTGCTGCTCTCTGCTAGCGTTTGATTCCATGTACAGATTACTCGCTTGCCCGACCTCGCTGTTGTATCCTATCAAACTGCATCTCTATTCGCTTCATGTGTGGAGCGTGGTCGGCGATCATGCGCCTAAACACGGGGTTTCGCCAGTATCCCCCATATGCCATTTCGGATACCTCGACTTGATAGGGCGCATTCCCCTCAATGAGTATGGGGCCCCCAGGATCAATAGCTACATCCCAGCCAATAGCGGCCAACGGCGTTGCTTGCGCTGCCCTTTTGGCAACCAGAAGCGCTTCACGGAAAAACGGTATCTGGAAGCCATGAAAGATCACGCCCGTGTCAGGATGGCGTTCCAAAACGCAAGGCCCATGTTCAGGTATGACAAATGCTTTGCGCATAAGTGTGCCTGTCTCCAAATCGACACCTGCAAAACATCCTCCACCCGAGACATTGTCTGTCCGACTTCGGTTCCCGCCCATTCTTACAAATACAGACGCCACACTGACTGCTCCTTCTTCTGTCCTGTACGTATCAATGCGTAAGGTATTAACTGACAATGGATGAAGCTCTGCCATCTTTGGATGCTGGGTGATAACTTCTTGGTACACGTAATCACTACTTAGGAGTTGCATGCCCCTATCTGCACAGATTGTCTCGATATCACCGAGACCAAACGTGAAGCATCCCCTACCACCCCAAGTGCCCACAGTGGGCTTTGCAAATATCGACGTGCTGGGTGACGAGAGTACCATCACCTCGAGTAGATGCAGTAGTTGCTGCATATCCGAAACCCACATAGCGTTGCCATCTAGCACAAACAGGTTTCGTACAGAGTAACCTATAATCCGTGGCAACCTAATACCCTGTTGCCTGTAAAAGTGGTCGAACAGAACCTTGTGGTTAAAGGGATACTCCATAAGTGGATCTCGGAGAGTGTTGTACAACCTGCCAATATTCCTGAAGCCGACATAGGCAAGAATGTTATCATCACAATCGCGCCGGTACAGAAGGTACTTATAGTAGTGCGTGGGTAGAGAACGATCACGAACCCAAAGCTTAATGATCTCAGCCAACATGGTGTGAATGGGTTTCCTGGCGGGATCGTGCATTACCGTACTAACGACACTGGCGACTTCTTTGAGAGAGTGCATTCTGTGTCACCTCCGCTACTGGTAATACCCCACACTGAGATCTGGCAGGATCAAATACTGTTGCATAACTGACATCCATTGTGGATGGTGCGAAAGAAACAGCATTTGCGACTTCTGCTTCTCTGGACTCCTCTAGCGCCAGTTCACTCACCAAAAACGACAACCGTTCCAAACGCGGAACTGACGATGCGTCTTTGGGCAAAAACGCACCAGCATACAGGGACTGATCTTTGGGGTCCTAATGCGGCTCCTGCTATCGGTGTGAACCAAAGCCTCTACTGCTGTCCGATCGAATCCACGTGAGCACCTTCATGACCCCTACGCTTGCCATTCGAACGAGAAAGGATAATGGCAAGAAAGCTATGAACTACGAGGAGAAGGTGACAAGCGCAGCGAGACCTTCAATCACAATGACCGCAGCGATATGCAGTACGAACCTCCCGTATTTCCACCGGCAGCCCAAGAAGCCCCACCGACGTATCAAGCGCGCCACGCAGAAGCTACCACTTCAAATAGGAGCAGCGAACGTGTGGATGCCGTCATGTACTCCACATTCCCCACAAGACCAACATCATAATGCCCAAGCCCGGCCCATCGAAACATCTACACTAGAAGTCGCATTCCTCGTATCTAGCACCGCCCTCGCAGCTTGAACTATCAATCCATAATCCACACACGAATGCCCTGTCAAGATCACCACCAGGTCCGCACTCCCAGCCCGCTCTGCACCAGAGTCGGGTATCGAATCCAGCCTAAGGGATTGCTTTCCCTCGTACGTGCCCTGATTCTGGAGTTGGACCTCTATGCTTGGCACATACGGGTCATAGTACTCTACCTCGCAGCCTTCCTTGATCAACAACTGGATAACCTTTAGTGCAGGCGATTCCCTCATGTCAGGCAAGTCTTCCTTGTACGTGACCCCAAGCACCAGTACCTTGGATCCCCGTAGAGACTTGCCCTGCAGTCCCAGTATCCTCTCTGCCTTCTGGACCACGAAGTAAGGCATCGATAAGTTTATCTCACCTGCAAGCTCAATGAACCGAGTAGAGAAATCGTATTCCCTCGCCTTCCATGCAAGGTAGAATGGATCCACAGGGATGCAATGACCGCCTACACCCGGCCCAGGATAGAACGGCTGGATGCCGAAAGGCTTGGTAAACGCCGCATCAAGCATCTCCCACACGCTAATCTCCATTCGATCGCATAGCAGCGCCATCTCGTTGACAAGCGCTATGTTGACCGCGCGATAAGTATTTTCGAAAACCTTGGCCATCTCTGCCACGGCAGGTGAAGAACACTTTATGACCTTGATAATCGTCTCTCCATAGAACGCTGCCCCGACATCAGTGCAGGCCTCAGTGACTCCGCCTACGAGCTTGTTGGTGTTCTTGGTTGTGTACCTAGCATTGCCCGGGTCCACCCTTTCAGGAGAATGCACCAGGAAGAAGTCTTTCCCTACCTCAAGCCCTGTAGCGGTGAGCTTGGGGAGTATTACCTCCTCAGTAGTCCCAGGGTACGTAGTGCTCTCAAGGGATATGAGCTGGCCAGGACGCAGATGCTGCGCAATTTCGCCAGTCACATTCTCTATGTACTGAAGGTCAGGCTCCCTATGCACAGTAAGCGGCGTTGGAACACATATGATAACTACATCTGCGCTTCTTAGCTCAGAGAAGTCAGTTGAAGTGCGCAGTTTCCCATCTATGACAACCTTCCTGAGCTCCTCATCCTTCACGTCGCGGATGTAGTTTTCGCCCCGGTTCACTAT
>Ga0255347_1004169_pt1 | contig 17816 bp, 15 predicted proteins | sample wastewater_treat_2_FD_192479 | JGI IMG/M metagenome (GOLD analysis project Ga0255347, IMG submission 192479) | Wastewater microbial communities from Lulu Island WWTP, Vancouver, Canada - plant24 | ecosystem: Engineered > WWTP > Wastewater > Unclassified | place: Canada: Vancouver, British...
CGACCCGCATCTCCGCATCATTGAACTGTCGCGCAATTTCGGTCATCACAAGGCCATGATGGCCGGTCTTGAATACGCCCGCGGCGATCTTGTTTTTCTGATTGATGTCGATCTGGAAGAGCCTCCGGAACTCCTGACGTGGTTTTACGATGAATTGAAAGCCGGCAACTGGGATGTTGTTTACGGCCTTCAAAAGGAACGAAAGGGCGGCTTGATTAAAAAAATTGGCGGAAGATTCGGTTGGTGGTTGATAAAATTATTGGTTTCCGTGGATATGCCCTTTAACCTCTGTACGGTTCGTCTGATGCGCTCCTCTTACGTCCGTCAACTGATCCGGCACAAGGAGCATATGACGGCTATTGGCGGATTGTGGGTGCTGACGGGTTTTCGTCAGCACGGACTGGTTTTTGACAAACTCTCGCGCGGGGAATCCGCCTATTCCTTCGTCAAACGACTCAGGGCTCTCTTAGATTCGGTGACATCGTTCAGCCACGTTCCTCTCTACGGCGTTTTTTTTCTGGGGCTGGCGATTTTCTTCGTATCGTTTCTGGTGACAGTTGCCCTCATTGTCCGCCGTCTGACCGGTTACGTTCTGGATGGCTGGATATCCGTCATGGTTTCGGTGTGGAGCTTGGGAGGGCTGATCCTGTTGTGTATCGGTTTGGTGGGTCTTTATATTTCCCGCATCTTTATTGAAACGAAGAACAGACCCTACGTCATTATCCGGAATGTTTTTGACGCTGATTTGCCGGATCGGAAGCCGGAGGAGAGGAATTGAAATACCCGGAAAGGAAGAAGATTTTATGTCCATAAAACAGCAATATGCATCCCGTTACAAGGGAGACAAAACGCCTGCCGTTTATCCGGTGGAGTTTGTTGTGCGGGCGTTCTTGGGTACGTACCCCAAATTGAACATGCCGCGGGGAGAATATGACGGTCGGCGCGTTCTTGACTTGGGCTACGGCGACGGCCGGAACATGCCGCTTTTCAACAATTTACACATGAAGATTCACGGTGTGGAAATCGCCGGAGACATCAGCCGTCATGTTGGAAAGCGAATGAAGAAATTGGGGATCAACGCTGACCTGAAAGTCGGCTCAAACGCACACATCCCTTATCCGGGCCAGTATTTTCAATATGTGGTGGCTTGTCATTCCTGCTATTACGTCGAGCCCGGCGATCAGTTTGAGGACAACCTGAGCGAAATGGCGCGGGTTCTCGCGTCCGGCGGTTGGCTGATTGCGTCTTTGCCGATGGTCGGATCGTATATTCTCAAAGACGCCAAACCATTGCCTAGCGGTCACTATGAAATCACGAAAGATCCTTATGGGTTAAGAAACGGCACCATCTTTCGTGTTTTTCATTCCCGCCAGGAGATCCGAAAGGTTTTTTCGCCGTTTTTCCATCACTTCAACATCGGATACTGCAATGATCTTTTTTGGGGCATTCATCAAAAAGTATGGGTACTGGTTTGTCGACGTAAAGGAAGTAAATTGTAACCCTGCTGATCAGTGCTTTAGAGCAAATCTGTGATCGCCGCAATGAAGCCACTCATTTGGCATGAGATTTTCAACAAGAGGATTTTAAAATGGTAAGTATTTGATAATGATTGGAATTCATTGGAAGCGGAACCTTTACATTTTTTTAACCTTGAGTGTATCAGTCTTCATTATTCGGCTCTTAATGGCGCCATTCCAGTATGATTCTGTCGATACTCCATTCTTCATTCTAGCGCAAATATCAACAATAGAAGGAAGAATGATGTCACCATCGACAGTCTTTGTGAATATTATTGGCGGTCTGTTTTTGAAACTGAATCCAACCACATACATTTATTTTTGGGCACTTATTGGAGGTGCTTTATGTAATGCATTAACGGCAGGGTTCCTAGGGCTGTTTGCAGCGCTTATATTCCGGGGCTCTCCTTATTTAATTATTTTCGGAGTTCTGGTTTCAATCATCGGATCGCCATTCGATAATATGGATGCAATTATTCAGTATTATACATTGCCCCGTCTGATTATCATCACATACCTTTATCTTTTTATTTATTTGGTTAGTCGAGAAGCAGACACGGTGGCTCCCTATTTTTTTTTGGGGGCGTTAAATTCAATTCTTATATTCTGTTTACCTCAATTAGTCATTTATTGTGCCATCCCGTTGATTTATTTTTCGATAGAATCTTTTGTTTTCAAATCGCATGAATTCCGTTGGAAGGAATTTCTCTTTATTATAGGCGGCTTTTCGTTTTCTCTATTGCTGATGCTCGCAGTATTTAACATGTTTGGATATTTCGAATATCCTGAATCATTTTTTTCCTTTCATGCTAATGCAATGTCTTTTTTCGATCTTTTGTATAGCAATTATCATGATCTTTTTCAGTTGCATTGGTTCGACATCGTCTGGATCATATTGATTGTTTTATTATTTATGGATGAGAAAAGGTTTAAATTTAAAAGACTCCTGTTCTGTCTGACACTTTGCTTTCCGATATGCTATCTTATCTTGAAGATTTCGTCCATTGGTGAAAAAGATGTTTTCAATATCTGGCACATGCAGTTCTTTTTATACAGCGATATGAATCGAACGATTATATTGTTTCCTTGTTTCCTTGCCATTTTCCTCATAATTTATCACTTCTATCCGTTGTGTAAAAATATCTTTCTTAAGAGAAACATTATTTTTGGGAATTCAAAAGTCAGAATGTCTTTCACGTTTAAGATGTCACCTAAACATGGACATGGTGAATTATCTCAAGATCTTACGACCGACTCGCAAATTCGGTGTCATCCGTTGAAAAATTTTTTAAAAAAAATCTCAAAGCTTCCTGAATCAAGTTTTTTTGGAATTAGCATTGTTTGTTGTTTTGTTATATTGACATTTCATGTCTGTTCCTCCATGGGAGCTTATAGAGCATATTACATGCAGCCGGTAGCGTCGATGTTTTTTTTGATTCCTGCAATTCAGATCTCAATCCGTAATAATAAACGCTTCTATATCAACGCCTTGTGCATTTTTCTCATAGTGTCAAATCTCTTGATCCAGAATATTTTCTCTTATTCCCAGCCGATTAAGACTTCATTTACAGAAGCTTTCATTTCCCTCCCGTTGCGCGGATTGTTTTATGAAAAAGAATATGTACTCGCACAGAATGAATTTGTTCAAGAAGCATCCCGACATATCCAACCTGGAAGCAAGATTTTCATGCCGACTCAGGAATATGGTTTGCTTCTTGCTCTAAATGCACGACCTCAATATGTTTCATATTGTATTCCAGCGAACTATTTGGATAAATTGCGAAAAGGAGATCGACCGGAATGGATTCTTTTGCATCCCCATCCCTGGTGGGAAGCAGTTATCCGGCAAGAAAATAATATTCGATTTCTTCCGGAAAAAGACTTAATATTTGCACCGATTTCCAGCCTGCGTTACATAAAAGATCATTTGCAACCAAATAGCGTCATTTATGCATATATTGACATAGTTTATTTCTTGCGAAAAATAGTATTTCCAAAAGAATATGAATTGGTCATAAAACATAATCATTATCATCTTTATCGATACAAAGGACAAGCAAAGTAAAAGAAAATAAGGATTGGGACTGAATTTTGAAGTGGCCTAAAGAGTTTATTCGTTATGCCGTTGTCGGTGCCGCGGCGAATATCTTCGGATTTTTACTTTATGCCCTGTTTACGGAACTCGGTGTTAGTCCGGTGCTGACCATCAGCATCTTCTATCCCGTCCACATCGGGATCGCTTTCTATCTCAACAAAAGGTGGTCGTTCAATTTTAAAGGACGCCTTTCGGCGTCGGCTGTCCGATATCTGGCAGCCTATGCCGGATGCTATGGTTTGAATGTAGCCATGCTGAAATTCTTTAACGGTTATCTGGGCTATTCTCATCTGATCGTCCAGGCGATTGCCATTGTGGTCATTGCCGTACTGCTCTTTTTGGCGCAGAAAATGTGGGTTTTCAGAGCGCAGGACGGATCATTCCCCCTTGAGCGGTCTTTATGAAACGGTGCCTTCATTGCAGTCAGTCTTTTGAAAGCCATAACTGGGTTTGCCCATATTGTTCCTTGCAGCCGGAAAAAAGAGGTTCCGTGCCGATATTCGCATCATTGCTGGCCGATAGCAGCAGCGGCTTCAAGGCGTCATACTTTGCGCCACTGGCCGCCCGGGAAGCGGGCCATTTCTGGTTTCGAGCACGCAACGCATTGATTGTCTGGGCTCTCGAAAAATACGGTACAAATGTCGCATCTTTTATGGAAATCGGCTGCGGCACCGGATTTGTACTGCAGGGCATTGCCCGCCGCTTTCCTGCCTTTCGTCTGGTCGGCAGTGAGATTTTTGCAGAAGGCCTCTCCTTTGCGGCGGAAAGGATTCCCGGAGGAGAATTTCTTCAAATGGATGCGCGGGAAATCCCCTTTTGGGAAGAATTTGACGCTGTCGGCGCTTTTGACGTTATTGAGCATATCGAGGAAGATGAATCCGTGCTGAAACAGATCCACGATGCACTGAAGCCCGGCGGCCTGCTGTTGCTTACCGTGCCACAGCACCGTTGGCTTTGGAGTGCGGTGGACGACCATGCCCTGCATGTCCGGCGTTATGAGGCTCGTGAACTGCATGCCAAAGTTGTGCGCGCCGGTTTTCGCGTTGTGCGGAGCACCTCTTTTATTGTGAGCTTATTACCCCCCATGTTTGCCTATCGGCTGATGCAGCGGGGAGAGGGAAACACGTTCAACCCCCATGAAGGATTGAAGATGAATCCCATCCTGAACAAAATCTTTGAACAATGTCTTTATCTGGAGCGGGTGCTGATTCAAGGGGGGATCTCATTCCCGATCGGCGGTTCCCGGCTGGTGGTGGCAATCAAAAAAGCAACGACAGACTGATGATTTGAGAGGTAACCCATGGATTCAATTCCCTTCAACAAACCATTCATTGCCGGCAAAGAGCTTTTTTACATTGCCCAGGCGGTTATTGAAAATCGCCATACTGCGGGAGACGGCCCTTTCACGAAGAAATGTCAGCAATGGCTGGAGGAGAGACTTGGCTGCAAGAAGGCGCTTCTCACCCATTCCTGCACGGCTGCCCTTGAAATGGCCGCTATGCTGGCGGGGATTCAACCAGGAGACGAAGTGATCATGCCTTCCTTTACCTTTGTTTCCACGGCAAATGCCTTTGTGTTGCGCGGCGGGGTGCCGGTCTTTGTCGATGTTCATCCGGACACTCTGAATATCGATGAGTCTTTGATTGAGGCTGCCGTAACCGCCAAAACAAGAGCCGTCATACCGGTGCATTACGCGGGTGTGCCGTGCCGTATGGATGCGATTATGGAAATCGCCGGGCGAAGAGGAATTGTGGTCATCGAAGACGCGGCGCAGGCCCTCTTATCCCAATACAGGGATCAATGTGTCGGTGTTCATGGACAAATGATCTGCCTGAGCTTTCATGAGACAAAAAACATCATCAGTGGAGAAGGTGGCGCCCTGCTGATCAACGATCCCGGTGTGATCGAGCGCGCCGAGATCATCAGAGAAAAAGGGACCAATCGAAGCCAGTATTTTCGGGGCCAGGTGGACAAGTACACATGGGTGGATGTCGGGTCCTCCTATTTGCCCAGTGACATTCTGGCGGCTTTTCTCTATGCCCAGATGGAAAACGCCGAACAGATTATAACGAAACGAAATCTCATCTTCGATCTGTATAGGGAGGGTTTGCGGCCCTTGGCCGACGCCGGACGAATCCGGCTTCCTTCGGTGATGGAAGACTGCCGGTGTAACGGTCATCTCTTTTATATCTTGACGCAATCCCTAAACGAACGCACCGAACTGATTAATTTTTTGGTGCAGCGGGAAATTTATGCGGTTTTTCATTATGTACCGCTTCACACCTCTCCTGCCGGGCGGCGATTTGGGCGGATCCATGGCTCCTTGAAGGTCACCGAGGCCGTCAGCGATTGCCTGCTCCGCTTGCCGCTCTATTATGAAATGACGCCGGAAGACGTTCGGCGCGTCGTTTCAGCGATAGAGGATTTTTATCACCAAAGATAGGAATCGGCGAAATGAAAAGCAGCTCCCTGACGGCAACCAAAAAAATCTTCCTGTATTTATTGGTCATTCTCTCCGTCATCGCCTTAGGCAGGCTGTTTTTCTTCGAGTATCGCCTTTTGAATTATCCATACCAGTGGGAGTTGCGCGAGGCGCTTCAGCTTCATCACGGCATCCTGCTGTCGGAAGGGAAGGCCATCTACACCGTCAGCCCGGACCCACCCGTTGTTCTTGAGCCTTACGGCCCCGTCAATCCGTTCCTGTTAACCGTTGCCGTAAAGATTTTCGGGAAAAATCTGTCGGGACCGCGCCTCTTTTCTTTTCTTGCCTTCCTCATCCTGCTCCTCCTGATTGCCGCCGCGGTTTATCGTCTCACGCACAGTTGGATGTTTGTCTTAATCGCCATCGGAATCAATACATTTATTTTATCCTGGGTCCGGTGGCTGCTGTTGTGCCGGCCGGACAGTTTGGGGGGGATGCTGCTTTTTGCGTCGATTTTTGTCCATTGGCTTTATCCGTTCCGCAAAGCGGCCGTTGGCGCAAGCCTGTTTCTGATCCTCCTTGCTTTTTTTACAAAAACTTATTTTGCCTTGGGGCTGATGCTGATTCCACTGAACTACTGGTTTTTCCATCGGAATCGGCGGATGTCTGTTTTGTATCTGCTTTCAGGTTCGGCCTTGCTGTTGGCTTCCATTGCCGCCGCGCAATCGCTGACCGGAGGACTGTACTATCTCTTTACATTCGAACTGATGTCTCAATGGGTGACATATTCGTTTATTCACCTTCTTGAAACGATGAAAGGCTTGTTCGTTTATTTCCTGCCCCTCTTCGCCCTGATCGTCTATGCGATCGTCAAAAAGGAATTTCGTTATGGCGCCCTGAACGTTTTTTGGATTTATATTCTTGCCGGAATCCCGATCTTTATGTTTTTCCTGCTGAATACAGGGGCGGAAACCTACTACTGGTATGCAGTTATTCCCGCGCTCACCTTGGCGGGAATCGATGTTCTGCACAAGGAGTGCCAAAAAGAAAAATCATGGTTTGCCGTGGCTATGCTCGTTCTTCTTTTTTCTCTCATGACGAATAAAATGATCATTTCGGAAACCATCAAAGACGGAATGGTTTTCCCGTCTGAGAAACTGGCCGTGCAATGGCAGCCGGTTGTGGCTGAGTTTGATCGCAACGCAGATCGAATCCTCAACGACGATGCAACGGCCATGTTGGCGATTCGTGCAGGCAAAGAACCGTATCGGGTTGGCCTTGGCTACTTAAATATCAAAAATACTTTGGAGAAAAGATTTGGTTACAAATTCAAAGACATTAACGCGGAAACCGCAAATAGAGAGTATGCCCTGATCATTAACCCGGAAAATGAATCTTACGTGAAACAGTATTATCGTCTGGACCGAGTCCACCCTGTTCCGGTCCAACTTGGAAAATCCTATGTCTTGAAAATGTATGTACCGGGGTGTTGTCGGGAAAAAACAGCCTCTTTCAATCCGGCCGGCCTGAAGAACGCAAAATAATCTTGTCTTCGACAACAAAAGGATATAGTCAGAGGGCGAAATTTCTAATGAATCATTTCACTTTCCGGACGGGAAGGCGATGGCGGATCAGGAAGTATTTCATGACGGAGGAGAAGAAATCAAATGTCGATGCTGAAAAAAGTATTTCTCCGGATCTCAGGGAACCGCGCCGTCCAAGGTGCAATCGAGAACAAGGTTCAGTCGCTGCAGGAACTGTTGGGGATTGGCTCCGGCGACGGCGTGTTGTTTAGCGGAGAGCAGGCCGTTTTTGATATTCTGCGACAAAAATTTAATCCTCCGTACTGCATTTTTGATGTCGGTGCCAACCAGGGGCAATTCCTACGCTTGTTGCTTGAGCATATTGCCGTTGATGATTTTACCGTTCACTGTTTTGAACCCGGACGGGAAACATTCAAAATACTGGTCGCTTCTTTAAGCGATGATCGACGGATTCAACTGAATAATACCGGTTTGGGCAAAGAGCAAGGAGAAGCCATACTGCACTTCGACAGCGCCGGATCCGGTCTGGCTTCACTGACGAAAAGAAACCTGGACCATTTTGGCATCGATTTCAATCAATCAGAGAATGTAAAAATCGACACTATTGATCATTACTGTTCAGAAAATTTCATAAAACACATCCATTTACTCAAGATTGATGTAGAAGGGCATGAACTTGATGTCCTCGCCGGGGCAGGAAGAATGTTTGATGAAAAGTCCATCGATATGGTTACTTTTGAATTTGGCGGATGCAATATCGACACCCGAACATTTTTCCGGGACTTTTGGCATTTCTTTCGCAAGATCAATATGAAAATCATGAGAATTACGCCTTCGGGATATTTTTATCCCATTGAATCCTATAGAGAAATTTATGAACAATTTCGGACAACAAATTTTATAGCAGTGTCGGGGAATTCATAAAGGTTGCCTTCCCATGCTCTTTAATTCCTATCTTTTCATTCTGGTGTTCCTGCCGGTCACTGCAGCGGTATTTTTCTTTCTTGGCCGCAGTGGGCGCTCGACTTGGGCGTTGGGGTGGTTGATCGGCGCTTCCCTTCTTTTTTACGGCTGGTGGAATCCCTGGTTTGTGACGGTGTTGATCGTCTCCATTCTGTTTAACTACTTCTGGGGGATCGCCGTCGCCCGCGGTTCAAAAAGCCTTCTGGTGGTTGGGATTGCGGCAAACCTCGGGCTGCTCGGCTATTTCAAATACACCAATTTTTTTGTAGAGAACCTGTCCGCGGCCACAGGTTTGTCCATCGAACTCTCCCCGGTCGTGCTGCCTTTGGCGATTTCGTTTTATACGTTTCAACAAATATCCTATCTCGTGGACGCCTACCATGGAAAGATCAGCAGGCATGATTTTTTAAACTACTGCCTGTTTGTGACTTTTTTCCCCAGGCTCATCCAGGGACCCATTGTTTACTATAATGAACTTGCGCCCCAGTTCGCGCAAAACGAAGGATTCCGATTGAACCCGCGTATGGTGGCGGCGGGCATCACCATTTTTTTCTTTGGCTTGTTTAAAAAAGTGATCTTTGCCGACGGGCTGGCGGCATACGCGACGCCCGTATTTGAGGCGGCGCGACATGGCTACGTGCTTTCATTGATGGAAGCCTGGGAAGGAGCCCTAGCCTATACATTGCAAATCTATTTTGACTTCTCCGGCTACTCCGATATGGCCATTGGCCTGGCCTTTCTGTTCGGCATCCGCGTTCCCCTGAATTTTAATTCACCCTATCAATCCTTGAACATCATCGATTTCTGGCGAAGATGGCATATGTCGCTTTCCCGTTTTTTGCGGGACTATCTTTATATTCCCTTGGGCGGCAACCGCAAGGGAGAAACCATGCGCTTTGTCAATTTGATGATCACCATGCTGCTGGGAGGGCTTTGGCACGGCGCAGCCTGGACCTTTGTCCTGTGGGGCGGTTTGCACGGTTTATTTCTAATCATCAATCACGGATGGGTAAAAATCAAGAAGCGGTTAGGTTACGAAGGAAAAGGCGGAAGGGCCGGCCGTTTTTTCTCCGGAGCGCTTACGTTTCTTGCCGTTACGGTTGCCTGGGTTTTTTTCAGGGCCGACAGCGCCGCCACCGCATTTCGCATCATCGGTTCCATGTCGGGCCAAAACGGCTTTGCCCTGCCGGAAAAATACCTCGATAAGTTTGCTGCGCTGGCCGTGCCGCTTCAGTCCTGGGGGGTTGATTTTCACTCCATGCATTACTTTAAGGGCAGCAACGAAGTTGTTTATATCGGCATTGCTTTGCTGGTGGTCTGGCTGGCGCCCAATGTCCAGCAGATCATGGATCTTTGCATGCCGTATCTGAATATTATGGCCAAAGGCAGAAAACTGGCCCAGCCGCCGGCATGGCTGACCTGGCGTCCCTCGTATTTCTGGGCGATTGTGCTTGTCCTGTGCGCTCTTGCCTCTGTGCTTTCAATGAGCCGTGCCAGTGAATTTATCTATTTTCAGTTTTAGGCAGTGGACCATGAGAACCATCAGCGATAAAAAATATCTTATTTTTTTCACGGTGGCCGCCGGAATCTTGTTCGTGGTTGCGGCCTTGTTTAACTATATCGTTGATCCGTACAACCTCATGGGCAACAATCCAACCGGAGTTTACTTCGTGCAGGAGCGTCAGGTCAAAGAGGCCGTATGGACATACCCGCATGAGGGGCTTCTCATTGGAGCGAGCAAGACCGGATACGTCAATCCCGACGACCTCTCCTGCTATCGATTTTACAATGCCTCCATGCGCGGCATGGTTCCGGAAGAAATGTTTTTCTATTTAAAAAAATACCTGCGTCATGAAAAACTGGTGCTGGTGGGCTTTGATTTCTTCATGTTCAATGAAAGAGAATTTCCGCTGATCAGAATAGCGGACTGGGAGGACCTTCGCTATGCCAAGACGGAATACCTGCTAAGCGCGGAAACGGTCAAATCGTCATGGAAAACCTTAAAGATGCGGCGCAACCATGAAAAGAATTACGGTATGAAGCCGAATGGACAGTTTGAATATCCCGGGGAAGCGCAGGCGTCCGCCGCGCTACAACCCCATGATCAGCAGTATCATGACATCATTCAGGGACTGGTCAAAAACCATTATGATGAATTTGCCTTTTCGCGAACACGAATGAACTACGTCAGGAAGATCAAAACCCTTCTGAATGAAAAGGGCATCCCATTCGCGGTATTTATCAACCCATTGAACCGTGATGTCGTTGCCGCCCTGCAAGGCATCAAAGCCCATCGTCAGTTTTTAAGCTGGAAGCAGGAAATGAAGAGCATTTTCCCCGACATCTATGATTACTCCATCAGCCGGTATTCGGCGCGGGAGGGGTTTTATGCGGCGGATCCTTTTCATTACACCAACGCCACGGGAATAGCGTTTTTAAATGAGATCATCCGTGATTTCTGTCCCGACCGGTCAAAGCCGTAAAAATATTTTCCTGAACCGGTACATCAGATTGGAATCGGAAGGCTCTTTCTTAATGGTGATGTTGACGGGGGGGCAAGGCCGGTCGCCTGTGCGTCGTTGGTCCTTTTCAATGTAATCGGCGATCAAGGCAAACAAATTATATTGTTCCAGAACTTTTTCCCTGGAGTCCCAGATCTTTTGTTCCGACGATTCATATTTTTTCTGTTCGATGCACGATTCAATGACGGCGATTGCCTTTTCCGGATGATCCAGGTCAATCGGGGTCAGAGAGGCGGGATCAAAATAGCGGTTGATGTTGGGGCAGCCATAATAGATGGGGTGGCAGGCCGCCAGAAAAGCATCGGAGAGTTTTTCCGTCCAGTAGTCGTTGACCGCGCTGTTTTCAAGCGCCACGTGGTATTGATAGTCGGCCAGCGCATCCCATTTGTCTTCGATTTCGTTCAGATCCCTTCCAAACAGATCGACTTTGTCGCCGAAGTGCCTTTTAAGCTGCTTTGCGAAATCAAGTCTCTTCCGATGCCCCTCACTCATGATCTTGGAGGATGAAATAACGGAAAGGATTTTTGTTTTGGGAATGGAAGTCATGGCCTTGAGTTCATCATAATCCTTTGAAAATTCGACATTGACATGATCTTTCTGCCTTCTGCCGACATGCCAGGGCAGTGCCTGTTGTTGAAAGATCGGCCGGGGGTGATCGATGTTTGGGTGGCAGGTGATAACGGCGGCGAACTGATGAAGATACTCGCTTTTGTAAGTTTTCAGCGTGGGGGGCTCGCACGTAATGAGAATGGTATGATCTTTCGGACAGACGCTTTGCTCTTTTCTGACGCCGAGCCCCTCCAGGACAAACCAGTAGTCGCAGCGTTCGACATGGGTGTTGCAGAAAAAACGGCAATCGCGCCAAAGTCCTTTCTGCCCGGGGGTTTGACGAAGGATCGGCCACGGCGGGTGAGAGAGCTTCACGGTGATCATTTTGGTTTTTCACCTTTCATATTCAAGCTCAGCCCCATGCCATACGGCTCAAAACCGGCAGCGTTGCTGGAATCCATAACCTCTTTGCCGGCAAAGTGAGGCCTGAGAGGATATTCCTCTATATGGACAAACCCCGCGGCTTCCAGTTTTCTGGCAAGATATTCGGGCCAGTAAAAGAGCTTATGGTAGTTGTATTTATGGTCCTGGCCGCCGCCTATCACGCCCTGCAGCAAATCCAGCTCGGCATCAGACCATCGCTGTTTTTTTGATGCGATAAGGCATTTTTCGATGTCCGGCACCGATATGCGCAAGATTCCTCCCTTTTTCAGAATATAATGAAACTGCTTCAGATACAGCGGAAGAAAGCGCGCGGGCAGGTGCTCCATGGTATGGCAGATGTATATTTCGGAAACCGATCTTTCCGGAAAGAAATCATAAAGTTTGCTTAACTTGCATCGGAAATCGACAGCCGGGGTATAGACGGCATCGATATTGATAAATCCCTCAAGTCGAACAGGGCCGCATCCCAGGTGAAGTTTGTCGGTTTTGCCGAGCAGCTTTTTGGCTTTTAAAATTTTTAGAGGATGCAAATTCATCCACGATTTTTTTGGTTTCAGTCTGTTGGCGGCCGCCCGGTCGAAAAACCGGAGCAGTCGATAGCCGCTTCCCAAAAATGTCCAGATAAATTCAGGTAATTTCAAGTGGAACCCCTTATTGCGTTATTTTGCTTCGAATGTTTTTCTCGGGATCAGCGCTAAAGCAATCTCCTGATGGACGCTTTCGTTCACCACGCCGTAAAATTTCTTATAATCCATCTGATACCCTTTTTGCCATTGTTCCAAGAGCTCGTCCGGATGAATATTGCCGGAAAGGTTTTTTCGCTCCGTTTGAACCCGGTTGCAGGGGATGTTCACAATCCTGGATTTTTGATATCCGACCCCGCGTCGGTTGATGAAAAAAGGCTTAAAGATCTGCAGTTGGTCTTCGAAAGAATTAGGAGCGTTGAAGGATAGCAGCAGGGCCATTGCCGTCATTTCCCGTCTTGCAAAAAAATGGCCGTCCACCGAAAGAGGATAACTCCAGTCCAGCTCTCCTTCTTCCCATCGCCAGACAATTTTATCGCTTGCCCCGTCGGGAAAATCTTGAAAATTCGGCAGAGCCTGGGGCTTCTGCAGAACGTAGCAGCGTGAAAGATTCTGCCCCATGCGCAGGCTGACCACAAACTCATCCGGATCAAATTTTACAATATTCCGAAGATCAACCGGTTCCGTAAACAGGATATCGTCCACGAGGAAAAACAGCAGGTCGCAGTTCAGGGAGGTAAGAATTTCCAGTAAATCATACTTGAAGGAGAATTCGTTTTGCTGATGGATAAAGCGGATATTTTCTTGGTCGAATATGGCAACGACGTCCTCGTAGGCTTTCTGGTGTGATGGCGAGGAGGACGAGTAAAGCACATGCACGGGCACAACAGGCGCAACCTTTTCCTGCAAGGTTGCGAGCAGTCCATGAAGCTGCAGCGCTCTGTCTTTCGAAAAGATGATACATTCGACGGTGGAATGGTTCTTAAGTTTTTCCCAGCCGGCTTTGCATTCAAGGAAGGTCTGGATCGCCTTTTCCCTTTGTTTTTGTTTGTTGGGCGGCAGATGAAACAGGCGGATGGTTTTTGATGCTATCGTATGCCGAAGCCGCCCCAGAATCCGGGGGCCCGCGGCATAAAAATCTCTTGCGCAGCGGCACAACCGTTCGTGCAAAGCATATTCAGGAAAGTGAAGCGGACTGGGCATCTCTCCCACGCTATTCAAGGCGGACTGATAGATTTTAAATCTGGTCCGGTAAGCTTCCTTGCGCCTTTCCATGGCTGTCCCGGGAGGAGCGGCGTGCTTGGTGGAAAGGTCCCGGTAAATCATCAGCGGCAGGGGCATCAGCCACATTTCTCCCAGCGGGCCGATTCTGAGCCACAGGTCGTGGTCTTCGCCGTCCGGCCCCTTGTACAGATTTTCGTTCTGAAATCCGGCATACCGCAGCGCCGACCTCCGAATCACCGCAGAGGAATTGATAAAGTAATCGTCTTCCACCAGCTTCTCATAGGGAACCAGACCAAAGGGTGCCTTTTTGAAATAGACAGGAAGGGTGTCTTTTCGGTAATCCTGATTTTCCTTCATGATCAACGCGTTGCTTCCCAGGAGAACACACCGGGGATGCTCTTTCAAAAAGGCAATCTGCCGCTCCAGTTTTTCGGGAAGCCAAATGTCGTCGTCGTCCAGAAACGCGATATAAGGAGCGTGGCCCGCGCGCATTGCAGTGTTGCGGGGTGCGGCCGGCGTTCCTGAATGTTCGCCCGGCAGGTAGTGAAAACGCCTGTCCTGCAAAAACGGCGCAACCGCAGCACGGGTTTTTTCACTCTCCCCGTCCTCGGCGATCCAGCATTCCCAGTGGGGATAGGTCTGGCCCTGAACACTTTCCAGCGTTTCGGCAAGTATTTGGTACCGGTGATAGGTGGGAACAACAATATCGATGTTTGTGGAGGGCATTCTCATAAAATCAACGCTGTCCGATGCTTCATTTGGAAAACATTTAACACAGATAAAAGAAAAAATCATATAGTAAAAAAGGAGCTGATATGTTATTCATTTTCATCATAATGATAAACAATCAGAATTGAAAAGTTTCCCGAATGAACCATAAAAACAACATCTTTTATAGAGCCCACAAGAGAGTGAAAGAAGGGATCAGCGCCCGCAAAAAGGTGTTGTTGTGGAAATTGAAAGGCCGTCCCGTCCCGGCGCCCCATGCCGTCAAGCAGGCGATCGTCAAGGAGTATGAAGCAAAGTATCGACAGCCGGTTTTTATCGAAACCGGCACCTACATGGGTGAAATGATTGATGCGGTGTTGAATCTGTTCCCCAAAATCATTTCCATCGAATTTGACCTGAAACTAGCCCAGCGCGCAAAAAACAAATATTCTTCCATGCGTCATGTTACCATCCTTCAGGGCGATAGTGGAACATTGCTTCCGGAACTGCTGGCCGGCATCAAAGAACCCTGCTTGTTCTGGCTGGATGCTCACTACTCAGGGGGCGTTACCGGGCAGGCTGATTCGGAAACACCCATTGTAAAAGAAATCAAATCCATTCTGGAGCATCCCTGTTCGGATCATGTGATCCTGATTGACGATGCCCGGGAATTTACGGGAAACAACAACTATCCGACGCTGGAAGAACTCAGGCAGATATTAAAAGACAGCCGCAATGATTGGCGGATGACGGTGGATGCCGACGTGATCAGGATTCATAAATAATCGTTGGATTGAAACAAGATATGGCGAATGTTTCTCGGGAAAGCGGCATCGATATCATCAAGGCCGTCAGCATTGTTCTGGTGTTAATCTGGCACTTGCAGCCCATAACACAAAACGTGCTGCCGCCCGACAGCGCCGCCGGAATTTACGGTTGGCCGGTTATGGATTTCTTTTATCGCTATATTTCCCTTTTGGCGGTACCATCCTTCATCTGCGTTTCCCTTTTGCTGTTCATGAAAAAGTCTTTCATCAGCGAGGGCTATTGGAAGAAAAGACTGATGCGCCTGGTGCAGATATTTTTGTTCTGGACCGGGATTCAGTTTATCTTCTATCTGCTGGCCGGAGGCGGTCTGCCCCTTCCGCTGAATACCATTATTCCCAGCGGTGGACCGGCGCTGCCTTCTGGACAGGCATCCGTCTTTTATTTTCTTTTTGTCCTGACCCTGTGCACCGTTCTCGCGACCTTGTTTCTCAAACTGACCGAAACGGTGAAATGGATTACCTCTGTGGGCATCATTGCGCTGTCCTGCCTCCATTTTGCTTTTTCACCGGTGTACGGATTTTCCATTGATACCATGGCGATGGAAAATTATTATATTTACATCCCCGTGGCTTATTGTATTGCAAAATATCAGGATCAATTTACACGCTGCCGAACCTTCTTTATCTTCGGTTATCTTCTGGCGATCGTTTATGAAGAATTTATTGTGGGCGTTTCTGTTTCCGCCTATGGTCGCTTATCCATCCTGCTGGGGGTGTTGTCGTTGATTTCCATTTGTCTGCCCGCGAAATTTACGCTGCCGTGGTCGGCTGCATTTTTATCCAGATACTCTCTTGGAATTTTTGCACTGCATATGTACTGCTCATACATCGTTTCCAAGCTTGCGGGAATGATTATCCCCCCGGGACAAATACTGCCCCCGTTTATGGTGTGGGAAAGGCTGATGGTTTTCGGCGCCACACTGATCTTCACCTTCTTGTCGGTCTATTTGTTGGGCAAGACCAAAATGCGCTCGTACATTTCATAGCGGTAAGGCTGGAATTTCAATCTACAATCGGGTGGATTTTCGGCAGGCGTTCTTCCATGGCTTCACGAATCACAGGTTTGACCTGATCAACCGTCAACGCCTCCAGACACCGGCTGCGTCCGCTTCCGTCGCAGCCCTTCAGGTGGCAGGGAACGCAGTCCATATTCGATACAACGACCCGGTGGCTTTTTCCAACAGGCGCCCATTCTTTCCAGGACGAAGGGCCGTAGATGGTGATCGTCGGCGTGCCGGTGGACGCCGCGATGTGCGGCGCCGCACTGTCCACACCGATATGCAGCATACTTTGGCTAAGCAGGCCGGCCAACTCGGCCAGGGTTGTCAGACCTGCAAAATTGAATGTCCCTGAATCACAATGCCTTCTAATGTCTTCCGCCTTTGCCTGTTCCTCCCGGGATCCGACGATTAAAACCGGGATTGCATACTCTCTTTTCATCCAATGGATGACTTCAATCCATTTGAGGGTATCCCACTCCTTATGAGGCCAACGGGAAAAGGGATTAACGGTGATCCAGTATTTCAAGCCGTCCACCTTTTCACGAATCAGAAGTTCGCGAATACGCCCTTTTACGGAATCAGCCACCCATAAGCCGGGGGTGATGTCATCCGTATCGATGCCGATTTTTCTTAGAATGCGCAGGGATTGCTCCGCGGCGCCATTCGGATGAACCGTTGGACCGACCGAGGCGCCATGTGTAAATAAATAATTTCTCCAGAAAGGAAGGTTTTCGGGATAATACAAAGTTACCCGCATCGGGGCTCCCGCAGCAAACGCCATGAAGGCGCCCCGGTCTCCCAGGCGAAGGTCAACCACCACATCGAAATGCTGCGCCCGGAGTTCCCGTATAAAAGACAATTGTCCTGCCGCCTGCTGAAATAGATTTCCACGGTAGCTCTTCACCTCGAACACCTGATCGATAGAAGGGTCCGCTTCCAGAAGGCCGCCGAAACCGTCTTTCACCATGACGGAAACTTTCGAGCCCGGAAGTGAATTTTTTACAGCCCGGATGCTGGGCGTTGTCCAGACCACGTCGCCGATGTCTCCCAGTTGAATCAGAAGAACTTTGCGGACGGAGTCGGGAAGTTTGAACATTGATGATGGGTCGATGATCCGCATGCCCTCAAACCTCTTTCTTTTTAGCGGCCAGAATTTCCGCGTAGAGCGCCCGGTATTTTTCGGTCGCCGCATCCCACGAGTTATGAGAAGCCGTCGTGAGCGCGGCAGCGGACATGCGGCGGCGGTTGTTTTCATCCAGCATCGCCTTCAGTATGAAGGCTACACGATTGTGGTCGGACGGATCATCGACCACGAAACCGTTTTCATTTTGAACGACAAGATCCTTCGCGCCGACATGGCTGCTGACCATCACCGGAAGCCCGGCCGCCATTGCTTCCAGGACGACCATGCCGAACGTGTCAAATTTGGAAAGCATCACATACAGGTCGCCCGTCAGATACAGATCCGTCAGCTTA
>Ga0255347_1004172_pt1 | contig 17806 bp, 15 predicted proteins | sample wastewater_treat_2_FD_192479 | JGI IMG/M metagenome (GOLD analysis project Ga0255347, IMG submission 192479) | Wastewater microbial communities from Lulu Island WWTP, Vancouver, Canada - plant24 | ecosystem: Engineered > WWTP > Wastewater > Unclassified | place: Canada: Vancouver, British...
ATTATTAATACACATAAATACAGAGTTGATAGAGTGTTAGAAAACAGTGAGTTCAATGATATTACAACAGCATTAGGAGTAGGTATTGGAGATACCTTTGATATCTCAAAATTAAGATACCACAAAATTATTATCATGAGTGATGCTGATGTTGATGGACTACATATCACAACCTTAGTCTTAACTCTTTTCTTTAGATTCTTTAGACCATTAATAGAGCAAGGTTATGTCTATGTTGCGCAACCACCTTTACACAAAGTAGAGATTGGGAAAAAGAAATATTACTTCCTAAATGATGAGGAGAAAAACGAATTTGTTACAAAAGCTAAAGCAGAAGGGAAAGTCCCTGTATCTAATAGATTTAAGGGATTAGGAGAGATGAACCCAGAGCAATTAAGAGAAACAACTATGGATGCAGAAAAAAGAGTTTTAAAGAAAGTACATATTGAAGATGCAGAAGAGGCAGAAAAAACATTTGAAATGTTAATGGGAAATGAGGTCCCTCCAAGAAGAAGATTCATACAAACCCATGCCAGAAAAGCAACTTTAGATATTTAAATTATATAAAAACCATATATGACAGAAGGATTAATAGAAAAAGACACTTTACCAAAAGAAATTACCTATATTGATATATACAATATGCTCCTACCGCATAAAGTAATTGGAAATATAGACCCAGACTATATAAAAGAAAGAGCTGTAAAAAACTTAACTGAATACGGTTTTGGTAAAAGACTTCAAGAAATACTTAGAAATTCACCAGAGGGGAAGAAACTAGAAGAAATTTTTAGCAGCAGAGAAGAAGTTTATGATATTCCAGCCTTTCCAAGAACAATTTCAAGAGGTAAGAACAGGGACTTTACTAATAATAAATCTCTGTTAGTACCTACTGAAGAAGGTTTAGGAATTATAATAATCTCTGACAGCAAAGATAATCCTCTTAAAATCCATCCAGACATACTACAAATTAGCAGAGGGACAGCAACAAAATACGAAGATGAGTTAGGGGAGATTTTAGAAGGAGAAATCCATAACCTAGAAATGAGAACAACATATCTTGATAACAATATGAAAATTTAAAGAACAACACATGGAAGATACAAAAACAACACAAGAGAATACAGATGAGTTAGAGCAGGGGTTATCATTCCACCCTGGAGAAGTTTCCCCTAGATCAATTGTTGATGAGATGAAGAGTAACTACCTTGATTACTCCATGTCCGTAATTGTTTCAAGGGCACTGCCTGAAGTAAAAGATGGTCTTAAGCCATCACAGAGAAGAATCCTTGTTGCAATAAATGATTTAGGTTTAACTCCTTCTTCTCACTATAGAAAATGTGCAAAGATTGCTGGTGATACTTCTGGTAACTACCACCCACACGGTGAAGCTGTAGTATATCCAACACTAGTAAAAATGGCTCAAGATTTCTCAATGAGATATCCATTAGTAGATGGGCAAGGTAACTTCGGTTCCATTGATGGAGATGAAGCAGCAGCAATGAGATACACAGAGGCAAGAATGGGAAAGATTACTCCAGAATTAATCTCTGAGCTAAACAAAGGTACTGTTACTTTTGTACCAAACTATGATGGGACTAGACTAGAACCTACTGTACTACCTGCAGGTTTTCCCAATATTCTCGCAAATGGTGGAGATGGTATTGCTGTTGGAATGGCAACAAAAATCCCTCCTTTTAATCTAACAGAACTAATTGATGCTTTACAAAAAATGATTTCCATGGGTAACACATGGATGGGTAATGCAGTATACAACGAACTTAGAAAAGCAAAGGAAGCAAAAGAAATTATTCCACAAACTTTAAACCCACAACCAGCTGACTATTTAGAAAACTATGTAAATACCTCAGATATTAACTATCCTCAAGAGATTGAAAAAATCAAGATGGATATAAAAGAGAAGGAAGCTGTACTGTATCCAGAATTTAAATGTGAAATTACTCCAGAACAATTAATTGAAATAATTCCAGGACCTGATTTTCCAACAGGAGCAACAATATATGACCAACAAGAGATTTTAAATGTATATGCGACAGGAAGAGGAAGAATCATCCAAAGAGCAAAAGCATCAATTATTGAAGGGAAACAAGGAAAATATCAAATTGTAATTTCAGAGATTCCTTTCCAAGTTAATAAGGCTCACATGATTGAGAAGATTGCAGATCTTGTTAAAGAGAAAAAGGTCAAAGGTATTGCAGATATTATAGATGAATCAAATATTGAAGGAATGAGAGTTGTTGTATATCTAAAAAGAGATGCACAACCAAAAGCAGTATTAAACAAACTCTACAAATATACAGAGATGCAGAAGGTATTTAATGCCAATATGATTTCTCTAGTAGAACAAGAACCTAAAACTTTACCAATTAAACGAGTATTAGAACTCTTTCTCTCATTTAGATTAACAGTAACAATTAGAAGATTTGAATTTGATCTTGCAGCATCAAGATACAGAGCACATATTTTAGAAGGATTACTCAGAGCAATAGATATGCTTGATGAGGTAATTTCTACAATTAGAAATTCAAAGACTCAAGAAACAGCAAAAACAAACTTAATGGATAAGTTTGATTTTACAGAGGTACAGGCACAAGCAATTTTAGATATGCAACTACGAAGGCTTGCTGCTCTTGAAAGAATGAAATTAGAAAATGAAAATAAGGAGTTAAAAGAGAAGATAAAGGAATTAAATACAATGCTTGAAGATCCTACAAAGGTTCTAGAAGTAGTAAATAGTGACTTACAAATTATTAAAGAGAAGTATGGAGACGAAAGAAGAACTAAAGTTATCAAAGGAAAGATAAATGAGATTTCAGAAGAAGATATGGTAGCATCGGAGGATACATTTGTAACAATTACACAGTCAGGATATGTAAAAAGAGTAAACCCAGACACATACAAAGCACAGAATAGGGGAGGTAAGGGTGTTTCAGGAGGAGAGACAAAGGAAGGTGATTTTGTAGAACATGCATTCTTGTGTAATACACATGATGAACTACTACTTTTCACAAATAAAGGTAAGGTATATACACTACGAATATTTGAAATTCCCGATTTAGGTAGAACTGCAAAAGGATTACCTCTTGTTAATCTTGTACAACTAGACCCTGATGAACTTGTAACTTCTGTATTAACTAGAGATCCAAAAGGAAAGATTGCTGAAGGAAAGAGCACAGAAGAAGCTAAAGAGAAGGAAACAGCAAGAGAGTACAAGTATCTTTTGATGGCAACAGAGAATGGTGTTGTAAAGAAAACAGCACTTCCCGAATTTAAGAAGATTAGAGCAAATGGATTAACAGCAATTAAACTAGATGCAGGTGACCAATTGATAGGGGTGAAAGCTACCACTGGTAATAATCAAGCTATTATCCTAACAAGAGAAGGTAAGTCTGTAAGATTCAAAGAAACAGATGTTAGACCTATGGGTAGAAGTACAAGAGGGGTAACAGGTATTAAGTTTAGAAGTAAAGAGGATAGGGTGGTTGGTATTGGAATTGTAGAGAGTGATGAGCAACAGCTTCTTACTCTTTCAGAATATGGTTTTGGGAAGATGACAGCACTTAAGGAGTATGCAACTCAGAAGAGAGGTGGTACAGGTATCTTCACATTTAGAGTAACACCAAAGACAGGTAATGTTGCTTGTGCAAGAATTCTAAGAGAAGAAGATGAAGAGATAGTTGTAATATCTGAGAAATCTAAGGTTATAAGGGCAGATCTTAAGGATGTACCAAAGTTAAAAAGACAGACTTCAGGTGTAAAGATGATGAATATCGCAAGTGGTGACAGGGTAGCAACAGTTGCTATACTGTAAATCTCCTATAGTAAGATTAAAAAACCTTAAAAACGATATGTTTGTTCTTTCATGACAAGGAGAAATTAACAGACCAGGTCTGCTTGACAATCTTCCACTTTTAGGACATAATATGTCCCATATCTAAAAGACATAAATATGAAAAAAAGCATCCTTAAAGACAATCTAAAAACCCTTTTCTTAACAAAAGACATGCTTCGTTTACTCTCTGATGAAAATGAAGAAGCTATTAACAAAAGTATTACTAGATGGATAAAGAGTGGGGATTTAGTCAAACTAAAAAACGGTCTTTACATTTCAAAGACGAATGTGGATAGCTATTCTGCAACAGAAGGATTTACAGAATTAATTGCAAATAAATTGAGAACACCATCGTATGTTTCTTTAGAATATGTACTTGCAAAATATGGTATTCTAACTGAAGTAATATATGCAGTAACTTCACTAACATTAAAAACAGGTAGAAAGTATAGTAATCCAACTGGAGAATATATATACAAAAGTATTAGAAAAGAACTTTTTACTGGATATACAGCAATGAGATTTCTTAACTATACATACTACATAGCTACAAAAGAAAAAGCCCTTTTTGATTACATTTACTTCTCCATAGATACACTTCCAGAAGATTTAGAAAATATTAACCTTGTTGAGGAATTAAGATTAAATATGAAATCTTTCAAAAAGAAAGAATTTACTGAACTTCAGAGATATGCAAAGATATCAAAAAACAAGAAAGTTATTAAAATAATTGAGAATATTGTTAAAAATGCATCCAATTAAATATCAACTACAAACAATTGTTCAAGAGGCAAAGAGTAAGAACAAAAGTAATGCTTTGATTAGAAACAAGCTTAAGGAATACTTGCAGGATATTATCTTGTATATAATATATAGCAACAAGAAATACAAAGATCTCATTTTCTACGGAGGAACACTACTAAGAAAGGTATATGGATTAAACAGGCTTTCTGAAGATTTAGATTTTGAGAGTACTACTAGGATTGATATAGATGAGGTGGCTTCTGTGATAAGGAAATATTTTAAAGAGGAGCATTTTAATGGAGTAGAGGTAACAACACAGAGAAGTGAGAATATAATGAGGTGTTTGGTTAAGTTTGAACTGTTGCATGATTTAGGATTATCAGAGAATGAAAACGAGAAATTACATGTTAAGGTAGAGATAAATGAGAGAGTAGGGAGTAAGTATTCAACAGAATATACACCATATACAAAAGATATATACAGCATGGTTATTAAACATTACTCATTACCAATTCTAATGGCTAGTAAGATGATTGCTTGTATAGAAAGGATATACAGGAAAGGAGAGAGTAATGTTAGTATTAAGGGACGAGATTTCTACGATTTAATTTGGTATATGGAGAAAGGTATAGAGCCTGATAAAACCTTTCTTAAAGATAGTAAATATACAGTAAATGAAGCATGGAAGAGTATTGATAAGGTTGTAGATAGGATTTCAAAAAAAGACCTCTTAGTTGATTTAGAACCTCTTTTTGAAAGTAGTACATATATCAATGAGTGGTGTAGTAACTTTCATTCTTTCTACAAGAGACTAAGATAGATATATCAAACACCATTTATCCTACTAATATTGAAATCTCTGTAATACTCTTCTCCTGAGAGTTCTACAATATTTTTAGAAAGTTCCTCATAACTCATCCAACTATCATCTATCTTTCTCTTCTTAGTAAGCTTTTTAATTAACTTCTCAACATTTGTAAATCTTTTGTCGTATTCGGACATATTCTTTTTAACAATGTCCGAAATAATTGTAATATCTTCATATGTTAATCTCATATTTTCCCTTACTAAATTTAATATCTAATTTTACATTGACTAAAAATATACTTCCTCACCTAGAGAATGCTAACTCTGTCTTGTATAATAGATACTATTTAGAAAGAGATATATGTTGTAAAATAGGGATATGGAAAAATTACTTACAAAAATAATTATATTTCTAATGGGTATTACTCTCTCTACAACTTCATTTAACTTTACAGATAATAATGAGGTAGAAAAGAAAAGGAGTACTCCAAATATTATAGTAGAGGAGAAAATACAGAATGACAATCATCAGATAAGGCGTAGTGGTATAGTACAAAAAGAGAGTATAACGAGTACTACTGGGTGGTGGAGCTATCCTACAGATATTAAACTAACAAAGAGAAATGGTGATGATTTACTTGTTTTAGTTAACAAGGAGTATAGGTTAAGTGAGAGTTATGTACCAAGTGGTTTGGTATCTGCCAGCTTATCAGGTATTAGAAGAGGAGGTAGTTATCTACTAAGAAATATCGTTATAGATGACCTAAGAAATTTAGTTAATCAAGCAACAAGTGATGGAGTGGACCTTAGTATTAGATCAGGATACAGATCGTATCAAGATCAATTAAGTACATATAACTATTGGTTGAGGTATAACGGAAATAATGCTGATTATGCTGATAGGGTGTCGGCTAGGGCAGGACATAGTCAACATCAACTTGGTACAGCTATAGACTTTAGTACTTCAGAAATTCAAGATGGTATAGGAGGACAGTTTGCACCAACAAAAGCAGCTAAGTGGTTAGAGGAGAATGCACACAAATATGGTTTTGTAATATCTTTTCCAAGAGGTTATGAAAGTGTAACAGGATATAACTATGAGAGTTGGCATTATAGATATATAGGTAAAGCTAATGCACAGGAGATGGTAAATAGTGGTAAGATTCTTGAGATATATCTGAGAGAGAAGAATTAAAAAGTCATTAACTATACAAATATGTCCCTCCCGTTTTTTATTTTTCACATACATACTTTTTTAATCTTAAGAAGTCTATATATTCTTCTAATTAATAAGTATTGCAATTTTATATAACCTATAGTATAATATAGTAGTATCTTTAAATAAGATACTAACTGCTCATTAAAAATTTTCCATTAATACATATATAGACTTATGTCTTGTATTAAGTTGGAATAAATAGCGTGTGGCAAAATTTTCTCCTTACCTTTGTGAGATGCATATTTTATCTAAACTTGTTTGGATATTGTATGCATCTTACAAGGTGTAATATTTTAAAAAATTATTTAAGGAGAAAAAATGAAAAAGTTTGTATATTTGTTTTCTTGTGTTGTTATATTGTTAACGGTTGGTGCATGCCAACCAAAAAAGGCTGAGGCCAGACTCCCTGAGTGTATCGGGAAAACTCCTCAAGAGTCACCGATTATAATTGAAACTGCTGTCTGCAAGGGAGATGTATGCAGAACAGCAACTATGACCAACCCTGTAGTATGCACTACCAAGGGATGGGGGTATAAACCTGGGGTATCCATTCCCAGTACAGACCTTAAAATCGGGGGCAAAGCTTCGTTCACTGTCCCAGTGGACTGTGAAATTTACTTTAACAGAACATTCCTCTACGGAGTACCAAAAGAGGGGGAGAATCAAGGGGAATTTTACCCCGATTTCATAAGCGTGGAAGTAAACGACGAGAAATGGTCAATTACAAAAACTGGATTATTAGCCTCACCAAATGGTGAGAATCTGATCCCTAATGGATCAGAAATAACAATAACAAATGTGGAAGGTGTAGACCATATTGTAGATCTGGCACAGCCATGGATCTACAGTTTACTGACTTTGATTGAAGCTGTGGCAATAGTGCCATAGTTTCTTCAAAACAACCAAAACGGACTTCTAGTGTAGATAGTATAAACTATCTAATGAAAATCATTTTCTTGCCACACGCTAGAGTCCTTGTAATATAAATATAAAGAAGAATTTGTAGTAAAGAGATATATCTTGTACAAGTTCTTCTTTTTTTTATCCAAAGTATGATAAACTTAACCTAATAATGAAAAAGAAAACTTTCTTTCAAAAAATAAACAGTATATATGTAGGAATAGGATTCTTCTTCTTGACAATTGCATTAATAGTACTCTTCATACCCATATGGCCATACATATGGTATAGAATAAATCCTCAAGAAACAGGTAAAGAGGTAGAGAAGATTGTAAAAGAGATAATACCTCAGGAAACAGAAATGGAGGAAAAAGAAGATGAAGAAGTGATATCCAATATCCCACCATTTAATCCTTCATTACCAGAGGGATTGTTTGTGATAATTCCAAAGATAGGGGTAGAATCTCCAATATCAACAAGTAAGGATTACAATGATGGGTTGGAAAAAGGTTCATGGATTGTTTCTAATTACGGAACACCAGAAAAAACAGAATTACCAATAATATTAGCTGCACATAGATTTGGATATTCATATTGGGGAGTAGAGAAGAGAAACAAGATATCTTTCTACAATCTTCCTAAAACAACAGAAGGAGATGAAATAATTATATATTGGAATCAGAGAGCATATAAGTATAGGATATATAAGTCAGAAGAGTCCACCTACATTAGCGATTATAGCGCTGACCTCATACTATATACATGTAAATTCTTTAATTCCCCAATACGTATATTTAGATACGCAGAGCGTATCTAATAAGTTTCTTACTGAACGGACCTCGCCCTATAGTATTGTATATTCGGATATTTTATGATATAATTTCCTTGCATTTAAATTAACTAGCCCTTTAAATATGAGGAAGTTATTTTCAGCAATTTTAACTATTGCAATGATTTCCTTCTTTAGTGTTGCTCCTGTACTAGCTAGTGGTAATCCATACGGTCCATATAATCCATATGAACCACATAAGCCATTACCAACTGGTTTTGGTGATACAGATACCTTCTATCTAGTTGCATTAGTAGCATTTACAGTAGGTATGGTCATTTTAGCAATAGCTAAAAACCTTAAGGGCAAGCAGTCTGCTGCTTAATTGGTGGACTGCTCCCTTGGGGAGCTAAATGCAATTTTATTTCAATATTTTAATAACTATTTATAAAAATGAAACTATCTTTGGTAATACCAACATACAAAAAACAAAGAGAAGTATTGGATCAGTTAGAAAGACTCTATGGTTTTCTTTCTAGAAAAAATCCAAATTTTGAACTCATCTTCGTAATTGATGGGTATGTTGATAATACTAAGGATATTTTAGAGAAGTATGTTAAAGAGAATAGATTAAAAAAGATCTCTATCATTGGTTACAAAGAAAATAGAGGAAAAGGATATGCTGTTAGATATGGTATGAAAAGAGCAAAAGGAGATATTATTGGTTTTGTTGATGCAGATACAGATATTCAGATTAGAACATTAGGATATGCTCTTAAAGCAATTAAGAGAGATTCTGTAATGGCTGTAATACCTTCTAAACTTCATAAAGATTCTAATGTTGAGATGAAATTAGGAAGAAAGATTCTCTCCTATGGTTTGATACTTGCAAACAGGATATTTTTAAATCTTCCAAAGAATGTTAATGATGTAGGATGTGGATTAAAACTCTTTAGAAAAGAATTAGTAGAAAGGATTCTTCCAAGATTAAAAGTTAATGGATTTGCTATTGACTCTGATATATTAAATGAGATTGGTAGAGTAGGTTACAATATTGCTATTACACCTTTCTTCTTAAACAAGAATAGAAGTGAGAGTACATCTGCAAATATTAAAGAAACTTCAAAAATGTTAAAGGATATATTTAGTATTGCTGTAAGTAATAGGGTGTTGGTTAATAGGAATAAGGAATTGTTAGGATTAGAGAAGTAGCTTCAAGTTAATGATTCTACAAAATTTTCTCTTGCTATTAATGTGATAACAAAGTATACTTGTATCAATAGGATTCGGGAGGGCCCTTACGAAAGTTTTGACCCTCCCATTTTATTTCTCAATAAAACTCTTTATTCTTGAAAACTCTTTGTATTCTCTAGAATATTTTTCTTTAATAATTCTAGCAGTCTTTTCTTTATGTGAAAGAACTGCAAACCTTGTTCCCTTCTCTCTTGCATATCGAAGTAGTATCTCGAAATCTCCATCTCCAGAAAGGAGAATAAATGAATCGTACTCTGGTTCTAATCGAAGCATATCATAGGTTAAGTCAACATCACAGTTAGCTTTTAACTTTAATCCACTTTCTGTTCTAATATGTTTAATTGGTTTTAGTCTTAAAACATAACCAAACTCTTCTAACTTCTTGAAGAACTGTACCTTCTTAATACTTTTGTGAATCTTCTGACTGTTCTTTCCAGTCCTCTGTTTAGGTAATTTGGTCAAATACTCAAGGAGGTTCTTAATGGGATATGAGGCAGTTGATTTGATATTTGCTTCATATCCACAAGTGTCAACTCCTGAGTAATAGAAAAACTTTTTAACTTTGTATTTACTTTTGAGGTATTCCATCAGCTTCTTAAAATCGACCCTCCAATCTTGGTCATTTGGTGTTCCATAAAACATATTTGAAGCATCGATAAAGACATAACAGTTTTTAGTCATATATAGATATTACAAAACAATTATGAAATCTAGATTAACTTCATATATAAGCAATTAAGATTTCCTTGTTATCAACTCAACAAACAAGTATACTTACAACAATAGGATTCGGGATGGCCACTCATTTTGACTGACCATCCCTTTTTTCTTAATTGTACTTCTCAATAAAATATTGCAATATATTTCCATAACATACGGAAAAGCGTATGTTACAGAAATGAAATAAATAGAAAATGGAATTAGTTAAATCCTTGTTTTAACCCTTTTAAAAACTTCTCATAATCTCTTAAAACATTACCTGTAGGATTAGTTTCAACTATTAAACCTGGAATCTTTTGTCCTCTAATCCCTCGGAATACCAAGTATTCACCTAGTTTTCTGTTAAACTCTACATCATCACCCAATGGTAGATGTGTTCTTACTGTACCTTCTGTGTAGTCTTTACCACTCAATGAAAGATATATTGGAAAGTAATCACCATGCATACTATCCATAATATTCAAAACATTACCATACTCCTCCTTAGGTAAACCACCCATATCTAAATCAATACCAAACTTCAAATTACTATTTTTAGGATCATTCTTAATATTTTCATAGATATTCATAAAATCAGTAAATGTACCATCTCCAATCTTTTTGTTTGGTTCAATAACCCAAGTAATACTCTTACCACCATCTTTTAATATTCTGTTAATCTCCCTTATCTTTCTAATTTCATCTTCAATACTTACAGTCTCAATACATGTTCTAATCTTTACCATATCTTCCATTACATTTGCTACTCTAAGAGTACTATCTATCTGTTCCTCATCTGAATGAGATTGTAGAAGACCATATGCATACTCTTGAGCTACAGCTATACCTAATCCTAAACCAGTATATCCTTCTTCTTTACCTTTCTTTACTTTTTCTTTAAGAAAATCTGTATTTAATTTTACTAAGTAAGGATAATCAATAGAGGATATATATCCTTTCATCTTTTCAGGATTAACTACAGATGCTAATACAGAAATACCAAAGTTAGCATTTGGAAATATTTCCTTTGTTATATCCTGAGCTTCTGTAGCCCTCTCAGCTATTGTCTTTGTATACAAATCTTCAGAACAAATAGCCTGTACAAAACCCTCTACAGCTCCAAATTTACCACCTTCTTGGCTTGTATTACCAAGTGTAGTTGAACTTATTTCAACATTTAATTCTTTACCTTCCATATTGATATTATATCAGACTTATAGTATAATATAAATGGTTAAGGAATCTGCTCTTTATAACATTGTAAATATCAATCAAAGGAGAGTATCTATTGATATTTTCTAATACCTATAGTATAATACACATATCTAAAATAACCTGCTCATTAAATATATAGTTTTCAAATAAAAATTCATAGAAAAGGTATTTACCTTGTATGAGTTTTTATTTATCTAAAAACTCGAAGATCTTTAAAAATTTCTAAGTATATACATTGATTTCTATCAGTATATGTTTAGATAAAATAGTGTGTGATGAAATAGAGTAGATATAGGGTTATACCTCCTTATAATATATTTTGTTTTTGCATATTCAATTGGGATGCATAGTGTATCTAATATTAATTTATATTTTATTTATATATTAATTATATTGGGTATGGTATGCATTCCATTTGGAATAGCAATAAATATAAAAATTTACTAAAAAGGAGTATAATTAAAATGAAGAAGTTTTGGAAAATCGTATTATGTATTATTGGGGGGATTGTAATTGTTACCCTGGTAGCACCAGGGGTAATTAAGTTGGCCAAGCTGTCCTGGGGATGGGCTTTGGGACCAGCACAACAGGAACAGGTTGTTCAACAACCTGAACAACAGCAACAACAACCTGTCTACCAACCGTATTTGGGTATCAACCCTTCGGATACAAATACCGACACGAGTTTTCTTGGAGCAAATGTCAAACCGGGGCCGGTAACCATCACGGTGACCAGTCCTGATGGGAAGGTCAATTTTGGCTCGTACATGGCCAAATACAACCGTAACACCCAAATGTGGGACATTGCTTTGGACTCAGACTACCTCATAGGAGGAGAGCCAGACAAAAATTTGGCAGACCTCAAACGTGAAGGAGGAATTGTCCAATTCATAATGCCCTATGACGGATGGATAAACAACTCGGCAGGCAACTATCTGCTAGTCAATGGTGCCAATTGGCACTTAGGAAACTACGCAGAAGCTGACGGCATGAAGTCTGAAGACATCATCCCAAAGGGTGCTTTGGTGGAAATTAGTTATCAGTTTAACAATCCATCCGCGGGCTTTTTTTTACGATTTCTCAATCACTAACCTCTCTGCTCCTCCCCGAAAGGGTGGGTGTTTAGTGCTTATGCACACCCCACCCTCAATGGGAGAACCATCACACACTAGAGTCTTCTAAGACTAATAGTCTTACTGATGAGTCCATATATATAAATAATATATTGAGGACGAAAAGATAATATAAAGAAAATATTGTTAAAAGAGAGGATATACATCCTCTCTTTTTTGTTTTAATACCTTTCTAGATATCACAAACCATTCAATACTTCTGTAAAAACTATAACACTATATTGGTAAACTCAGATATATTACAAATATATTTAGGATACAAGAGCTTCTAAACGATAAGAGCATTGTAATTCCTCTTGTTATAGGGTATAATCAAACATATTAATTAAATTAATATACATATAAATATGTCAGAAATATCCAATAGTGAAAAAGCAGGAAGAGTAGGGACAGCAGTAGTAGCAGGCGTAGGCACATTACTAGGTGCTAATGCTTGTGTCTACGAACCGGAAACAACCCCAACACCAATAGTTCAACAAGTAAATGAGGATGATGACCTATTCAAAAAAGAAGCAGATCCATCATACAAACTACTAGAAGAAGAACAAACACCTGAAAACTTTACAATCGATTTAGGAAAATACGGTACACTCAAATCAGAATATAATCCAAGCACAGGAATGTACCATATGGCATTTAGTACTGAAGCTATGGAAAAGCTAAAAGCAGAAGGAGGAGAAATAGATTTCACATTACCATTCCAGACAATAGTAAATATGAGTGGTGGAAACCTCTTTGTACAAAATGAGAATGGTGAATACGAAGAGTGGAACTTAGGAAATCCAGCAGAGAAAAAAGATGGAGAGTTTGTAATAGAAGAAGGAAGATCATTCAAAGGAACATGGGAAGCAGGAAATGATAGTGCAGCATTAGAAATTATACTCTCGCCAACTGGAAGCTTCGATGATTTTGAATATTCTCCAATAGTAGAACATGACAATCAAACAGAAGCAGAAAAAGCAGGACTAGCACCTCTAGACCTACAAGAGCTAGGAACATACCTTTGGAGAGAAGTATATGATGAAGATGGAGAATTAGTAGAATATATATTAGAAATTGCAGAAAAGAATCAAATAGAGGAAGGAACTAAGAATTTAGCAGATCTTAAGAGAGATGGTGGTTTAGCAAAGTTCTCTATACCATTTGAGATAAAAGCACTTAATAGTATTACTGGTACAATCTTTTACATTAATCCGGAAACAGGAGATGTAACATTCTTAAATACAGGAAATCCTGTAACTGACCACAATGGTAAAAGTGAGATTGAAGCAGATTCTATGGTATTTATTTACTATCTACCAGGGAATAATAACGGATTCTCATTACATGTCTCAGCTGATGAAGTAAATGTAGAATAAAGATATTACTTTAATATCTTTCTAGAAAGCTCAAATGCTTTCATAAAGAGAGTAGGGGGAAGAATACCAAGTATTCGAACTCCTACTTTTTGTATATTCCATATTACATATTCCCTAACAGTAGGCTTAATATCTAAATTCTGTATAGCCCACTTCCTCATATCATCTGTCAATTTAAAATGTTCAACCATCTTAGACTGACTCTCTGTTTGAAAAGTCATTCTGTATTTAAGTACAGTATCAGGTAGGTTAGCAAACTCTCCCTTTGTACTTAGTATTAGGAACAGTTTAACATCTTCTACTTTCCACATATCTTCAGGATAAAGACCTATCTCTTCTAATGTAGATCTTCTTAACGTAACAGCTGGATGTGCAAAAGGTTGGAAAAGGAATCTATTCTTCTTTAAATCTTTATCTTTTTGTGCATACTCCCTATGCCCAGTAACCTCTGATTCTTCATTAATGATATCTATCTGACCACCTACAGCAACACAATTAGGATTATTTTCTAGATACTCAATCTGTTTTAATATTCTATCTGGGTACATAATATCATCTGCATCCATCCTAGCAATATATTTACCCTTAGATGCTCTAATACCAATGTTAATGACATTACCTAAACCATTCTGTTTCTCTACTGGAATAACTATTATCTTCTCTCCATATCCTTTAAGAATTTCTAATGTATTATCCGTACTCTTATCATCTACAACTATTATCTCAATATTCCCATATGTTTGGATAAAGCAACTATCTATTGATTCTTTAATATATCTCTCTCCATTATGTACTGGTATTACAATGGAAACTAGTGGACTATCTTGCATATTTATTTCCTCTAAAAAGATTAATTAAGAAATACATGAATAAAAAGGTAATTAAAATGTAACCTAGATATGATAGTATATTTGGCCAGTAAAAAACAAATATGGAAGAGTAGGGTACATTCTCAGTATCCCAACCTTGTTTCCAACCATCTAAATGAACAGATTGTTCTCTGTTAAATATCTTCATCCCCTCATCCCCAAAACCAATAGCTAACCAATATTTTGATTTTGCTTGAGGAATACTTACTATAGTATTCCTTTCCAACTTCTCATCCACCTCTAATTTATACCCCTTCATATGTTTCCCAACAGGTGTTAACTCTACCTCTTTATATTTATTAACAATAGAAGGAGAATACGAAAGCTTCTCCCATACCTCTGGTATCTTCATTAAGATTAAATTATTCAATCTATTCTCACTCTCATTTGAGAAACTAATACTACTAAAAGAGATATCTAACTTTTTTGGATTCTTCTGACTTGGTAAAAACACTCTACTAGCAGACCTTAATTCATTAGAATAGAAAGAATCATCTATCCAACACCTATCACTACCCTGATATGTTAGACATAGACTGGCAGGAATATTTTTAATATTCTCTCCTTGCCAATACAGTAAATATTTATTATTTGGCTTTGTAGTTAAAGCTGTATCGTATTGATTAATTGATTGTCTTTGAACTCGTTGTTTCATTCCATTCTCATATGACGCTTGGAAAGGCAAAGAACCATCCTCTGCTTTGTTGATTTTCCATATAGATTCACTACCTGTTTTATTTGAATATATATAACTATCATCCCCATCAACTATTGGAATTTGAAGTAGAAGTTCTTTACTGCTCTGATCCAAGTTAAGTATCTTATCACTACTATCTATATATTCTTTTGACAAAGAGGTTTCTTTTATCACAGACGAGATATTAATCTCAACATCTTTTACTACCACATTAACTTTCTTACCAAGAGGATTTTGAATATAGAGAGTTAAGGATAGATTATCTCCTACTTCTATAACTTTAGGAATTGTAATATTTTTCTGTCCGAATCCACTACTTGTGTAAAAATATTTCTCCCTGTTTATACAACCACCATATTTCTCAGAATTAAGACAATAACCGAAAATTAACTCTTCATCACTCTCCCAATTAAGAGAGAGTGTAGCAACATATGAGAATCTTCTATCCACCATTATATTTGTATAAGCACATGGTAATTCTGTAAAACCTTGAATTTTAAAACCAGAAGAGAGAGTCTCTTTCTCTGTCTTTGGCAAAACAGTATACATTCCTCCTGAACAATCACCAGATTTATTTTCAGCAAGAATATTAGTAAAGTTCATTTTTACAAAATTCTTTTCCATTACATAACCCAGATATTCAATATCGCCATATGGTACATCTAAGAATATTCCTTCATTTAAAGTTTTCTTATCAATAACATAGGAGTCTAAAATATAGACAGAAGCATCTTCTACAAACTCAAACTCTTTAAAAGAGGTATTCCTCTGATTGTTCAGCGAGGGAAGAGCTGGAGTAACTTTTATCCTATCCCCATATTTACGAATATATACTGGAGCTTTTTCTAAATCCTGAAGTGAAATATTAAGATAAAGAGCTGATGGGTTTCCAGAATATTCTACTTTTTTAATCAAAGAACCATTTACTATCTCAAGACCTGAAAGATTTAAATCTGTAAGAGAAATTATCGGATCCTTCTTTACTTCTCTTGTAAATGTTCCATAGTCATATGAATTCCCACTTTCTATAGATTCTACATATTTAGTATCAACCTTTGGTGTTTTATACAATTCAAGGAAATTCTTCTGCCATACCAATTCTAATTTAGGTAAATAATTATCAAGAATTGTCCAATCAAGTTCATGACCATAACGACCCTTTACAAGACTCCTATCTACCAGTAGATAAGTAACATCATATTTCTCTAATACACTATTAAACTTCTCTACATCATTTGAATCATAAATATTTCTAATCTCATTCATTGCCTTTTCCCCAACATCTGAACCTATCGCTAAAGACATATCCATAACAGGGTTGGGGACAAGGTAAGAAATGAACTGCGACCCAACAAAACCCCATTCATATTCTCTAAAATAACCGTTATTTGATGGTGGTGCGTAATATATTCGCGAAGTAGGATCCTTCCTAATTTTACCTGCAAATTCATAATACTCTTCTGGTAGTACAACAGTTGCTCTCTCTGTAAATAGATCTCCTTGGAATATATATTCCATATAAAATAGCAATGGCACGGTTACTAAAGCTAAACTAAAAAGAATAAAGATATATCTAGGTATTTTCTTAAGGAATGAGGAGAGGAAATTAAGGAGAAGAAGGAAACCTATTGTAGCAGTCATAGTTAAAAGTACAAGATACTGTTGCCCAACCTTAGAAGAAACCCATCTGAAAACTTGTTTGAAAATATTAAAATTCTCCTGTAACCATATGTAAATTTCTCCAAACGGAGGATTTTGATTTTTAAGTAAAAATAGAAATCCAAATAAAACAATCCATAAGGGAATAAGTTTAAATTCTTTCTTAAGAAGAGTAAAAACTAAGCCTAAAAGAGCAAAGAATATAGGAAGAAGACCAAAAACTCTGTAAAAATCATAATTCATATATTCCTCTGACATAGGAAATATAAATGTTTTCTGTTCCGAATCATCTACCGTACCAAGTAATCTTGTGTATAACCTTGCAGCATTAGGTAAATCTAACATCTGTTTTTCTAAATCAATAGTATTTGCCGTTATTGCTCTATTAGTAGGAGAGTCTATGATATCTTGACTTACAGACTTAGTGTAAATAACAAAGGGTAATATCCAAAATAGTTGTACTACTAAAAACAAGGAAAAATATTTAAGTATTCCTTTGATTTTAACTCTATGTAAATAACCGAAATATATAAAAACAAAAAGAATTAATACTATGTTAACAAAAAACAAAGTACCAATAACTGATGTTGATACAAAGAGAATGGAAGAGATAAAAAGGAAGAAGAACCT
>Ga0255347_1004173_pt1 | contig 17802 bp, 32 predicted proteins | sample wastewater_treat_2_FD_192479 | JGI IMG/M metagenome (GOLD analysis project Ga0255347, IMG submission 192479) | Wastewater microbial communities from Lulu Island WWTP, Vancouver, Canada - plant24 | ecosystem: Engineered > WWTP > Wastewater > Unclassified | place: Canada: Vancouver, British...
TAATATGCTTGATATTGATAAGCATTTCCCAATGAATAGTGTTAATGTTATTATTGCTTCTCAGGTATTGGAACATGTTGTAGTAGATGAAGCATATACATTTTTAAAGAAATGTTTTGATATCCTGAGACCTGGAGGACACTTCATAGTAGAGGTTCCTGATTGTGATGATATGGACGAAAGAATTGCAAAAGGTGAAATGGATACTGAAGATAAACGATGTCATGTAGAAGGAAACCCTGGAGCTATGGGTCAAGCACATTTACATTGTTATGGTGAAAAAGATTTAAGAGATATGCTTTCTATCACAGGATTCAATATTCTTGGAAGAAATCCAGCAAGTTCAGATAAAGACACATTGGCAATACGATTTGATTGTACAAAAAAATAAATTCTATGCTTTCCATATAAGAAAACGTATAGATTTTATTGATAATTTATAGAACATATTAACAATATAAACAAATAAGAAGGATGTATTAATTCTATACCAAAATCCCCTATAGGAAGCATGTTTTATTTTACTAATTGATAAAGGAGCAATATATGGCTAGACCAAATGAGAATATTAAGAATCCCTATATAGGAGTCTTTATTCCGTTTAAGGGAGAATGCAAATTAGTATTAGATTGTATCTATTCTTTATTGACTTCATATACTAGTGGATATTCATTCTTTATTGTATGTTATGATGATGGCAGTACAATAGAGGAATTAGATTATCTATATAGATCAATTCATAATAACTTTCCTCATGATATACTAATTGTAAGAAACGAACCAGTAGGATATACACAAGCAGTTCATAATATAACAGAATTTTGTAAATCAAGAGAAGACATTGATTATCTATTATTATTAAATAGTGATGTTAAACTAAGAGTAGGAGCTTTCTATGCATTAGTCAATCGAATGAATAGAAACCCCTATACAGCAGCAGTAGGGGGTAAGATAATTAAAATGGGAACTAATGAAATTCAACATACTGGCACAAGACTAGAAAATGGTAAAATTGTAAATCCCTATTGTGGATTAGATGCTAATGATCCTATAACTAATCAAGTAGAAAGAAGACTATGGACTAATGGTTGTGCTACACTATACAATATAAGGATATTAAAGAAAGAAGGATTGAATTTCAGTCTTGATTTCAAACCAGCTTATTTTGAAGAAGCAGATTTAATGAGCGAATTGAATCTTCGTGGGTATTCCGTTCTATATGAACCAAAAGCCGAGATAGAGCATAAACTCAATGCAACTATGAATAAGGAACGTGATAAGTATGAAAAGGTATTTTGGACCAATTGGGATAAATACCAAAATAAGTGGAAACCATATTATGATAGCAAGGTACTTGCTTTTTAGATGGGATTGAGAGTAGGATAGATAGCAAATTAGTTTTGTATTCGGACACTATATGAATCGTTAGTGGGAACAGCGGGGAAACGAGGGATATAGTGTCCGAGTACATGGGCGTCTGGTTTTTAGCCCATGCAGGTTATGTTCCAATTTTTCATTTTCAGAACAAAAATGGGTACCCATCTTAAGTTTACACCTCATAAATTTTTTCAGAAAAATTTTTCCTATTATAAGAACATATTATAAAATGGTATGTGATAGAAGTATCTAAATTCAAAATCAGAGGAAACAAATATGATATTAGACAAATATTTAAACCATCTTAACGAAAGCAGGACAAATGAGGAAGTAATTCAATATCATGCATTAAATAAAGGAACACAATTCTTTAATCAAAATAGACTAAAATGTGATCGTTATAAAGATCGTTATCTTAAACTAGAATGTTTGGCAAAACTAAAGATACTAGAAGAGAGATTAATTATAAAAGAAATAAGATCTAATATACATAAATGTGGAAACAAACCTGGTGTTAGAGAAAGATGTATAAAATGGTTAGAGCAAAACATTGAAGCTAAAGAAAGAAATATTAGAGAACTTCAAGATGAAATTAGCAGAAAAGAAATAACTATTAAAACATGGGGTATATGGTAATGAACTATAAAGATATCTTAGTAGAGACAATATTAATAGATAGATTAAGAAATCAAAGGAATATAAAGAAACTAGAAAAAGAACTAGGAAACATGGCAGAAGTAAGAAGGGTCCTTCAATACGCAAAGTCAAGAGCATCATCCCCAGTTCAAGATGTATATATAACAGGAGTAAGATCATTCATCTCTAATCAGGATTTAAATACTGTAAAAACTAGAATAACAAGAATTGGTATTAAGGGAAAGAGCAAAAATGGATTTATAGATATATCTGTATACTATTTGAAATTTGAGAATCATACCATGATAATGACAGAACCTGATTATAAAAGAACACATAAAGATTAGTTAACCCCACCAATAAAGGGTACCCATCCTCAGAAACAAACCCCCAAAATTTTTTCAGAATTTTTTTTCAGTTATAGGAACATAATTCAAAAATGAAAGGTTGTATTGTATGGCGATTATAAGTGGTATGTCATATTTTATGGAAAGGGATGAAAACTTAGATTCATCATGGTCATTCTATTGTAGAAAATGTGGATGGGGATTTAAAGGATTTATAATTAAACAATTAGATGATCCATATGATGAACCACAGCTTCTTAGTGAAGATGATATAGAACTAATAGATCTTGATGATTTATATCATAATGGTCAAATTGTTCATTGTCCGTTATGTGGATATAAACATAATTTAATAGATACTACAGATGATATTATAAGCTCTAAATATTGGAATAGGGTCCGGGAATGGATTAATTCTATGCCGGACGGGAAGACTTTTACAACTAGGAGTATTTTTTCAAAGTTTACTACGGAGAGAAATAGAAACTGTGTTAGTTCTTCAATATGGTATTTATATTATGCTGGATATTTAGATATGGATAGTCATGGTGTATATACTAAAGTATCTTCAATTCCACTTGAAATTCCACAATCTGATTTTAGAAAAAATAGAGAGGGAAAAATGTTATGGATTGAGCATTCTGTAAAGTTTCCTGGAGCTAGTAGACAAAAAAAAGGTAAACGAGATTATTAAAATGGATGAAACTGGAACTTCTTGTAAAAAATGTTTTGGAACAGGAAAAGTTGAAAGAGATGTTGAATGTCCTACTTGTTTGAATACTGGTTTAATTGGTGGTGATGAAAATAAACAATGTGAGTGTTCTGGATTTGGTCTTGTTGAATATGATAGATGTGATTCTTGCAATGGTAAAGGATATAGGGATTGGGTAGATAAAATTAGAAAGCCTAAAGAAGAAAAAGGTAGGATATGGAAATAGGATCTTGATAACCCAAATTCCTATTACTTGAAATCCTGGATTGAATATAGAATAGAACAAATTATAAATATAAAAAATGAGGATGATAGTTAATGATTATAGATGATTATTTGTTATACTTACATGAAAGTAAATGGAAATCTCTATTACGAGCAGGAAAACTTACGCAATCACAATTGAGAAGAATACAACAATATAGACCGGGACCTGATAAGTTTTATGTTAAATATCTTTTGAAACATGGTGATGCTCGGGGAGCTCAAGAATACTTAGCTAAAAAAGGAATTGTTAAATCTGCTAGATCATGGTTGGATGGAGTAGAGAGGGGAAGTAAAAATATACTAAAAAAACATAATGTTGATATTTCGTATAGTATTGGATCTAATAGATATAAATCAAATGTTTCCACAGATCCAAGTGGAAAACTTACAGCCAATTTTCCAAGTAGTATAAAAAGAAAAGAATTTGGTGATGCTACCATAATTAAAAGACATGAAACAGATGAAGCTAGAATAAGACTCAAACAACAAAAAAAGACAGGACTTAGTAATATAAATTTACAACCTTTAAGTAGTAAAGGAAGACATGCATCAGATGAAGTTTTAAGAAGAGAACGAGAATTAGTCAATACTTCTAAATCTTTATATGGAAAAAAAGTTATTCCAAATAAAACAGGAATAGCAGATATGAGAAAAAAAACTGGAGAATACAATAATTTAGGAACTAAAAAAGAAATTAAAAAATTAGATAAGGAAAGATTAAAACAAAATTATGAACTAAATGCAGAGAGAGATTCTATTACTAAAGAGATAGAGGAATTGAAAATAAAAGAAAAAAATATAATGGGTAAATTCAAAAAAGCAGAAGAGAAATTAGAAGAAAAATATAGTAAACTTAAAAAAGAGTTAAAAAGTAAAAAATTTGAATCGTGGGATGGAGAATCAAAAGAATATGACAGAATATTTTATTGGTATCATAAAAATCTTAGAAAAATATCAGATAGTAAATCTTATATTAGACAAAAATTTACTATGAAAATTGAAAAACTTATGCAGAAGAGTGACTCTCTTAAGTTGAAAAAATAATAAGATCTATGACTTGAAATCCTGGATTGAATAAAAGAAACAAAAAAAAAGACCAGGTTATAAAACACCCGGTCTTTTTCCTCTCTCCAACCACCATCTATCTTTCTCTTGCTGCAACTACCAGCATTTGATAGATGGTTGATCCCTTGACACCCTTCCCCTTCAGATCAAGGATATAATCTATAAGGGTTTTCCCATAGGGTCGAGAGAATCCAGATACCATTCTCTCGATCATATGATGGTTGTTCTTCTCCTGATCGAAATACTCCTTATCTGAGACTGTGAGCAAGTCGATGTCGGATCCGAGGTGTACGACCTTGATCTTGGAGTTGTTGTAGATATCCGTATCGTCCTCCTTAACAGGATAGCATCCTGCCCGATAGACCAACTTCATGAAGAACTCCCGAAGGCGGTCTGGAACATAGATGATGATATCCACATCTGAATCAGTCGATTGACATCCGAATCTAACTGATCCCCCCACGAAGCAATCAAAGTTAAGTGCTTTAAAGTAGTTAACAATCCTCTCTGCCAGATCCTGCTTGGCACCCAACCGAATATTAATGATCTTACTGGTGCTCGGATACATCTTATCCTCCTTGTTGGTTTATGGATCTAGGATTTCTTGAGGTTTTCGATTTTTCCGATCTTCTTCCAATACCCGCCTGATGGATTCTCAGGATCAGGAATGAGATCGACCATGACCGTTTTCATGTTCCAGATGTATGCATGGGATCTCATCTGGATTGGAGCCATAGTTTTCTGGTGCCGTTTCTTCCGCGTCTTGTTGATGGATTCACACATATCGAAATAGATCTTCGACAGTGGACTCCAGATTCCATCCGATCTGTAACATGACTCATGATTGGATGTCATCTTGAAATCCGATGGTTCATAAAGGTGCTCCTTCTCTGCGATGAAAGTTGCATGGGGATAGACGAAGAGAAGGTGAACCAACTTACATGATTCGATGGATCCGCTCTCTTCTGAATCATTTGAATCATTGACTCGAAAGTCAAATGTAAACAGAATCCCCGGAGACTGGATCTTTCCCTGTTCAAGATAGTTTCTTGGTGGCATCATGTTCCCAAAACATTCTTTGATGTGAGAGACCAATAGACTGATATCCATTTCGAATCCCATAACATAATCCTCCCTTGTTGGATTTCTTACTAGATATTTTTTCTTTCTTCTAAAACTCGTTTCCAAGTTTCATATGGATTACCTTGTTGCGTCATTACTTCTGCTTTCGTTGCAACCTCGATTATATCTAGAGATACATTCTGAGGTTTGTTTCTTGAATAGGGTTTTTTCATAAAGGATTGTATTCTTACTTCTTTTACCTTTATAAAAACTGATGGTGTGTTGGATTTTCGTAAAATTCCACTATCAACTAACCTTTTAAAGATTTTCAATATGAAGTATCTAGGGTGATTTTTTATCCAATGTTTAGTATTTCCTGTTATTTCGATATCTTCATATTGATCTAAATATTCTATATATCGAAATTGAATATTATTTTCTGGAATTCTATAACCGTTAACTAGGCAACCGATTTCCTGAATACAAATTGGACTACCAAGTTTGATTGTAGAAATATAATTTAATACTCTTATTAGATCTACTTCCTCCTTCATAATTATAGTCCTCCCTTGTTGGTAATTTATTTCGTTCTTCTTTATTAGATATTAATATATATAATTTTGGATTCTATATATGATACAAAGAACATATTTACATGAAGATAGTAGAATGCACTAAATGTAGGGGATTTGGAGTTATTGAGATAAGGAAGGAGTGTCCTGTATGTAAGGGGACAGGTAGTAAAGAAAGGGGAATTAGATGTGCTAATTGTATTGGATGGGGATACATAGGATTATTCTATCCACCATGTGAAGATTGTAATGGGAAAGGATTTAGAGATTGGATAGACGAGATAAGAAGACCTGTTTAAATTGTAAAGGTATTGGTGCTATTTATAATGAAACAGAGTGTTGGAGATGTAATGGATATGGATATTTAGTTTGGCTTAAACAGGATGATTGGGATGTAACATGTAGTGTGTGTTTTGGTAGTGGTAAAATAAGGGGAGAAATATCATGTGATCAATGCAGTGGAAAGGGGTATAGAGATTGGGTAGACGAAATAAGAAGACCAGAAAAAAGTGTATGAAATGTAGAGGTTCTGGTTATGTAAATATTCTTCAAATGTCATGTAGTGCTTGCCAAGGAATTGGTTTTATTGAATATCATGAAAAATGTAAAAATTGTAAGGGTTCTGGGTTAGTAAATATTTGTAAAGACTCCTGTGGTTTTTGTAATGGAAAGGGTTATAGAGATTGGATTGATGAAATAAGGAGACCAATATAATGATTAATCTAACAGATCAGGAAAAAGAGAAATTCATTTTATATTTAGAGCAACAAGCAGAAAGCTCAAATGAGATAATGAAACAAATGGAGAAGCTATCTATAGGAACAGGTCCTTTAAATCAATTAGTCCAAAGAGAAAAAAGTAAAGTTGCTGCATATTTATTTGTTGCTATGGATATGAAATCGTATGAGAAACAAACTATATGATTCATAATAAAGAATGTAGTAAATGTAAAGGATCTGGATGGATAGTTCATTATTGCCCTAAGTGTAAAGGATCGGGAAGGGAAGATGTAAATAAAGGAAGAGAAGTTATGAATCTCTGCTATTATTGCCATGGTGATGGAACAATTGGAAACTCGAAAAGATGTAAAAATTGTAGTGGAAAAGGATATCTAGATTGGATAGATCAAATAAGAAGACCTGTATAAAAGAAACAAAAAAAAGAGAAGGAGGGAGAAGACCTCACATCTCTTTTTTTTCAACACTTATTCTTTGTGGTCACTCAATCCTAGTTTGGCCACATGATAAGGAAGACTGAGTTCCAAACCGAGAGAACTTCTTTGAGCAGTCCAAAACTCAATGAGGAATTGCTTCATGACAGGTCGCATTGCCATTGCAGCAAGATGTGCTTTTGACTTATCCTTATGAGATGGATGATTCTGATACCGGTGAAGATAGTTGTCATACATTTCTCTGCGATTAGCGTTCTTGATGCTTTTCTTTCTGAAGTTCATCATGCAGGTTGAAACAAACTTTGACTTTAACCATGGGTTGTATGTTAGACTCTTCTTTTCTTTCGTCTCACCATTTTTGGCCACGTATTCTTTCATGACCATATGGTCTTTTCTCCTACTGGTACCCTTTCCATCCGGACCAACATCAAGCCCCATGTAACGAATATACGCACTCGGGTATTTGGTGATGTAGGGATTGAGTCTTGAAAGTAGTGCTGCTGCAAGTCTTACTCCAATTCCATATTGGTTTTTCAACCAGTCATTCCATACATCGAAAGCAGGGAGAAGATTAGCAACTTCTTTCTCCAGTTCTTTTTCGAACATACAAAGATCGAAGTAATATCTTGCTTGAATCAACTCACTTTTATTTGTAATGAGCTGGCCTGTTTTGAAGATAGTCTTTAGAATCTTTTCTGCTTCGGATTTTTTCACATCCTTTGCTATGACATCAGTGATTCGTTTATGTTCTAGTTTGAGGACATCGAGGACCTTCATTACTTTCTTTTGTTCTTCTTGAGTCTCTGAATCCTCTGGTTCATCACTTTCGAGAACATCACTGATTTTCTTTCCAGGTTTAATACCCATTTTGGCGTAGAACTCGGAAACGATTCTTCCACCAGCCGCAATTCTCTGCTTCTGCATGTCATACAGAGAATTGACTCTGGGTCTGAGTTGGGATTGAATATCCATGAACTGCTCTTCCGTCATGAAAACTTTTTTCTTCTGCGCCACGTTTACTTCCATTTGTAAAACCTCCTTGCCATAAGGCTTCAATTGATTCACTTGAGTTAGTTAGTTAAGCCCACCATGGTTTTCTTTTTTCTCATGACTAACTAACTCTGTATTGGAATGGTTCACTTTCAAGTTATGGTTTTCTTGCCATCGTTGGTTCACTAGGAATCCTTTATTTTTATTCATGGACATGGTTCACTCTACTTCAATGGGTTTCTTGGGGGACCTGGTTCGTCCTAGGGAGAACTTTCCTTGTTTCATTATTCACTAGATCATCAATGGTTTTCTTGGTCGATTTGGTTCATTTTTCAACTTTGGTTTTCTAGCTGAGTTTGCTTCATTCATCATGAGTGGTTTTCTACCGACATGAGATAACACTTGCCTAGATTGGATTTTTCCTCTTCTGTGATTCACTCTTGTGGAAATTGGTTTCTTAGGTTGACTGGTTCACTAGATCATCAGTGGTTTTCTTAGTCAATCTGGTTCATTTGTCCGGTAATGGTTTACTCAAAGCTTGTTGATTCATTTTTACCTGGTGGTTTTCTTAAGATCCACGATTCACTCCTACCCTTCTGGTTTCTTTTTTGCTGCGGTTCCTTTTGTACTCGAGGATTTCTTGGAACTCATGAGTCACTTTGGTTTTTTTGATTTCTTGAAATACTTTATTTACTTATTTAATTTTTGTTTTAACAATCCTCCTTTCTTTTATAATTAGTAATTAATATATATCCTTTCTCAATCTATCTTTAAAAACTCAGGATATAAATCCTACTATTTAGAACATAATTTAAAAGGATTTATATGGAATATAATTTAATAATGAAATTGATAATGGTATTTGTAGCAGGTTTCATTGTTGACCTGCTCATTACTAAATATACCAAAGATGTATCGGAAAAGAAAATCTGGAGTGCTACATTTTTAAGTGGTTTAATTACTTTGGCTAATTTTATATTTATAACTATTCTTTTGAGGGATAGTGTTGGGGATAGTATATTTAGTATTATGGCATTTGCTAGTGGGAATTGTTGTGGCACATTTTTTGTAATGAAAAGAAAGTGAAAGGAAAGAACAATGATTGTAGATCAATATTTTTCTGATAGAAATGTTGAGATAGCACATGTTATATCATATCAGCATTATTATGATGGAGATCCATTATCTATATGTAGGCAATGTGGATATCCAAAAGGTGACCATGGAGTTTTGATTTTATATAAATGTAATGGTCGTACATTAGATTTATGTCCAGGTGATTGGATTATTAAAGATAATGACGATAAAGTATATACATGTAAAAAAGATGATCTTTCAGAAACAATTGAAAAAATAATAAAAACAAACAAAAAATAACTTGCCAAAAAATCAAGCTATTCCGTTTCCGGGATCAGCTTGATTTTTCCCTACCAGCTACCAGCTACTCTTTCTTAGCAGCCAGAGCGTCTTGCCGGTTAAGATAGATGATCCCGTAAACGATGTAAATTCTTTTCGTTCTCATTGTATCCTCCTTGTTCCTTGTTGGGTTTGTTTGAGGAGTATCCAACTACGACGACTATATATATGTTTTGAGAATCATTTATGATTCTCTTCGTTTTCATGAGATTGATCCTCATACTGCTATAGCATCTATTGGTATTGTTGTATCGTACCAATGATGGGATCAATCTCTCATTCAATGAGAAGGGAGATTTAGCCTGCTGCGCTACCAGGCAAGGTTTACTGAGAATGTTCCGAATACCGGAGGTCATTCTCAGGCGCTTCCGCTAGCACCTGCGGCTGGGGTTTTGTTCTGAGATTGAGGTGCTCCAATCCCTGATTGTCCCCTCTATTTAGCCGGCCAGTACATTCCGGAACCATTGGCCGGAATGGCGTAGTTCGGGAATCTCTGGGCAAATAGAACAGACTAAATCTTCTCCTTCTCAAAAATATATATATATAGTAGATACTATTTATATATGAATATTTTATTCGATTTTTCACCACTCTATTCTTTTCTAGTCCACCAGTTTTCTGCTCCTTGTACCAATGGAGAACCAAGATCCTTTTTTGTCCATCTTGAGCAACTTATGATTCTCCCTGTCGTGGATTCTTTTTTGGCACAAACAGGATTAATCGAGCAGAGACCATGATTGTTATGTCCACATACTGTGTCGATGCATGGAATGAGTTTCTTAACAGGAATCCTATTATTGAAGTGAATCTTTTTATTTATAGGATTCTTTGATTTTTTATGCTCGATTATTAATTTAACCAGATTTGGAACAGTTATACTATCTGTTTCCATTAGTTCATGTGGAATGAGATTATTTTGAAAACAGTTTTCAATGATGGGAGCTGGGACAATATCATACCTTTTATATTGTCTCACTTCATTTTTCGATCTTCCTGTTTTTGGTGCATGTTTGTCGTAACCGACATACTGCCTAATCTTTCCATATGCAACATCAGACATATCACAGAGAATAGTTTTCTTGAACAGATATTCATGAATGACGTTACGGATTAGGGATTTAACATTCTTTTCATCAAACTTATTCGGAATGTAAAACATAAAAACCTCCTCTCTAGTTACTTTTCATAATTTTCTAAGAATTTTTTTATTTCTTCTGAAGGTGGTGTAGTTGATTTAACGACCATTTTTGTATAATCTCTATATGCTAGATGACTTCTTATCATAATTTTTTTGATAACCTCAACATTATCGTGAGAAACCTTCAATGAATCTTTCAAACGAAATCTAAATTTATTTTCTATTATTTTCTCGCCAACACAAAATATCTTCTTTAGTTCATTACATAGTTTTACATCACAATACCAATATCTGACATTTGCTACTTTAATCTCTGTAATTGATATTGGTATACAAGTTCTATGTCGTAATATTTGTTTTAGTTTGAGTAATGTTTTGATCTCAAGTCCGCTTTTCTTAATATCATTGAATAGTTCTTCCGCGCTAACTCCATAGAACTTTTCAAATATAATGTTAATTGCACAGTTTAGGATATCTCTTTCTGATGTATTTAACAAGCATACATCTCTAATATTTTTACATTTATCTCTCTCACATTTAAGCCATTCCATATTGCTCATAAATATCTCCTTGACTTTTTATTTCTTATTAATATATATCCTTTTGTGATTTATATAAGAACAAATTATAAACATTGCTATTCGGAGATTACGATGAAAATAACAGAAGAATACTTAAATAAATTAAATGAGTCTGGAGCAGCATATCTTATTGTAACTACTGTTATGAAACTTATATTTCTTATAATTCATAGAATAGTTCTTAAAGTTAAAACTAAAAAAAGAGAATATGAGTTAGAAAATAAGTTATATTCGGTAACACAAAAGAAATATAATGTATTCTCTTTTAAGGATGATGTTCCAAATGCTTTTGTATTTGAATGGTTTAAAAGTAATATTTATTTGACATCTGGTTTATTAAAGATGATGAATGAAAGAGAATTAATTGCTATAATGATACATGAAACATCACATATAATAAATCATGATCTTGTAAAACGAAATTCTATAGAGTTTGGTGGATCGACATTCTTGATAATGATATTTGGATCATTGGAAAGGTTAGCAATTAAAAGCAGAAATCCAAATATTGGACTTGGTGTCATGCAATTAACTTTTATTGCGGCTATAATTCTTACTGTTTTTATGATGTCGTGGACTGTTAAGCACTATAGAAAACAGGAAACTGCAGCAGATGTTTCTGTTGTAAAATATGGATATAGCAAAGATTTGATTTCTGCATTCAAAAAGTTTGATGTCTATAAGAAAAAAGAACTTAAAGAATTTGCAAAGAAGAATCCAAATATTGATGTTAAAAGACTGGATGATGAATTTAAACGACTTGATGAACACCCTGAACATAAAGACAGAATTAAGAAACTCCTAGAAGAAGAAAAATTATATGCAGCAATGGCAAAAGGTAATTTAGTAGAAGTAAAAAATATAATAAAATCATATCTTATTGCAGCTTAGATTTTAAATCCCACCTTCGGAACATAATCTAAATTAGATAACTTTCAAGGAGTATTCAATGAGTTTTTTAGATGGTGAACGAAGAATAGCAACAGAGAAAGATCTTAAATTACCTTGGAGTGGTTATAAAGATGGAAAAAAATTTAGATGTGGTATGTGTGGTCATAGATTTAAAGAAGGTGATGGTTGGAGATTTTTATACACCAACGATCTTAAAGGTTGTGGTGGAAATCCTCTAATCTGTGACTTATGTTTTACAACAAAAGAAGACACCAGACAAAGATGGATTTTGAAATGTGAAGAATGGAAAGTGATAAAAGAAAGTTTTTGGAATTTTTTTAGGGAGGATTATTATGAGTGATGTAATGCTTCTTGGAATTCTACGAATGCCTTTTGATACTAAAGGTGATATACATCTAATTCAATTAAGGAATGCTTGTTTAGCTGCTGCGGATAGAATTGAAGCTGATAAACTTAGATTTGAAAAAATTATTATTCTTGCAAATCAAGCGATAGAACAATGATTGAAAATGAAGAATGTTATTTTTGTAAAGGTTCTGGATGGATAGTTCATAGATGTCCTGAGTGTAAAGGATCAGGAAGGGAAGATCTAGATAAAGGAAGAGATGTTATGAATCTTTGTTGGTGTTGTCATGGAGATGGAATTATTGGTAATGCAGAACGATGTAAAAATTGTAATGGAAAAGGATATATAGATTGGATAGATAAAATGAGGAGACCTTATGGATAACTGGTATGATAAGTATATAGAACCTGAAGTTCGGGATATTGTTAAATATTTGAGAGATAATGGTGTTAACACAGAATGTTCTTGTGGTCATGAAATGTATATTCAATGTCAATATAGTGTTGATGGATTCATTCAAGATCTTCATTGTCTATTATTTAATTATTTATACACGAAAAAAATTCCAATAAATTATGAAATAAATATAAGTCATAAAGTAATAGATGGTCATTCATATACTACATTAAATATAGAACTTCCAAAGGAGAGTTTAAATGAAAAAAGGAAAGATAAAGAAAAGAATGCCAAACTTCGATCGAAGAGAAGAATTTCTAAAAAAGTTTAAAAAGTTAATGATTGATTATGATGTTGTATATTGTGGAGATATGGGAACTAGACCATTCTTTAAGTTTAAAGATGGAACTTATTATTATTTTGAGTTTCAAGATAACTCATTAACAATTTCAGAATATAGAGCTAGAGAGATATAGGAGTATTTAAATGGAACATGAATTTTGTTGTGGAATATGCAGTTATAATAAACCAGTTACTCCAGAACCTTTAGATCCACAAGACCCTCTTGCTTGGGTAGATCATTGTGAATTTAATTCTGATCCTAAAAAACAATTTGTTATTAAAAATCCAAATGTTATTCCAGAAAATTGCCCAATACGAAATATTATAGTTCCTGGACCTTGGAGATAAACAAAAAAAATAAAGGATGTGTCAAGAAGACAACACCCTCTATTTCTTCTTTTTAAGCAAATAGATTTCTCATCAGGAAAGATACCTTCCTGTAAATACTCACCCACAACATCCATGCAGCACCAAGAAACAGGAGATCAAGTGCAAATGCAAGGATGATGATAAACGATTCGTTTCCTCCTTCTATGTAAAGGAGAAATCCATAAAGTAACATACAGGTGATCCAAACAGCGACCAACTCTGCCCATCCACGAAGAACTCTCTTCAGATTGATTTCTTGTCCGTTGATTTCCCCAATCAGAACCGTCCAGTAGTTGATGATTTTTCTCCAGTTCATGCAAGCAATTTTTTTCATGAAGTCCAGTAAGTATTTCATATATTCTCCTTGTTGGATTTATTGGGTTTTCCTTTCCATCTCGGATATTCTTCCGAGTGCCTCATCCCTACTGGAACCACAGATGTCCTCCATAGCAGGGAATGATCCACAGACAGATGGTCTTGAAGGATCGTTGAATAGAGAACAGAGATTACCATCTGTCAAGTGGATGCACCGAACACCAGCAGGTTTCCCATTTGGCATTCCCGGAATTGAACTGGAAATGCTAATGGCGATACAACAGGCACCACAGTCGAATCTGCAGTTCATGGGACCTCCTTATTCGGTTGCTAAACAATCATCTGAATACTCGATCCCGTACTCGATGATTTCGAGCCTATGGTATGCATCCTCCGCCGCTTCCTTTGGGGTTTTGAATGATCCACTTCTGAATTCTAGAGGATAGTCATATCTTGTTGATTCAAACCCCATTGCCCACCTGAAGTCTCCCTTTCCAAACCTCTTCACAACTACGAAGTTGTCTGCTGACATACAACTCTCCTTTCTAGTTGATTATTCCGATTCTTGACAGAAAACTCAGAAACGCTGGTGCCCACATCAACACGAAAAAGATTTTTTCAAACATATTAATCTCCTTGCCTTTTATTTAGTAATTAATATATATCCTTTTTAAAACTATATAAGAACAAATTATAAATTCCAATGATACATAAAGGAGGTGATATTTGTTGAAAAAGGTTATTTTTTTAATATTTATGTCTATACTATGTGTTTTTATTGCATGTAGTCAAGAAAAGAAAGATATTGTTTATGAGTGTCAGGTCAACTGTGATGGATTTCCAACTGAAGCACTGACTATGAAAGCTTATTCTGATGCAGTTGATGTTCTTTGGAGATATAAGTTTAGATTAAGAATTTGGCAGGATGGTAGAATTCAATTCTTATCTCCAGATTATGATTATCAAACATTTGATTATATTAAAGATTTTTCTTGGGACGGAACAGCTATTCCCTTAGATGGAGAAACATATCAATATCTAATGAGCAATGGAAAAGTTATTGTTGTTTCAAGAACCAAAAATTTTATAGCAGTTAATTATGCAGGAGTTTATAATCTAGTTGCCAGATGTGCTAGCTCAACACCAACTGGTGGGGATAAGTTCGAGTTGTCCAATTCAAAATATAAACATGAAAATATTTTACATGTTTATCCCTTTAATGACTGTGGACCTTGAAAGGCACAACTTTTTGGAACCGTGAGTTCCAAATAAAGAAAACTAAGGGGGACTAATAGAAATATTAGTCCCCCATAGGGATTATAAATATGCTTAGATTATTTTCTTATGCAAAACTCATAAATAGAACAGTGCTTGGGATATGTCTATTTTTTGTTATCCTGATTACTATTGTACTTATGGTTATTGTTCATATAAAAAATATAGTTGGTTAGTATTGGAGTAACTATTATGAAAGTTGATTCTATGGATTTTTATGGATCAATAAAGGTAGAAAGATTAGATAGTCTTCCAGTATGGGATCCATCATATGTTGGAAGATTAATTTACAATACAGCAGATAATACATTGTATGTTGGAAAAGCAACATCGTTTGAAGCTGTTGGTGGTGGCAGTCCAACTGGTGATATTCCACAATATGATTTAGGACCATTTGATCAATTTCATGTTGTGTGTGTTGGAGCCACTGTTTGTTTAAGATCAAATTATCCGGGTTTGGAACCAGGTGTTGGATTAGTTTATGTATGCGCAAGGGATTTAATTCATTCAATTCATGGTGGAGTTGGAACTATAACATTTGAAATTTCTAAAGATGGTGGTAGTTCGTGGTCATCAAATACAGATCCGACTTTGGCATATGTAGCATTTGGTTGTCCCCATGTTAGTGCCAATGTAGTTACAATAAGAATTACTGATAGTGATACACCTCCATCTGTAGATAGAGTTGAGACTTGGGTAGTAGTACAAGATAATTCAGGTATATGTGGTGGGGCGTAAAGAATTTTAAAAAATAAAGTGTGAGAAAGTCGACCGTTGTTTACAGTTTTTCGGGATAAAAGTATTCGATCAACTTCTCTTCCGGGGTTAAGCCCCCGATCCCCTTGTGGGGACGAACGCCGTTGTAATAGTTGAGGAACCGCTTGAGTTCCGTTTTGCGATGCGCCGAGGAGTTAAACCGGGTCTTGTCGTGCCAGAGATCCATGAGCGTTTTGATGACCCGCTCGGCCTTGCCGTTGGTTTTGGGATTGCGCACCCGGGTGAAGCGCTGCTCGATCCGGTTCTCCGCACAGAGCTTCATAAAGGCGTGGTGCGTGGGGTCCCCTTTGTACTCCTTGCCGTTGTCGGTATAGTACTGCTCGATGGTGTAAGGACACTCCTTCAGGACCTGCTCCAGAAAAGCCCTGGCCGAGACCTGGGTCTTGTCCGGCAGGATGGCCGCGTAGAGCTCCCGGGAGAAGTCGTCGATGGCCACAAAGAGATATTCCCGGCGCTCCGTCGTCTTCTGGCCCTCTAGCAGAGGCAGCCGCTTCGTGTCGCCATGGAGCATCTGCCCCGGGTAGTCCTTGTTGTACCGCTTGGCCTCGCTTTTGCGCTTGGCCTCGAGTTCCGCTTCGACCTTGGCGAGCCGCTTGATGCCGTACTCCAAGCAGCGGAACCGCTGATTGATGCTCTTGTGAATCGTGAAGTCCTTGTGCCGACCGTTCCGAAGGACCTTGTATATCGTGGGACGGGAAACGTGGTACTCGTCGGCCAGGTCGCTGACCTTCTTCTTGCCCTCGTGATAGGACTTGTAGATCGCCTTCCTCTGAAACGGGGTCAGGCGCGTGTTCTTGTGTATAACCATCGGGGTCTCCTTTTGAGGTCTGTTACCTCGTCTGACTACCCCGAAAATGTAAACAACGCTAGCTTAACTCACAAATAAAGTTATTTTCTTATAAAAAAACTTTTCTCAAAAACTCTTCTAAAAATTTTGGTGTTCCAATATGAAGAGTCCCATCTGAATATTTTAAATATCCGTTTTCATCTGAATGTTGATTGTAAATATCTATGAATAAGTAACCAAATTCATTACATTTTTCTGATATTAACTTATTAGAGAATGTAACATAATTTCTTCTTTCTTCATTAGTTCCTAGGTATGGATACTCAGGATTTTCAGGTGTGATCTCTTTTTGTACAGGAGGAACAATATTATATACACAGGTTTTTATTTTGTTATATTGCTCAACATTCATTTTTATTGCGTCAATATAGTTAGTAACTGCTTCTGTTAATATATTTTTATATCCTTGATCTCTAAATTTATATACATGACACCGACAATCTATTTCTCCAAAACAAAAAACGACAATATCATTTTCTTGAACACCATGTGATTTTATATTTAATAGATTTAGTTTTTCTTTTCCAAAGCTATACATTAGTTTCGGTCCAAGTAAATGCACATGAATTGGTATTGAAAATGTTTTATTATTTTCAATGTGCTGCCATCCTTCATGTGAGTGACTATCTCCGAATGTGTGAATTTTCATATAACCTCCATATATATTTTGTTCTGGGAGAATATTAATGATTATAGGAATGTGGGGAAGTTTGGGCGATGAAGTTGCTCTGACTGGATTTATTCGTGAACTTAAAAAATTATATCCACATGAGTATATTTCTGTACTAAATAAATTTTCAGAACTTTTTTATAATAATCCTCATATAAATAATGGTTCTATATTTTCAACTTATAGTCAAAGAATTCCTACATCTCCTCATAAAGAACT
>Ga0255347_1004175_pt1 | contig 17796 bp, 15 predicted proteins | sample wastewater_treat_2_FD_192479 | JGI IMG/M metagenome (GOLD analysis project Ga0255347, IMG submission 192479) | Wastewater microbial communities from Lulu Island WWTP, Vancouver, Canada - plant24 | ecosystem: Engineered > WWTP > Wastewater > Unclassified | place: Canada: Vancouver, British...
TACATGTTAACAACCTTAAAAATTTAGAAGTTTTAAGAGAAGGCATTTGGTTGCGCGTAGATACGCCTTTTCTCGTTCAAAGTCCGGTTTTCATCAGGAATGCCAAATTCCATTACTGGCATTTGCAGGTTGGGAAGACGATATATGAGAGGAATCCATGCCTGCGGCGAACCAGAATGCCGGGATTGGAGATTAAGGCTAAGTCAGAATTGAGCAATCCTTTTTAAGCGCGGTTCTCTCGATTGCCCTTCAGATCTGGTTAACAGGCAGAGGGAGCTATGCTTGGCTTATCAAGAATCCATTGGGTCTTAGAGAACGGGCAGGGGGAGGTTTTGTTTGATCGTCTTGTTCGATTTAATAAAACTTGCGAAGAACAAGATCCGTTCCTTTATTCTTTGCACATTTAAATAAAAGAGCCCGAGACAGACCCAGGCTGAATGATTTCTTACGGATAAACAGGGTATTATTTTGCAGCTATTTGCCAGGTTCTTCCTCCATTTTAATCCGGAGGAAGAACCTAATCAGCACTGTTAGGAGACCCTGATTAATTAACGGTTTGAGCGTCTGCTCAATTCACGCCGGACGAAGGCGGGGAGGTTAATATCCACATCGCTGGTGTAGACGAATTCCTCCTGCTTCGGGCTTGGTGTTTGCTGCGCGTTGGAAGCGGTCTGAGCGCGGGTATCGTTAACGCTCAATCGGTTCTGTTGCTGACGCGGAGTTTCTCCGCGAAAAAAAGAATGCTCCGCCTCCTGGGGAGGCGCGGCGCGGTCAAAGCCTGTGGCAATCACGGTGATGCGGATATTTTCGCCCATATTCTCATCGATTACTGCACCGAAGATCAGGTTCACATCCGGGCTGGCGGTTTCCTTGATAATCCCGGCTGCCTGATGGACCTCGAAGAGTGAGAGGCTGCTTCCGCCGGTCACATTGAAGAGGATACCGCGGGCGCCGTTGATGGTGACGTCCAAGAGCTGGCTGGAAATAGCCTGTTCGGCTGCGATCTTGGCGCGGTCTTCACCGGAAGCCTGACCAACAGCCATCAGAGCCGCACCGCCTTCAGACATGATGGTGCGCACATCTGCGAAGTCGAGATTGATCAAGCCGGGGACGGTGATCAGTTCAGAGATACCCTGGATGCCTTGACGCAAAACATCATCCGCTATGCGGAAAGCATCGTTGAGACCAACGTTTTTATTGATGATTTGCAAAAGCCGGTCGTTGGGAATGACAATGAGGGTGTCTGCGTGCTCTTTTAGCCGCAGCGCGCCTTGCTCGGCAGAGCGGGAACGGTGCGCGCCTTCAAAGGAGAATGGGCGGGTGACCACACCGATGGTGAGGGCGCCGATTTCCTTGGCAATCTGCGCGACCACTGGCGCGGCACCTGTGCCGGTGCCGCCGCCAAGACCCGCGGTCACGAAGACCATGTCTGCGCCTTTGAGAACCTCATACAGTTCCTCAGCCGATTCTTCCGCCGAGGCTTGTCCGATTTTTGGATCGCCGCCAGCGCCGAGCCCACGGGTGGACTTGTCGCCAATGCGAACGCGTGTTTTTGCTTTTGACTTTAGCAGTGCCTGTGCGTCTGTATTGATCGTGATAAACTCGATCCCTTTCAATCCCTCATCGATCATACGATCGACCGCGTTGCAGCCACCGCCGCCAACGCCTACGACTTTTATTCTTGCGAATGATTCAGTTTGATATGTATCCATTTTGATCTCCTCTATACATAGTGCTTGTTTGTTTATGGCAACATTCGCTTCAGCCACTGGACAAAGCCATCCGCTTTGGCATTGTTGTTGGCTCGCTGCGATTTTCCAGGTCGCTCAGGCGCGATCTGGGTTGTTTCACTGAATAAAATGCCCCAATCCAGCAGTCCAACGCTGGTCGCGAAGGCGGGGCTCGAAATCTGGTCGGTCAAACCGACCATGCGTTCCGGTTTCCCGACCCGGGCGGGAATACCAATGACCTTGCTTGCCAGCTTGCGCACGCCGGGCATCTGGCTTCCGCCACCGGTCAGGACCAGACCTGCGGGCAGGAGTGAGTCGTAGCCGGAGTGCTTGATCTCCTGATGGACCATCATGAAGATTTCTTCCACACGGGCTTCGATGATATTGACGAGTTCACGCCGTTCTACTTTGGTGCTCTGTTCGGAGCCGAAAGTAATTACATTGAAGGATTCATCCTCGCGAATGTCTTCAAGAACGGCATAGCCGTGCTTGAGCTTGACCTCTTCTGCTACGTCGAGCGGCAGACGGAGCCCCTGGGCTATATCCGAAGTGACGAGATCGCCGCCTACGCCGAGGACGTTGGCGTGGAAAACATCTCCGTTGACATAGATTGCCACGCTGGTTGTACCGGCACCGAGATCGATCACTGCAACGCCCATCTCGCGCTCGGTTTCTGAGAGGATGCTCTCACCGGAGGCGAGGGGATTAAGAACGAACTGCGAAACGTCGATACCAGCCATCGAAATGCACTTGCGCAAGTTTTCCATCGAGGAGGCGGCGCTGGTGATGATGTGGGCTTCAACTTCCATGCGAAAGCCGTGCATCCCCACAGGCTGACGGATGCCTTCCTGTCCATCCACGCTGAAACCGCGCTGGATCACGTGCACGATCTCGCGGTTGTGGGGGACAGCGACAGCCTGGGCAGAATCGAGCGCGCGATAGACATCTTCCTGGTCGATAACTCGTCCGGAGATGCCAACAGCACCCTTGCTGATGGTGGATGAAACCTGCATCCCGGCAAGGTTAACAATTGCCGAGTTGATTTCAAAGCCGGATGTGCGTTCGGATTTCTCAATCGCGCGGGCAATGCTTTCTGAGGCGGCAGCGATATCAGTCACGATCCCCTTGCGAATGCCCTTTGCAGGCTCAATCCCTACTCCAAGAATGCGCAGATTACTACCATTTTCCACTCGGGCTACCAGACAGCAAATTTTTGTGGTCCCAACATCTAATCCAACGACAATCGGTTCTTCTTCCATAATTAAGGCTCCAAACGATAATAAGGTGCGTGTAGAAATTCCATGCTGATCAAAACTGGTTGCAAGTTTCTATCCAGAATCGTCTCAACAATCCTGGCGTACTCAAGCAGTTTCATGTCAATGTTCGCGTCATCATCCCCAAAGTAGACCTGCCAGCCGTGCGGATCCACCCAACCGAGCCCCCTTTGGGCGTTGTAGAGCATGGGGCTCTCGGCGGGTTTGATGCCGTTCAATTTTTGCACGGTGCTGACAAAAGCCGGATCCACCAGGGGGAGAGGCTCGGCGGACTCTTTTTCTTCGTCAGTCATCTGTTGTGGGTCGACCCATCCCAGCGGGTGGGGCGGTTCGCTGTTAGCGTAAACCCTGATGGGGAGAGTTGCCTCTCCGCGGACGGTAAAGGCGAATCCGTCCTGGTCGATCCAGTAGAGCATCTCCTCATCCTTCATCCAAAGCAGCGCCGGTATGCGTTCCTCGATGGCGATGTCCACCACTGCGGGCATTCTGACCTTGACCTCCACGGATTTGATATCAGGAAAGGCTTCGAGAATCTGGTTTTCTATATCGGCTGGAATAATCCGGATGATCGATTCTCCTTGCAGATCCAATTTCTGATTGATTTCTTCCACAGGAATGCGTATGCCGCCGCTCAGATTGACTTTGCTGACGGCAAAGGCAGTTGAAGTGCTCATCATGAAGAGCAGGACGGTCATTCCGACCGCGATCAAACCCGAGAGGATACGCCAACTGAGCCGGAATTGGGGCAGAGCGGGCAGGCGAAGCTCGCTCCCCTGGGTGCCGGTGGGCATGTAGACCCGGCTGCGGTTGCGCGTAGCAGCCGACTGGGTGTATTGCGTGCTCGTGTAAGACCTGCGCGAGACGACTCTGGAGGCGTTTTGAGCGTCGCGGGAGGTGCGCACAGAGGGGTTCGTTGGGATGGGTTTGCGCCGCACCGGTTCGATCTTCCGGCGGGCTCGCACCTCATCTGCCCGGGTTGTTCTGTTTGATCCGCTTGCCATCTTACTCCTCGTACTTCCTGACAGTCTCATCTTGTTCGGCTTTGCGCTCGAGCGCCAATTCAACCAGCCGGTTTACCAATTCGGGATAACTCAAACCCGAGTAGAGCCAAAGTTTCGGGTACATGCTGATTTGTGTGAAACCGGGCATGGTGTTGATTTCATTGAAGTAGGCTTCACCGCTGTTTTTATCAATCAAAAAGTCCACCCGCGCCAGACCCGCCCCGTCGATCGCCTTATACGCTTCAATGGCATGGCGCTGCAGGAGCAGCGTTTGCGCCTCAGACAAAGGCGCGGGAATGGCAACCTCAGGGTCGCCGGATTCGTATTTATCCTTGTAGGTATAGAACTCGTCTCCTGGAATGATTTCACCGGGAACCGTGCAGGTCACATCCGTGTTGCCTAGAACGCTGATTTCGATCTCGCGGGCAAGGATGCCGCGTTCCACCAGGATGCGGCGGTCAAAGCGGGCTGCTTCGCGCAGCGCCGCCGCCAGCTCCTCACGGTTTCGGGTTTTGTTGATGCCGACGGAGGAACCGAGGTTGGCGGGCTTGACAAAGAGCGGGTAGGGGGCTACTTTTTCCGCCTCTTCGATGGTTTGAGCGAGGTTGTTCTTGATTTCGGAACGTGTAAACACTGCATATTCCAGAACAGGGAGGTGGATGGACTCCATCACATGCTTACAGACCGCTTTGTCCATCGCAACGGAAGAGCCAAGCACGCCCGCGCCGACATAAGCGCAGTTCTGGATCTCAAACAAGCCCTGGATGGTTCCGTCCTCGCCGAAAGTGCCGTGCAGCACCGGGAAGATCACGTCGATAGAGGTGATCTTGCTGAGTTCATTACCCGCGCGGGTGTAGAGGCAGGGCTTACCATGCTCGCTGACAATGACCGCTTCCCGCAGAGCATCCAGGCTGCCAGAAAGAAAGGCTGCGTGCGCGTTTGCGCCGGTAAGCCAAAGCCCATCGGTGGTGATCCCCACCTGGAAGACGCGGTATTTATCCGAGTCCAAGGCAGCGAGCACCGATTTGGCGGAACGCAGTGAGACCGCGTGTTCGCCGGAACGTCCGCCAAAGAACAAGACCAGGTTCAGTTTCTCAGTCATTTTCAAATTCACCCAACAATTCGATTTCGAGTTGGAGGTCGACATCAAATTGCTCTTTCACTGTTTTTTGTGCCAGACGGATCAGGCGGTAGTAGTCCTGTGCGGTTGCTTCTCCGTCGTTGAGGATAAAATTCGCGTGCCGCGTGCTGAAGGACGCACACCCTGAGCTAACGCCCTTCATACCGGCAGCCTCCAGAAGCCGACCGGCATAGTCGCCTTTTGGATTTTTGAAGGTCGAGCCGAAAGAAGGACCCACCGGTTGGGTCTGACGTCTCTTCTCGGTCAGCTCCTCAAGCAGCCTCATGGAGAGCGCAGGTTCCACTTTTGTTCCGCAGAATTTGGCGCTCATGATAACGACCTCTTCCGCATCGCGTTTGAAGCTGCTCGAGCGGTACATGTAGCCCATGCCCTCGCTGTCGAGGTTTTGTTCGCCTGCCGCTTTGGTGAGGACCTCAGCCGTGAGCAGGCACTTGGAGACATCCGTGCCGTGCGCGCCAGCGTTTCCGTAGACTGCTCCGCCGACCGTGCCGGGGATGCTGTTTGCCCATTCAAAACCTGAAACTCCGCGTAAGCTGGCTTGACGTGAGACCGTTCCCAGGTTCGCGCCGCTTTCAGCGAAGATCACCGGTTGTTCGCCCTTGGTGTTGATGCGCACATTGTGGCAGCGGTTATGCACCATCACGCCCCGGTAGCCGGAGTCGCTCACCAGCAAATTTGAACCGCTTCCGAGGACGCGGAAGGGCACGTCCAATTCCCATAAAATCTTCACCGCGCGCCGCATCTCATCGACTGTATAGACGGAGATCATCCCGCTGGCGGGTCCGCCGACGCGTGTGGTGGTGTAGTTTGCCATACGCACGTTTTCCTGCAGTTTGTCGCCAAAAAGAGCCTGAAGCTTTCGCAAAGGCAGCTTAGTCATTCTGCCTCCTCTCGTCCAGCTTTTCGCAAAGCAGGCTGGCGAACTGCGGACCCTTGCCCGCGGAAAAAACGATCACGACATTCAACCCTTTGGCTTGCCCTGCGACGAAATCGGCGGCTTCCGCGAACCCGTCAAAGCAAGCTGTTCTCGCGCCGGGGATATTCTTTGCGATCTGGAAGGGAGTGTCGGTTTCGGCAGTTTCGCGCGCGGCGTAGGTTGGCAGTATCACGACCCTGTCCGCCCGCTGCAGTGCAACCGTAAAGGCTTCCTGCATGGCGTCGGTGCGGGAATAAGTATGCGGCTCCCAGACCGCCCAGAGACAGTGGTCGGGGTAGAGTTCCCGCGCGGCTTCGAGGGTGAGGTTCAATTGGGTGGGGTGGTGCCCGTAGTCGTTGATCACGATGGTATCGGCACTGTGGCAGACAGATTCAAAACGGCGTTCTGTGCCGCTGAAATCTGCCAGGCTCGCCCGCGCTTTTGCGGCGGGCAAACCCATCTGATGAAGCACCGCGACCGCGCCAGCAGCATTGAGCAGGTTGTGCCTGCCCGGGACGCTGAGCCTGAAGCTTCCGATCTCTTTTTGAGTGTTTGTGTGGAAGAGGCTGAAATCGTATCCTTCCCCATTCCAGCGGATATTTTGAATCTGGTAAGCACAGCCCTCGCTGTAACCGTAGGTCAGCACTTGTATCCCTGAAAAGTCTTCATTCGCGAGGAGCGCGCGCATGCCCGCGTCTTCGGCGCAGGCAATCACCGCGCCGCCGGGTTGTGTGTGGCGGATGAAGGCGGCAAAAGCCTGGTTATAGGCTTCAGGGGTGGTGAAGAAGTCCGGATGGTCGTATTCCACGTTGGTCAGCAAGCTGATTTTGGGGCTAAGTCCCAGGAACATGTGATCATATTCATCAGCTTCGATCACGAACAAACTGCCCGTGCCAGCATGGGCGTTGGTGTTCAGCGGACGCACCTGCGCTCCGAGGATAAAGGTCGGGTCTGCTCCCAAGCCGCGCAGCATCGTGATGAGCATAGCCGAGCAGGTGGTTTTTCCGTGCGAGCCAGCGACCGCGAGGGTTTGGTAACCGGCAGTCAGTTCTGGCAGAAAATCGTTGCGTTTTAGCACCGGTATGCCTTTCGCGCGCGCGGCGAGGACTTCAGGATCGTCGTCATGGACGGCGGAAGAGCGCACGATCACATCGGCGGAAAGCGCCAGCTCAGGGCTGTGCCCCAGAAGCGTGCGTGCGCCTTTGGCTGTGACCGCGTCGAAATAGCGTGAGGCAGACTTATCCGTTCCGCTGACCTGCCAGCCTTTTTCCAGCAGCAGGAGGGCGATCGCTGAGATGCCTGTTCCGCCGATCCCGATGAAATGCACTTTTTGCATCAGATCATCACTCCGATCACGATCAACACCGCAATGGCAATTGCCACATAGGTCCAGTTTCCATTTAAGATGTCTGGGACCATATTGTTGATAAGGTCAATCGCCTGCTTTCCGTATTCCGTGCCGGCGTCCGGAGGAATGACCCAATTCCAGGGATAACCGGCTTTATCGATGAAATACCAGGCTGAACCGATCAGCCAGTAGCCGTTAGCGGCGCCGAAAACCGCGCCGAGAATTATATCGATCGGCGTGTCACGGTTGAAGCGCCCCGACTCTGAAAAACGGCGGAAGGCGGGCGTCTGATAACCGAGAAAGCCGCAGACAAACAGGACGAGCAGTTGGAAGGTCAGGGCTTTGGTTCCGGTGAGGTCACTGAACACGCGGGGCAGCACTTCCTGAATGATGAAGAGCGCCAAAATCCCTGAAACGACTACCACCAGTTCCTTGCGCAAGCCTCTGATGGCTCCAATCACTCCGAAGAGGACGATGAAGATGGTGAACAAGACGTTAAGCGTAACCATATTTGTTTCTATCCCTCCGCCATTTCGTAGATCAGGCTGGCGATGCGTTCCGCAGCCTGAGGCTGTGAAAGGGCTTGCATGGCGCGGCGCATATGTTCCAAACGCGGCTGATCCTGAATGAGCGTGTCGATTTGGGCAAGCAGTTGACTCTGCAGATATTGGTCTTCCAGTAAAACGGCGGCTTCGCGTTCCACCAGGTAATCCGCGTTGACTTTCTGGTAACGCCAGGCATAGGGGTAGGGCACCAGGATGGCAGGCAGACCGAAGAACGGGTACTCACCTAAAACGGAAGCGCCCGCACGGGAGACCACAAGGTCGGCAGCCGCGTATGCAGCGCCCATCTCGTGGAGGTATGGGAATGCCTGGTAGCTGCGCGGAAGATTGGCGGTCGCGGTCCTGACGGTTTCCCAGTCGAGATGACCGGTCAGGTGGATGACCTGGTAACGCTGGAGCAGCTCTTTGAGGATGGCGATGACTGCTTTGTTGATCGAGCGCGCGCCGCTGCTGCCGCCGGTGAAGAGGATGACGGGTTTTTCACGGTCAAATCCGAAATACTCCAGAGCATCCGCTTTGATCCATCGCATCAGGTCCTTACGCAGAGGGTAGCCTGTCACTTCAATACGTTCCTTCTTGCTGAAATACCGCTTCGAATCGCTGACTGTGACGGCGATTTTGTCCGAAAATCGGGCTAAGGTTTTCAGCGCCAGTCCGGGTTCGATATCCGGAACGAAAAGCAGGGTCTTGATTTTCAGACCAGCCAGCGCCATGGGAATCGCCACATAACCTCCGGTGAACATCAACACGTCCGGTTGGTAGTCGCTGAGAATTCGCTTTGCCTGTTTGTAGCCTTGCCATAGTTTCACCAAATTGCCGGGCAATTGCCGCGCCGAGATGCCGTGAACCCCAGCCGCGCGGATGCCTTTGTAGGGCAGGTTCGCACGAGCGATGAGCTCCGCCTCCATGCCACCTTCGCTGCCGACCCAGAGCACCTCTGTGTCACTATTCAACCTCTCCGTAACGGTCAGCGCCGGATACACTCCGCCGCCAGTCCCGCCTGCGCAAATCAACAGTCGCACTGGTACTCCTTTCTGAAGCGGTTGTGGTTGTTCCCTGTCGGGCAACATTCATCACGATCCCAATCGCAGCCATGGTCGCGGTCATGCTGGAGCCTCCCGCGCTGATGAAGGGCAAGGCGTTGCCGGCAAAGGGTAATAAGCCGACGATGACCGACACGTTGATCAGCGCTTCGATGACGATCCAACTGGTCAGTCCGAATGCCAGCAGGGAGCCCAACTGGTCAGGCGCGTTGCGGGCAATCTTGAAACCCCGCCAGAGCAACAGCACATAAAGCAGGATGACAATGAGCGAGCCGATGATGCCGGTCTCTTCTGCCAGGACGGCAAAAATACTGTCAGTATGCGGCAGAGGCAGTCCGGTGAACTTGGTGTTGGCTTTGCCAAGCCCGACTCCGAACACGCCGCCTTTGATGATCGCTTCGTAGGTGCGGCGGATGTGGTAGGAACTCTTGGTGGGGTTTTCGAGCCCGGAAAGATATTGGGCGAAACGTATGCGCCCGGTAGGCATCACGTTGATGAGGAAGATAAATCCGAGCAAACCGACCAGGATGACTATGGCAACATGTTTCCAATCTCCGCCAGCCAGGAAGAGCAGCATGATTCCCAGCATCAACACAGTCAGACCGGCGCTCAGGTCAGGTTGGGCGAGGATCAAAGCCACCACAAAACCGATCCCGAAGGAAAGCGGCAGGAGGTAGTTTTTGAAATCCTTCAACATTTCTTTATTGTTTGTGAGCCAAACCGAAAGGTAGAGCACGGAAACCAGTTTTGCCAGTTCGGCCGGCTGTATGGAACCGTCCAGCAGGGAGCGGGCTGAGTTGTAGCGCACTTCGCGGACGATGAGCACAGCGAATAGCATACCGATGACAACAAGCATCATCGGCACCACCCATTTGCGGTAGCGGTGGTAGTCGAAGTAACTCAACACGGTCGCGCCGATCACACCCAGCACGACCCAGATCACCTGGCGAAGAAAGATGGCGTTTTGACTTTTACTATCGCTGATAGCCATAGAGGCATCCCAACTGGCGGAATAGACCATTAGCAATCCAATCACAAGCAGGCTGGCAACGATCAGCAGCAGCCCCACGTCAAAGGAGAGGGACTGGACGTTCGCGCGCCGGCGTGGTTTTGGGGTAGTTGCGTTTATCATAGTTCGTTCACCCATTTTCTGAATGCTTGCCCTCGTTCTTCGAAATCTTTGAAGGCGTCATAGGATGTGCAGCCGGGGGAGAGCAAGACGACATCCCCCTTTTCGGCCTGTTTGTACGCAGTTTTGATGGCTTCGTGCAGCGTGGCGCAGCGAACAACGCTCCGCATCGCCTGACCGGGCTTTTTGGGACCGATCGCGTCAGCGATCAGGTCGCCGGCTTCACCAAAGATCACTACCCGTGAAACCCGCTTGCGGATCAACTGCGCGAGATGGTCCCAGGGAAGTTTTTTATCGCGACCGCCGAGCAGCAGCACGATAGGCTCTTCAAAAGAATTGATTGCGGCGACCGTGCGTTCGGGCGCGGTAGCGATCGAGTCGTTGTACCAACGCACGCCGTTCAGCTCGCGCACCAATTCCAGACGGTGCGGAACACCGTCGAAGGTTTCAATTGCCAATTGGATGCCCGGCAGACCGATCGTCGCGCCAGCGGCGAGGGCGCAGGCAGCCAGAACGTTATAGAGATTGTGTTCACCGCGCAGGTTGATCCACTCTACCGGCAGCATCTTGAGCCTGTCTCCGCCGATTTGGAGCATAATCTGCCCATCGTCCACGTAGGTGCCGTTTTCGCGATAAGCCGGGGCTTTCAAGCCAAAGCTGATCACATCCGTGCGGACCTGGTTGCGTAAATCCCAGGTACCTTCATCATCGCGGTTCAAGACCGCCACATCACCCTGATGCTGGTAGCGCAAAATGCGCGATTTAGCTTCGATGTAAGCCTGCATGGAGTTGTGGCGGTCGAGGTGGTTGGGGGTGATGTTCAACACCGCTGCCACCTGCGGTGAAGCGGTCATCAATTCCAGTTGGAAGCTCGAGAGTTCCATCACCACCAGGTCATCTTCATCCATTTTGTCGAGGTCATCGATCAGCGGGTTGCCGATATTGCCGCCTACCCAGGCGCGGTGAGGGCTGGTTTTCATTTCAAAATGTTTTTTCGCCATCAAACCGACCAGGGCGGTAGTGGTGCTCTTGCCGGCGGAACCGGTGATGCCGATCACGGTTGCGGGGCATTCCTCAAGGAAGATTTGCGAGTCGTTGCTGAGTTTGATGCCCTGGCTGCGTGCCGCCACGATGAGGGGGATGGTCAGGGGCACCCCGCCCGAGACGCAGAGCAGATCGGCGCCTTCGAGAAGACTTTCCGGATGCCCGCCGAAGGCGAATTCCACCGGCAGGTTTGCCAGTGCGGCGCGGGCGGGCGCAAGCTCATCCGCGGAACGGGAATCGGTCAGCAGGACCTGAGCACCTTTTCCAGCGAGGTAGCGTGAAATCGCCAGTCCCTGGCGGGCTGCTCCGATCACGATCACTTTTTTGCCAGAATAGTTTGTTTTCATCAGCTTAAAAATGCCATACTCAGTCCCAGCATGGCGCCAATCAGCTCAATGAGCCAAAAGCGCATCACGATCTGGTTCTCCTCCCAACCGATCATCTCAAAATGATGATGGATCGGGGTTTTCTTGAAGACGCGTTTGCCGCCGGTCGCTTTAAAATAGAGCACCTGAATGATCACGCTCACCATCTCAGCGGTGGGGATGATGGCAATCAGCGGCAGGAACAGCCAGCGCCCGGTCATCAGCGCGACCACCGCGAGCGTTGCGCCGAGCGCCTGCGAACCGGTGTCGCCCATGTAGAGCGCTGCGGGTTTGCAATTAAACCATAGAAAGCCTGCCAGCGCGCCAACGATGCAGAAGCAGAAACGTCCGAGGTATATCTGCCCCTGCATAAGCGCGATAATGCCGTAGGCGCCAAAAGCGGCGATGGAGATCATGCCAGCCAGACCATCAATTCCATCGGTCAGGTTGATGGCATTGGAATATGCGACGATGAAGAAGGCTGCGATCGCCAGGTAAGCCCAGCCCAGGTTTAGGGGAACCAATGAAGTAGGCCAGAGCAGGTGGGGGATCAGCAGGATTTCTTTGAGGGCATAGGCGATCACCAGCGCCACGAGACACTGCAGCAGGAATTTGGTCTTTCCGCGCATTCCCAGTCCGCGCCTTGGTCCGCGGATGCCTTCCCAGTCGTCCACCGCGCCAATCAGCGCGAAGCCCCACATGGTAGCCAGCGGTACCAGGATGGAGGAGCCGATCAGTTGCGAGCCGAAGAGCGAAACCGCGTTGAGGATGACGGTAAGCAAGGTCACAGGAATGAGAAACATGAAACCGCCCATTGTGGGGGTGTTCATCTTTGCCATATGAGATGCCGGAACGTCGATGCGGATGATCTTTCCGATGTTTAACTTCCGCAGCATGCGGACGAATGGGCTGCCCCAGATGACGGTCAGCATGAAACTGATGCTGCTTATGGCAATTGCCAGCGAAGAATCACGCATTAGTTTAGATCCTCCAAAGCTGATACGATTTTTTCCATGTGCATACTATGCGACCCTTTCACGAGGGCAACATCGCCGGCGTGCAGGGCTTCTTTCAAATATGCGAGCGCGCCGGTGTAGTCGTCGAACCAGCGGATTTTATCAGCACGGTAACCGTTCCCGAGAGCTGCGTCGCGGGTCATCAGGCTGCGAGTACCGACGAGCACCATCTCATCCGCGACTTCAGAAGCCCGCAGACCGACACGGTTGTGACCGGCTTCCTCGTAGCGACCGAGCTCGAGCATATCACCAAGCACAGCTACCTTGCGCCCATTCAGGTCATTAAGCAGGTTTAGCGCTGCGATGGTCGAGTCGGGGGAGGCATTATAGCTGTCGTCAATCAGAATCGCGCCGGAAGCGGTGCGGACGGTGACGATGCGGACCTGAAAGCGGTCATCCTTGAAGGCGTCAAAAATCGCGTCCCAATCCATGCCCAGGTTGAACGCGACCGCGGCAGCCCGCAGCATGGTGTAGACCGAGTGGCGCCCGATCAATGGCGCGGAGACGAAGAGGCTCTCTCCCTGATAGTGCATACGGCAGCGTATCCCCTCTAAGCCATGGCTCTGGATTTCGTCCGCCCAGAGGTCGGCTTTGGGATCCAGCCCGTAATAGAAAACGCGCGCGGCGGTGAGAGATGCCATCTCTCTGACGTAAGGATCGTCGTAATTAAGAATCGCGAGCCCATCCGGCGAGGCGGGCAGGGCTTCAACCAGTTCGGCTTTCCCGCGGGCAATATCTTCAATGCTGCCGGCGCGTTCCGCGTGGACCGTGCCGATATTTGTGATGATCCCGATCTGCGGCTTGGCGATATCGCATAGGAGTTCGATTTCACCCGAAACGTAGAAGCCCATCTCGAGTACCGCCACTTTGTGTTCTTCGTTCAAGGAAAGCAGCGTAAGCGGCAGACCAATTTCGTTGTTCATGTTCCCCTGATTTTTCAGGGTTCTCGCCCGGCTCCCCAGCACGGAAGCCGCCAATTCCTTGGTGGAGGATTTTCCGACGCTGCCGGTGATGCCGATCACGGTCAGGTTGTGCTGCGCGCGCCAGTATTTTGCCAGTGTCTGAAGAGCTTCCAGCGTGTTTGAGGTCCGCAGGCTGAAGGGGGCGATTGCCGGCAGGATAAAACCCGACTGACGGATATCCACTACCGGGAAGACGCTTTCGATCGGTTGATCGGTCAGCGCCAAAACCGCGCCGTTGGCAAAAGCCTGATCCACAAACAAATGACCGTCCGTGTTTTCGCCCTTTAACGCCACAAAGAGCCCCTTATTGGCAGTGCAGCGCGAATCTACACACCCGCAAGCGATTTCAAAATCCTGCGGGATTTGGTAATCCGCGGTTGGCGCGAGCGCTTTGAGAACGTGGCTGAGGGTCAACATTGTTTCTACTCCAATCCTGCAATGTTGCGTCCGTCGTATCTCAAAGACAGACGGACATTATCAGGAGGGATATTCATCAACACTACCAGGTCTTCGACGAGGTCTGAGAAAACCGGAGCCGCGACTTCGGAACCCCAAATGGAGATTTCGGGTTTTTCGAGCCAGATATAGACCAGGAATTTTGGATCTTCAGCAGGTCCCCAGCCAACGAAAGAGGTGTTGGTGGCGGAGTTTGTGTAGCCGAGCGGAGTGGCGATTTCGCCGGTGCCGGTCTTGCCTGCCAGGCTGTATCCTTCGACCAGCGCCGAAGAAGCTTCGTTTTCGAGAGAATCGACCAGCATTTGTGTCAGGGTGCGGGCAGTTTCTGCGGAGATGGGCGTGCCGACCACAACCGGGTCAACATTGTACTGCTTGCCATCGATGACCATTGCCTTGACGACATGTGGCGCCATCATTCTTCCTTCATTAGCGACCGCGCCGATTGCCGTTACCATTTGGATCGGGGTGACGGAAATACCCTGCCCAAAAGAGTTGGTTGCCAGGTCAACTTCGTACCATAAACCGTCGCCGGGGAGTTTGAGAGGCCAGTGATTCTCACCGCCCAGATCAATGCCGGTATTGCGGTCAAAACCGAAGGATTTCAGATAAGAATAGAAACGGTCCGGACCAAGTTCGGTTCCCAGCCAGGCGAGACAGACGTTGAGGGAGTGCTGCATGCAGCCGGTCATGTCCACTTCGCCCCAGCCGCCCATGTTCCAGTTGTAGATGGTTGCGCCGCCGACTGTGATAGAGCCAGTGTCGTTGAAGGTGGTGTCAGCGGTGACCACGCCGGCGTCCAAAGCGGCTGCCATGGTGATGACCTTGAAGACGGAACCTGGTTCGTAGGTGCTGCTGATGGCGCTGTTGTAGGGCTTGGGGTTGGGGAAGATCTCCGAATAATTCCAGTACTCGTTCGGATCCAGCCTGGGAGCGGTCGCCATCGCAACGATTTCGCCGGTTTCTGGGTCGTAGACAACGATTGTGCCGTTGTCGGCTCCGGACCATTTCAGCGCTTCGTCGAGTTTCCTTTCCGTCATCGCTTGAATTTCACGGTTGAAAGTTAACTGCACTGTTACACCCGGCGGTACCTCTTCCACCGAAGTCAGCAGGTTGGGGTCAATCGCCGAGTAGATCAGTTTGGGTTCTCCAGCCATCAGGTCATCGTAGGCTTCTTCAATCCCGAAATAGCCGATACCATCGGTTCTGTCCCGGAAGCTGTAAAAACCAAGGATATTTGACGCGAGCGTGCCTTCGGGGTAGCTGCGTTTGTTGTTAGCGGTCCAGACCAGCCCTTCGAGGTTGGGGCGAACTTCGCCGCGTTTGACGCTGCGGCTGGCATAGTCATCTTTGATGACTTCCAATTGGTCGATCTTATCCTTGCTCGCGAAGCCGTCCAGAACGACGAAGTAGGGATTGCCGTTGCCAGGAGTCATCTGGGAATAGCCGAGGACGGTGGCATAATCGAGCCCGAGCACGCTTGAGGCAGCAGCCGCTACCGTTTCGGGTTGTTGGATGGCTCGCAGGTCGAGCCCAACTTCGTATACCACTTCGTTTCCAGCCAGGAGGCGTCCTTCCGAATCGTAAATGCTGCCGCGTTCGGGATATATCATTCGGTTGATGCCCTGGTAGGCTTCGCTGTCCTCCAGGATCTGCTTCGCGCCTTCGATATTCTGGATGCGGATGAGTTGGATGCCAGCGGCTGCAGCCACCACGCTTGCCACAACGCAAATAACAAAGAAACGATTCCAATTTGTCGTTTTCATGGAGCCACCTCCGTCGGAACGGGCGCAAGCTCTTCGGGGACTGCGCTTTCCGCTGGTCCTTCGGTTGGGCTTGGCTCGACAAAAACTTTCAGCCTCAGCCAATCCCATAAAGATGCTGTAAATTCAGGCAGCAGCACAGGTGTGCTGATATCCTCAACGGCTGGGGGAGGGGCGAGCGCCGGCTGGGAGGGCGGGATGTAACCGGGAACTTCGATGTACATTGCCTCGAGTGGGTCCAGCAGGGTCATGTTCAGCGCTTCCGCCCGTTCACTTAATGATTTCGCGGAAGAGGCTTCCGCATATCGCGTTCTAAGATCGTTGATTTCCATCTCCAAGGCTAAGATTTCCGCCTCCAAATTTTGGATCCGCCGCCCGGTAGCGGCGGCGCGTCCGCTGATCATCAGATATACGCCGGCAACTACAGCAATGCCGACCAGCACCAGCAAGAAAATGCCGATCCACTGGAGCTGAGTGCGCCAGGGGGCTTGTTTATAGGCTTGTAAGAGATTCTTTTTCATAGCCTTTTCCATGCAGTTTCTATGCCATTTCTTTACAACTTCTCTACCACCCGCAATTTCGCGCTGCGAGACCGCGGATTACTCTCAACCTCTTCCGGTGATGCCGTCACCGGTTTGGAGGTTAAAATCCGGACGCTCGCTTTATGCCCGCAGGTGCAGACTGGCTGCTCGGGAGGGCAGAGGCAGTTTGTGCTTTCGCGTTTGAAAGCCTGCTTCACCAATCGGTCTTCCAGCGAGTGGAAACTGATGACCGCGAGGCGTCCATATTCGTTTAAAAGTGCGATCAGGCTCGGTATTGCCTGTTCAATAGTTCTGAGCTCGTCATTCACTGCGATGCGCAGCGCCTGAAAAGTTCTGGTGGCGGGATCTTGCTTTTCTCGGGTTTTGCCGAGAGCGTTCCTGATCACCTCTGCCAATTCCCCCGTAGTCCTCAAGGGTCTGGCTCGGAGGATTGCCCGCGCGATCCGTCTGGAGAACCGCTCTTCGCCGTAGCGCCAGAGGAGGTCAGCCAGACTGGCTTCATCCAGACCGTTGACCAGATCAGCAGCGGTTTTGCCGTGGGTGGGGTCAAAGCGCATGTCCAGCAGACCGTCATGCCTGAAGGAAAAACCGCGTTCGCTCTGGTCAAGCTGCATGGAGGACACACCGAGGTCCATCACAATCCCGTCAACGCCCGTCCATCCAAGTTCGCGGAGGATTTCAGCGCTCCGCAGGTAAGACGCATGCACAACGCGCGCGCGTTCACCAAAGGGGCTGAGGCGCTGCCTGGTGAGGGCTATTGCCTGGGGGTCGAGGTCCAGAGCCAGGAGCTCTCCGAGGGGGGAGCAGTGGGTCAGGATGCCTTCCGAATGACCTCCGGCGCCGGCAGTGCAATCCAGATAGCGCTTCGGGCTTGAAGGAGCCAGATATTGAATTGTTTCTTTGTAAAGTACCGGGCGGTGCGGGAAGTTGTCTTCGCTCACCGCTTTCCTCAATTTCCTCTAGTATTGATATTGAACATTGCCCAGCGGTCAGCATTTGCTTTCGGGTCGCTGTTCGCGTTTTCTTCCGCTTCCAGCCGTTCGGGAGCCCAGATCTCAAAGCTGTCTCCAACGCCAATGATGACCACCTTTTCCTCAATGCCGGCAAACTTCCGCAGGTGTGTCGGAATGAGGATGCGTCCAACTGTGTCATAAGTGAGCTCAGCAGAACCACCCAAAATCTCACGGCGCATGGAACGCAGGCGGGGATCCGTGATGGAAATGCTGTTGATCGAGTCAGCGATGATGTCGAACTTATCTTTGGAATACGCCATCAGGTTTCCGTCCAGTCCTTTGGTCACGCAGACAAGATCGCCGGAAGTTTGTTCACGGTAATTGGAAGGAACCGTCATCCGTCCTTTCTTGTCGATGTTGTGCTCAAACCTTCCGTAAAACATTTGTTCTATATTCCTTTTAATTGGCGAAGCGCTGGTTTCCCGGCGCTTCCTATAGTTTTGTGACACTTTCTGACACTTTATGACAATCTTGCACACATTATAGGACTGAA
>Ga0255347_1004178_pt1 | contig 17793 bp, 12 predicted proteins | sample wastewater_treat_2_FD_192479 | JGI IMG/M metagenome (GOLD analysis project Ga0255347, IMG submission 192479) | Wastewater microbial communities from Lulu Island WWTP, Vancouver, Canada - plant24 | ecosystem: Engineered > WWTP > Wastewater > Unclassified | place: Canada: Vancouver, British...
CTTTTTCCCGAATCGAACATGTGTTGAACAAAATCAGGTCAGCCTGGTGACAATGCTCCGTCAGCTTATAACCACAGTTTGCCAAAAGCGCCGCCATCTGCTCCGAGTCATGGACATTCATCTGACAGCCGAATGTTTTAATATAGACTTTAGGCATAAATCTTTTCTAACTCCTTGATTTTGTTTAAGATTTAAAGAATTTTGGGCTTCAAAAAAGAAAGAATTAAAAGGGGCGAAAAAATCAAAAGAAAAAATCTCTTTTCGGGCGATTTTGATGTTTTTAAAAAGCAGCCGCGCGACCTGTTTCTGCTGATCTAAATTCAGCTCTTTTTGTTCAGGGCTATACCCGGAAATAAACTCCTCAACCCGGTTCAAATAGTCCTTTGATCTTTCTCGCTCAACCTCTCTAAGTTCTTGCAGGGCAATACGTTTTTGCAGTTCTTCTTCCTCTTGCCGTAGGCCTTCGTTCTTTTGTTTGTAGAGTTCCTCGCTGAGCAAATTTTCCAAATAGGCGTCAGTCAATTTTGACTGCTTTTGACGGTTCATTTTAAGCCTATTTTTGAGCTTATCAAGCTCTACTTTTGAGATTTTATCAAAAGAAGGAAAATTTGCGGCAGTCACTGTCGTCCATCGGCTCTTTTTTAGCGTTTCTGAACGCAAAAGACAGTCAAGTAAAGCCGCTACTTTCGGTTCTATGTCTTCGGCTTTGACAGCTTTATTTTTACACTTGATGAAGCTTCTTTGCGGGCCATTGCACCGATACCACCTTTTCTTTTCACCTGTACGGTGATTAGAAATAGATGAGATCCCCAAATAGCGGTGATTGCATTTAGCACAGTAAAGAATTCCCGATAAAGGATAATCGCTCTTTTTCCGCTTTATCTCAATGCGTCTCTCTTTTAACTTCTCCTGCGCGAGATTAAAATCTTCCTCTGAAATTAAGACTTCATGTTTCCCTTGAGCGATTATAATTTTCTCAGGGGAATTCTTTACGTAAGCATAACCTTTTTTAGTTTTTTGGTTTTTATCGTAATGATGACGATTCCAAATAAGCTTACCGGTATAGATTCTATTTTTTAGGATATCCCCGATCAGCTTAGTTGAAAAAATATTGCCTTTTCTGTTTCGATATTTTTTCTTGGTCAGATACTCAGTAATAAAGCGAATACTTTTACCCGCAAGGCACATCTCAAAAATAAGCTTAACGACCTTTGACTCTTGCTCATCAACCTCAAGAAGTTTATTCGCTTTATTATATCTGTACCCGTAAGGCGAATATCTCGCCCCTTGCCAATTGCCAAGCTGAACGCCTTTAAGCATTCCGGGAAATACTCTCTCGGCAATCCTGTTTCGCTCAAATTCAGCAAAAGAGCCGAGTTGCTGAAACATCAGCTTTCCTGCTGATGTTGAAGTATCGAATGGCTCGGTTGCTGATTTGAAAGCAACCCCGCTATTTGATAATTCATCTACCAAATTCAAAAGGTCTTTAAGATTGCGACTAAACCTATCGATTTTATAAACAAGTACAAGATCGAATTTCCTATCCTTTGCGTCCTTCAATAACTGCTGTAACGCTTCACGCCTTGTAGAATACGCGCTTATGCCATCATCGCAATAGACTTTGAAAACCTCATAGCCTTCCCGCTTAGCAAAGGATTCTAAATATTCCCTTTGTACTTCGAGAGAATATCCTTCTTTTGCTTGATCTTCGGTTGAGACTCGTGTATAAATCGCTATTTTCATAAGGCAAAAACCTCTTCATCTTCAAGAATCTGCACATTTTTAAAATATTCTGGATATTTTTCTTTATTAAACGTGTGAATAGGAATCAATTTTTTAGGATTCAAGGCATTAGCAAACTTCTTTAAGTCTTCTAATTCAGCATGGCCGCTTGTATGAACTTGCTCTATGATTAAGCCTTTTTCATTGCAAAAATGCTTAAACTCATCAGTTAAATAGCCATTCCACATAGAATAAATGATCTTTGCTCCCTTTGTTGAATCTATCTTATTCAGAATAAGCGGGAAAACAGAGTTGTCTCTTGCTAACATCAAAATTCTATCCTTTTTATCATTTATCTCATCCATATCAATTTTTCGCTCATTATATAAATATAGTAAATCTTTCAGATTGTTCTTTGCTAACACATCAGCATGATATTTCAAAAATTTAACCCTGATATTTTTCCAATCAAAGCGCGGAATTCCTTTTGATATCTTATTAAGCTTGTCCAAAATAAAAGCAGTATATAAATCGATAACAAATATTGAATCTGTTTTTAGGCACGCCCTATACGCTGAAACAAGCCTGTCAATATTCTGAGATGAAGCAGAAAGAAACGTGACAGTACTATTTTCTTTAAGAATATCTACGATGCGGCTTTCTATTTCTTTCTCATTATTGTAAAGCTGTTCGCTTCTGCCAAGCATAGAACCTTCCATTAAAAGGCAATCTATATCCTTGGGTGGATTATCAACCATTTGCTTAAACAATACGCTCTTTCTTCCATGCCCCCTAAAATCGCCAGAATAAAATAATCGCTTGTCATCAGCTTCAATCAAGAACGCCAAAGCATCAAACGCAGAATGATCAACAAGATAAGGAGTTATCTTGAAACCACCGACAGTTAATGGCTCTCGATTACTTACGAATCTAACATTTAGATTTTTAACTTCCCTATGAACAAAGAGGCTTGTTACATCAATCAATTCTTTCGCTCCTTCGCTCAAATAAATAGGTATATCTGGATGAACATAGCCTAAAAGGCCGTAATGATCCAGATGAGAATGAGAAATTAAAATACCGTCTATTGATTTATTTTCATCTTTATACAAACCATCAATCTGAGGCAGAATTGAAAGGCCTTTAAGCTCCTCGATTGTTTTCCCTTCTAAAATATCCGACTCAAACCTTTCTTTGTTTTTCTTAACCAGCGGCATTCCAAAATCAATCAGGATTCTTGAAGTAGTCGTGTTTAGCTCAACACAGCTTCCCCCTATTTCTTGAGTGCCTCGATGTATAGTTAATTTCATAATCGGTTTTCAATAAGATTTATTTTTAACTTTGGGTAATGTTTTCTTAAATTCTTAATGCTCTCCTTCGCAATCCCCGAATATCCTCCGACAACGATAATGCCTTTCACTTCAGAGACAATTTCTATTACATCCCATGGGCATTGCTCAAAGAGGCCCAACATTTTTACCTGTCTGTACATTTCCTTATAAGAATGAGCCCAACTTTTAATGTTTGATTCGATATGCTTAATATATCTGGTTAATTGCTCCCCCACATCATAAGCAAGCTCTTTGTTGTTCCCTAATTTAACCTCAATAACTTCAAAGCAAAAATGATTGCCTTTAGCTTGCCTTAAACCCAGTAAATCTAATTTCCCAGGCATGCCGGTTTCAGTTACCTGGCGATCTATTATTACCAAATCACTCCTATCTGAATTATCAGTTATAAGCATTTGCTCAAAAGTGATCTCTTCGCTATAGTTTACTTTTTTGATATTACTGCTCATCTTGTTCAAATATTTATTTTGGAAAACCACGGGTAGAAGTTCTGCATTACAACATATTGAACAATATTCTGATTTTAAGGGAGAATTTGCTTTAAAACGTGTCTCGGATTTAAAAACGCCTTCTTTCTCTGATTCAGAAACCCCAACAAACTTCTTATGAATCGATATCTCATAATCATTCTTGCGAGAAACAACTTTCGCTAAACTATTTCCCTTATAATATAGATTGAAATAATTATCACGCAAACGAAGGTCAAGTTCTCCCTTGTAGTCTTTAATCTTTTTAAACATAAACTCAAAATCAGTACATAAACATTTAAACTTTTGAGTATTAAAATATCGCTTCATTTTAGTGTATCCTTCCACTCTCTAATTTTTCTTAAATCATCCTTAGTAAACACCGGAAAATTACGATAATCACGCTTAGGCGTAACCCACCCCTTCTTAAACCAATAATAAAGAGTCTGGCGTGTAACGCCCAATTCTTTCGCCGCTTCTCTCATATTATATCGTTTATCTTTCATAGGAGTTGATTTTACCTCTTTTTACACCTTTTGTCCATCAAAATATTATAGGGGGAATAAATTGGCTCGTAGCGCAAGGAGCGGAAACCGAAGGTTGAAGCCTGAGCAGCGAGACAATTTTTCGGGTGGGCGGGGGTTTTTCCTCTTTTGCTGCTTTTTACCGGCAATTAGGGAATTGACGGACGGATTGCGAGCCATACAGGCGAGCAAGACGGAAAACATCAAAATCGCCCGAAAAGAGATTTTTTCTTTTGATTTTTTCGCCCCTTTTAATTCTTTCTTTTTTGAAGCCCAAAATTCTTTAAATCTTAAACAAAATCAAGGAGTTAGAAAAGATTTATGCCTAAAGTCTATATTAAAACATTCGGCTGACCTTCTATACAGGTTTTACAATATATAAATTCTTTCCTTGTTTTCTTCTTCTGATAATCTAATGCACCGCCCGCTTGCGCCTCCTGAACGTCGGCTTCAGCGGGCTACGTGGTTGGTGTTTGCACCGTTCGCCTTCGCTGGGGCTCAGGCTCACTGCCACGCTCGCTTGGCCGCTCGCTTGTGGTAATGCGGAAGCACGATTCGGCTTCTTCGTATTTGTCTCATTTTGGGCGGCGGCAAAATGCGACAAATACTTTACGTCCTCTTCCTCGCAAAAATTCTCTAAATAATTCTTTTTTCTTTTTTTGGCGGCGAAATATTTTTTTAAAAAGGTATATTTTTGCTTCCTTTAGGGTGGGTGAAGGCAAGCGCATAAAGGGCGGAGCGGAAATCGCCGAAGGCAATTGAAGCCGCCCGACTGCGATTGCCGAGGGAGGATTTTTTACAATGTTGCCGTTATTAGAAATTGGTAATAATTATTTGGAGGGTTTTGGGGATAAAAAAAGGTATATACCGTTAATTACTTCTTCCCAAAAGATATAACGTTATCGATAAGCTTGTTTAGTTCTTTGGATTTGCAATTTTGATCCCAAGCAATCTTAAGCGCACGGGCAATTGCTAAAGGATTTTTAGAAAGCCCGCCAGGATTTCCATAATACGCATAAGACTGAGTTAAATAGTCATCCCACTTGCTATTAAACTCGGCCTTCGCAACTTTCGTGAGGCTTGTTTTCCACATCGTCAGATTATGTTCCCAAATTGAATCACTAGGCCACTCACTTAATTCCCCATGTCCAAGTAAGGAAAGGATTGCTTTATTATCTTTTTTATGCGAGGTAACTTCTGATTTGCGTTTATCTTCATCCGCAATTTCATCTTTGTCAGTATCAGCATCGCAAATTACATATACTGGGATGTTTAAAAGTTTTGCCATTGCTAAGGGTTTGATAATTGCGCTCTTGCCTCCAACTGGAACAATATGCCCTCCGTATCTTCTAAAATCCTTCATATGATCTGTTAACAGCAAATAAGTAGAAAGATATGCAACATCTTCTATTCCTTCAGTTAAAACTAACTTATTACAAAAGAACATCTCATTGACTACTGGATTTAACGAAGGGTAAAGCTTTGCTAAAATACCTTCCTCTTTTAGGGCTTTTTGGCCCGCACTTTCAAGTTCTTTTGAAAGGTCGGAATACGACAGTTTGGAAATATATGATGCACTGGGCGACCCTTTTTCTCTTACAACTCTTATTGATTCAAAATCATCTCCCGGGATAAATAATGGGTTATGAGAACAAACCATAATCTGCGAGTTCTTTTTTGATAACTCATACAATGTTTCGGCAAGATGTCTCGCCTGAGGGGGATGTTGATATATTTCCGGTTCTTCAATGCCCATAATCAAGGTTGGCGCTGTTTCATCAGACGTTGTTGTCAATTACTGTAGTAATGCAAGCATGTATGACCGCTGTAGTCCATGACCAAAACGAGCTAACTCTCCTTCAAATCCTCTTTCGCCAAGTCTAATATATGCCCAGGGCTCCTCAACCTTTACTGATTTATCTGAATCTTGTTTCCAAAGTATTTTGGCCGTAATCCCCGGATGAGCCCATGATTCTAATTTGCTTTTAAGTGTATCTGAAATATCGTTTAATGCTTTCTGCTCTGCATCCAAAATCTTTTGGTATTCTTCTTGAGTCGTCTTTTTTAAAGCTCCCACCTTCTCTGAAAAGTTAACTTTAGATCTGACCGTTCTTGCCAACAACTGACCTAGAGCAGAATTTTTCGATTCTTCGCTTTCTTCTGTAGCATCTTTTGTCGCAGAAATAAAAACCCACTGGACATGTGGTGCAAGTCTATTTTCTCCTTTACTAACACCATAAAATTGATCTTCACTAGGGATAAGAACACAGTCGTCTTTATGGTTATGCTCATAATCTCTTAACGCCTGCACCATAGCTGGTTTAGAAGTTGCCTTTGACAAATCAGTGTATTTTTCCTGAAATTCTGAATAAATACTTTTTAATTCATCGGCTTTAGCACCCTTTTTCTCAGCCTCGAAATATCTCCTGAAATCTTCAAACCCTAATCGATTCCCATATTGTTTTACTTCAGCACTATTTGTATTAACATCAAATTTGGCCACGGAAGAAACAATCAGCTTATCTTGCCTAACATAATCCGATAAATCTATTTTCGCCTGATCTGATAAATCATAGAATGTTAGGGTTATTTTTATAGGCTCGGCGGTGTTTTTATGATGAAAATCTTCTGCCGATAATTTACTCAAATCCGTTGTGCAATCTTTATCTTGTCTAAAGAAAAGGTTTAACGCATTCAGAACCGTTGATTTTCCGCAACCATTTGCACCAACAAGGCATGTATAATCATCAAAAGATATTGTTTCATCTTTAAAACTTCTGAAATTTTCTATTCTGATTGACTCAATTTTCATGTCACACCTACTCTTTATTATTTAATATCATCAGCATCGTTCTCTTCAACATTCTCTGAAGTATCGTTTTTTTCTTGTGCTTTCATCGGAATTTGTTCTATGGGCTGAGCTTCTGGCAGTTCCTTATCGCCAGCAGCACCTAATTCCTTAAATTTCCTCACACTAACCATCACTCTTCGCTCCAAGGACATTATCATTTTATTGAATGAAACTGTTGCTTGGGATAAATAATTCCCTGTTTTATTAACATGCCCTAAGAAAGGTTCAAATCGATCATATATTTCCTTGCCAAGAGTAGCAATTTCTTGAGCGTGTTTGGCTATCTGTTCTTGACGCCATCCAAATGCAACGGCACGCAACAATGCAATCAACGTGGTAGGAGTTGCAATAATAACTTTATTTTCCATACCATCTTCAATTAAAGTATGGTCAACAGACAATGCCGCACTCAAAAAAGACTCTCCGGGAATAAACATAACGACAAATTCAGGAGTCTGACTGAATTGATCCCAGTATTTCTTATTTGTTAATGCTTTCATATGATTTCGTACATGTTGGGAATGTTTTACTATCAAAGCTTTTCTTTGATCTTCGTCTGTTACTGTCGTGGCGTCAATGAATGCATCCAAAGATACTTTGCTATCTATAACAATCTCTCTGCTAGCCGGCAAATGAACTATCATATCAGGCCGCAACCGCCCTTCATCGGTTGAAACTGAAACTTGTTCTGTAAAATCACAATGTTCCGACATCCCTGAAAGCTCTACAACCCGTTTTAAAGTTACTTCTCCCCATCTTCCCCTAACTTCCGGTCTTCTTAAAGCTGTAACAAGATTCCCTGTTTCTTTTTGAAGTTGCTGATTAGTCATAACTAAAGTTTTTATCTGGTTTTCAAGACCTCCATAATCAGCTGCACGCTTCTTCTCTAGTTCACTTACCTGCTGTTCATATCGTTTTAAAGCATCGTTTAAAGAATTGACGATATTCTTAACAGACTCCTCTTTTTCTCCAAAGTCACCCTTGGCTTTTGTAAGAACAGTTTCTAGCGTCTCTTTCGCTAATTCTATAAAAGCCTTATTATTGCTTTTCAAGGATTCACCAGATAATGCCTGAAATGTTGTTGTTAACTTTTCTTCTGCTCTTTCAAGGAGCTTTTTTTGTTCTTCTACATTCTTCAAGGCTTCTTCAAGTTTTGTTTCTGCCGATGTTTTTGATTGCTCAACGGCAGAAAGATCACGCCGCATCTTTTCGATTATTTCATCTTTATTGTTAACTTGTTGACGGATTTCATTGAGTATTTTTTCTGAGCCCTGCGATTGCGTTTCCAATTCAACAATACGCTGTTCTTTTATACGATTTTTTCTTGATAAAAATACGATGCCAAGCAACAGCCCTATACCTGCTGATAAAATTACACATACTACTATCAAAACTGTATTCATAAACATCTCCCTCTAATCAAATAATGCAATCATTTCTTACAAATCCATACTCGCCCCGAATGAGCGAAGCCATTCGACATGAGCCTTATAATCTGGGATCACTTTATCCACTTCATTCCAGAATTTCCGGTCATGCTTTTTATATTTAAAATGAACCAACTCATGAGCGATTATGTAGTTGATTGCGCTAATCGGTGCCATGACACATTTCCAGTGAAAATTAAGCCTTTTCTTATCCGAGCATGATGCCCAGCGATTTTTTAAGTCAATAACCCTTATATGATCGTATTTAACTCCCAATTTTTCCGCATAAAGTCGCGCTTGTTTTTCAACAATAGAAATACCTTTATCTTTATAAAACTCAATGAATCGTTGTAACGCTTTCGTTTTCTCAGGTTTCTTTAAGCAAAAATATCCGTTCTTCAACTGTAACGGCATATCCTGTTCTTTCTCCGGCACAAAACGCAACCGATAATTACGGCCTAAATACATATAAGACTGTCCGTTTACAAATTCACGGTCAATGCGCGACCCGTTTAAAAGGTCCCATTGAGCATGATGTTTTTGAATCAAATATTCTTTCTTTTCCAAAACATCTCTTAATTCCTTATCCTGCATATTCTCCGGTGCAAGGACAGATATGCCGCCGTTACGCTCAACATAGATACTAAGCGTCTTGCGGTCGCTCCGTTTTACTGTTACATCAAGCCCTTTAATCATCTTTCTTATTCCTTATCAAATCATCGTTCCGTTTTCGCGCCAGATTGAGAATCTCGGTAGCTATCCGTTTACACGAATCAGTTACCTTTTCTACCCCGGAGAATGACAATATATCCTCAATAATGCCCTCGAGTTTTCGCACCCGCGCTTTTTTATTCCAGAAATTAATTACATCGATTGTCTTTTGTAATTCTTCGACTATCTCTGCTACCATTTCAGCCACTTTTTGGGATGTAGTTTGATCCGGCTGTTTCCCTTCGTAAGCGCACAACAAAATAACATCATAAAAAGGCATCTGATATGCCGGAAGCGGCGATTCAACTGTTTCCCTACCCTGTTTTATTTCATCCCGCATCTTCCCCAATTCCTGCACTAGCATATCCCAATGCCCCTGATGCTGTTGTATGATAGATTCAAGTCTCTCGTTAAACTTGGTATACAATGCCGGATCGTTCTGCATGTTAACTTTTATATGCCGCCTGATCGCATGTTCCATTTCAGAAGCTTTTGCCTTAGATCCGTTTTGCCTATCAATCTCTTTTTGGAAATCATCAGATAATAAACTAACCGGCGGTATCTTTGAATTAATTCCCATAGACTCAAGATATTTATCGATCAATTTCCGAACCTTTTCACCCGCCCATTTAAGATCCATTGTTTCGTCTTTATACCGGTTACGAATGCGCATAAACAGGTACCCAAACCGCTTTGACGGTATCCAATAACGTTTAGCCTGCGACACATTAAACAGAAGATCAATGCTGTCAAAAAATGACTTTAAATAGGTGTCGAACTGAGCCCTAAAACGAAGCTCCTTAGCCAACTCAATACATTTTTCTGCTACTTCAAATTCTTTATTCTTGTCTGTAATTGCCTGATTAATAAATGCCTCGATATCTTTTATCCCATTATCCTGAAATAACTGAATTAAACGGTTATATCTGCTTTCCAATACTGGAATCTCTTTATTGATATCCCTGAAATATTCGAGAAAATCACCAAACACCTTTTCATCCTCATCACCATATATCGCAAGGGCTTCTTTTAAATGCTGTGCGACCCCATAGTAATCCACAACAATACCATGCGTCTTGTGGGGCCCCTTAGGCCTATTAACTCGGGCGATTGCCTGCAGAAGATCATGCTCACGCATATTCTTATCCAGATACATCACCTGTTCAATCGGCGCGTCAAACCCGGTTATCAAACGATCGCAGACGCAGAGGAATGCCACTCCAGTCTCCGATTTATCACGGTCAAAGTCCTTCTTAAAATTATCAATAGCGTTTAACTCTTTAGCCTGTTTTCTGGCTTCACTCACATAAGCCGCCTCATTATTTTCTTGCTGGGTAACGATTGTGGCAACTTTCAAGAATTCGAGTCTTTTAATTAAAGCTTCATCCCTTTCCGATGGATTCTTCGCTTTTTCAGTATCAATCTGTTTCTTTATAGCTTCTTCAATTAAATATTTATACCTTGCCGCGGCATTAACCGAACTGGCGACAACTTGCGCCTTAAAACCATTAGGCAAAATCTCTGCCACATAATGCCTGACAATATCTCCTGCAATCTTTCTTAATCGATCCATATTTTCGAGATAGGCGATCATTGTTCCATACCGCTTTTGTATTTCCTGTTTTTCTTCAGGTGTGCGTTCCTTAAACATATCCTCAAACTCATCCTGAAACGCGTCGGAATCAATAATCCTATCCTTACTTGTCCGGCCGATATAGACAATATCAAGTGTTGCCCGGTCTTTGACCGACTGTTTGATTTTATATGTATCAATGAATTTCTTGCCACCGCCAAAGCGTTCATGAGTTTTAATCGTGTGACGCTGAGTTAAAAGAGGCGTACCGGTAAAAGCGATCTTGGTAGCATGCGGAAACGCGCTAAAAAGATTATCTCCCATATCGCCGCCCTGTGTGCGATGCGCTTCGTCTATCAAAATCAAAACACGCTCAGAATCATTAACCACCTCAAAAGGTTTAAACTCTGGAACTATACCGTCTTCCACATAGGCTTTCATAAGCGCCTGTGAATGACGGATTTCTTCCTCTAAAAATTTATGCATCATGACCATATTAAGGTTTGATGAATCCTCCCCTAAAACCGGCCGCAGGTCTTTTCGCTTATCGATAATATTAACTTTTTCCTCGGCAAGTTTAGCGGTACGGCTGAGCTGATCCTCAAGGTCGGTTCTATCATTAATCAATATAACCTTGTAATCTTTCAGGTCATCGCAAGATCTAAGTTTTCTAATAAGAAAAACCATGGTCAAGGACTTACCAGAGCCCTGCGTATGCCAAATAACACCTGAACGTTCATTAGGAGCCTTACCATCCCGCAATCTTTTAAGAATTTTACCGACTGCCCGGTATTGCTGATAACGCGAAACAACTTTTACTTCTTCGCCGTCTTTAATCTCCATGAAAAGCGTGAAATGGCGCAAAACATCAATCAGAATCTCTTTATTGAGCATGCCGCGAATCAGAACTTCCTGAATAATCTCTCTGCCCGGCGCTATTTCAACGACCTTATATTCTTCCGGAAAAATGTCTTTCCAGTTGTAGTAATAATCAAAATCAGCAGATATCGTCCCGAACCGAGCTTCTTCTCTATGAGTGATAATGCTGAAAATGTTATAATGAAAAAGTCGCTCCTCTCCTTCTTTAATACCAAAATCGTCATCCCGCCGGTTGCTGTAACGCCTGATTTGAATTTCAGCTTCGGATAATGGCTCGCTCACATCCGTATCCTTACACTCGACAACAATAAACGGCATGCCGTTAACAAAAAGAACGATATCCGGGATAATACCTTCACGAGGCCCGCCCGGCGTTTTGATTCTGAACTGATTAATAGCAATAAATGAGTTGTTTTTCCAGTTATCAAAATCAATGAGACGCACAACCGGATCCTGCTCACCGGTTAATGCATTCTCTCGTACACGAGTATTCTTCGTTAATAAATGAAAGATGTCTTTATTTGCTTCAAATAGTTTTTTGCCATGATGGGATGTTATCTCATCAAATATTGCGTCAAGCTGGTCATCTGTGAGCCATTCTTGGCCGTCAGCAGTCTTGTTAATAGCTTTCACCGTTTTCTTAAACTCATCTTCCAGAACAACCTCGCGGAAGCTTTTTCTCAGGCTTTTCTCTGGATTTCCCGGAAGCCCAATCCCCTGATCAATCACTTGCCAGCCGAGCTGTTTCAATTTTTCCAAAAACGGTTTTTCTACATTGATATATTCTGCCATTAACTCACCTCTTGATATTCTTCATCCTGTGGGTCAGGAGAAACCTCAACCTTGCCGGTTAAAAGATCCTGCATAAGGCCTTGTTTAAGTGTTTCGTATTTATTTAATTCTTTTTTTGTTTTAAGAAGATATTCATCAGCTTTTGAGATTCTATTTGCAATAATTTTTTGCTCAGGCAAAAGAGCTCTAGTAATCTTAAATTTCTCAAAAGTTGTTTTATTAATGATCGGAACAGCTGTTTGCCCAGCGAGGGCAGAAAACCTTATACCGTCGTGCAAAATGTTATAATAGAAATACTCATTATCATTGTCTTGGTTAACTATTACGGCATTGATTTGCTGGTTGAAAGCCATTTTAAATGCGGCAATAGCATTTTTTCCTAAAGAGGCAATGCATGTGATCAATACGGCTCCTGCAGATGCAATTCTCGCACACTTCTTACCGTCGATAGACAACAATGTCTGAGTATCGTAAATATATTTCTCATAAAAATCGAAAGGCGATGCCCATAAAAAATCATTGCCCCAATTTGATATATTATTTTTTGACGGAGTGTTGCCTGTCACAACGCTTCCATAATCCTTAACTGTTACAACATTCCACTCCTTCGGAATCCAGCCAAGTTCGGTTTCTTTATAAAGTTCCGGAGTTTCAGAATATCGTGGCCGCAATTTGCCAGTTTTAACATCAATCCCGCGCGTAAACAAATCATGCATCATGCCCTGTTTTATGTTTTTTAACTTTTCAATGGCTTTTTCTGTTTCCTCGATAACCTGATCTACCTTGGTCAGTATTCTAACAGCCTTTCGTTGTTTTGGTCGCCCGGGGTTTAAAAAAGATAACCTATAAAGATAATCACGGCTTATGCTTGGAACGCCTGTAGATTCATTTAGTTTTTTTAAATCGTAATTTGATAATTGATAATATAACCACTTACTTTCAACCTCCTTTTTAGGTAGAACGGCAAAAGCCGTATCAATCACCCAGCAATTATCTTTAACGTAAACGGGATTATCTAATGTCCCTTTTCGTGCAACTACAACCAATGGCCCATTAAACAGTGGCTTAGTGGCATACCCGAGAAAACCACTTGTTCCATATATGCCAAATTGAGTTCTGTCATTGGCCCGAATTTCTTTAGGGCTTGCACCGTATTCAATATCTGAAAGTTCTCTCAAAGAACTACTCATACCCCAACTCCTTCAAAAAACCATCAAGCTCGTTGGCCGATTGATCACGGTCTGTTAATATCTCTTTCAGTGTCGTGGTGTATTTATCCCAAATGTTCTCAATCTCGCCTATCAATGCGCGCCTGTGGTCATTGACATAAACCATCACGGTTTCTTCAAGCGTCTTTTTCCAGCGCGCAAGTATCAGCTCCTTAGCTTCTTCTTCTGATATCTTTTCCCGAGCCTTATCCACAAGATCCTCTTTCTTATCCTTGATCTCTTTAATGATTTTCTTTGCCTCTTTGAGTTCAGTTTCCAAGTCTAAATGCGGTTTAAGTGTTGCTTCGACCGATTGGATTTTCTCCTCGTATTCCTTACTTTTTTCTTCAAGAGACATAATATCTTTTTCGACCACATCTAATTCTGCCTTAGCAGGAGATGATTTTGTCAGGGCTTTTTTACGGACATTTAGAGCCTTTAAATCCCGTTTAACCTGCTTTAGCTCGCCTTTATATTCCTTGATCTTATCCTTGTATTCTTTCAGCAGATCTTTGGGAAACACGTCATACGCTTCTTCATCGTAGGCATCTTCTTCAAGATCATTTACCTCTTTAAACTTTGCCTCAATCTCATCGCGTCTTGCTTCGTTGTCTTTTAATTCTTTGAGCACGTCAGGAAATTGAGATGCCAATATTTCTTCATCTGGGATAAGTTCAGCATTCCAGCCGCTTGATGATACTGATTTAATGTCCGCGGATAAGGCATTCCAGAAATAAGCAAAAGCCCCGCGAGCTTTATGCAGATCCAAAATACCCGTATCTTTGAATGTATCGGCAATACTTGTGGCAAAGTCACGATACAATCCGAAAACATCATCGCAATCCGGAAGTGTTTCAAGTTTTTTGAAATTAGATTTCCACCATCCTTGTATTTTGCCTTCATAATCAGCATATTTATTTTTCACCGAGTCATGTTTTTCTATAAATCCTCTGATAGAATCCTTTTTATTAAAAGCGGCTTCAAAAGACATGTACCCTGATGATTTCTTTGTAAATAAATCATCTTTTAGATTCGGATACACTTTCCAAAACTCTGACAATGATTCAACTTCGCTTATTGGAATGCCACCCTGCAAATGCGCTCGCACATCCTGAGGCTCAGCCGGCGGTGAATTATCCACATAACGACGAATATTGAAGTTAAAATCCTCTTTCTTAAGATCATCCTTGCTGAGCAACTTTGAGTATTTGTCTATTTCCTGCTTATGATGATAACAATAAGAAATTTTAGCAATATCTTCGGGGCGAAGCTTATTTTGATTCTTGCCTTCTTTATATTCCCTGTCTGCGTTTATAAAAAGAATCTTATCCCGCTTTTCTGCTTCCTTTTTATTGATAATCAATACGCACGCCGGTATTCCTGTACCATAAAACAATGCCGGGGGCAGGCCGATAACAGCTTCAAGCAGTCCTTTCTCAGAAAGCCACCTGCGCATATTCTTCTCTTCACCACCTCTAAATAAAACACCATGGGGCATGATAACCGCCATACGGCCGTCGTCTTTAAGAATGCTGATCATATGCTGGACAAACATAAAGTCCGCTTTTTTCTTTTTTGGCATCCAAAAGCGGTATCTATCACGGAAGTTCTTAATGTCTTCATAGTTTTGGGAAAAAGGCGGATTAGCTATGACAATATCAAATCTCTGAAGTTCTCCGCTTTGAATATGCTGAGGATCTGTAAGGGTGTCACCCACTCGAATATCCGCGTCGTATATCTCATGGAATAGCATGTTCATTTTACACATCGACCAGGTAGTGCCGTTTTTCTCCTGCGCGTAAAAACTCATTTCATCGGCAGAACCGTAACGCGTCTCGACATAGTTCTTTGATTCAATCAACATGCCTCCCGAACCACCGGTTGGGTCATAGACTTCCGCGTCTTTGCCCGGCTCAAGTATATTTACGAGAAGCCTTACAACTTCATTAGGCGTGTAAAATTCTCCTCCCTTTTTACCGGCACTATCGGCAAAATATTTGATAAGATATTCATACGCGGCGCCCAAAAGATCAGGAAATTCAAAATCGGCGTCTTTCAATGAAACTTTATTAAAATGGTCGATAAATGATACAAGTGTCTCGTCAGTTAAACTTTTCTTGTTCTTACCGAATGTGCGATTGAAATTGATGCTTGTGAGCACTCCCTCGAGCTTATCAATATTCGCTTCTTCCAGCGCGGCCAATGCCTTATTAAGCTTGTCGCCGACCTCACGTTTGAAATGCTTTACCTTCTCCCATCGCGCCTTTTCAGGAACATAGTAATCATAAGCATTAGGGCTTTCCAGTGCCTCTGATATGCTTGCTTCTGATTTGGCTTTGCGTTTCAGCGTTTCATATCGGTGCCCTTTATCATCATCAAATTTGTCACTCAAGCGTTTCAGGAATAACATCCCGAATATGTATTCTTTAAATTCAGACGCATCCATATTCCCGCGCAATAAATCACACGCGTCTAGTAAAAAACCTTCAAGCCATGCTAATGATAATTTTTTCTTCATATATTTGCCTTTATTTAAACATTTTAATCATTACATCATCAATCCTTCGTCGGCGAAGCTGAAGTGTTCATCCTCACCGATAATAATATGATCCATTAACTTTATCTCCATCAACTTTCCGGCGTCACTTAATTCTTTAGTGAATTTTTTATCCTGCGCGCTTGGTGTGATATTCCCGCTTGGATGATTATGCGCGCAGATAATAGATGCCGCGAATTTCTGTAAGGCGCTATGGATAATTTCCCGCACGATCGGCATAGCGTGGTCAACGGTGCCGGTGGCGGCGTCAGCGATGTCGATGACGCGGTTGTTGCTGTCGAGATAGACCACCTTAAAACTTTCGGTCTTTAAATCCCGCATCTGCGGCATAAGAATATCAACAATATCCTTGGCTGATGATACTTTTTGCTTTCCGGCACTTGCCTCATCCTCACGAAACCGTCTGCCGATCTCAAGCGCGGCCTGAATATGAGCGACCTTAGCCGTACCCAGACCTTTTAAGTCTTTCCAGTCGCGGGCGTCCGTATGCGCCATGTTTCTGAATGTACTAAATTTCTTTAAGATTTTGCGGGCAAGATCAATAGCGCTTGCTCCATTCACGCCAGTTCTCAAAAGAATCGCTAAAAGCTCTGAATTGCTAAGTGCTCGGGCGCCTTTCTTTAAAAGTTTCTCCCTTGGCCTATCATCTTCCGGCCAATTCTTTATGGCTTTTTCATAAGTTTTAGGTTCCCTTACCTTCTTTGACATTATTTATTTGTCCTCGATTTAATAAATGCCTTTAAATCTTCTGGCTTCACTCGCCACTGCCCTATCTTAACAGCACGAATTTTCTTCTCACGAATAAGCTCACGAATTCGGTATTCAGACAAACCTAGTTGTTCTGCAACCTGCTCTACAGTTAAATATCCCTTAAGTAGCATTTTACTTCCTCTTTTTTTGATATAATATCATATCCAACATTTTCCCACATTATACAACATTTGGTTTTTAATAACAACCCAAATATTCATCAAAGCAACGCGAACCCGAAAGGCAAAAGTCTTTCCGCGCAAGACGGAATGTCTTTTGGTGTTGCGGACTGTTCTGGCTTTTTGAAGAAAGGACAGAAGTGTTGATGAATATTTGATACAGGTATCTTCTTCCACTAAGGGGAAAACTGGCTTTGAGCGCAGGGAGCGGAAACCCGAAGGGTTGAAGCCCGAGCACAAAGACAGTTTTGGGTGGGTGGGGAGTTACCACGCTACGCTACCAAGATAGATTCGGCTTTGCGGCGCTGAAAGCGACGCACGGATTCGACCGAGCAAAAATATACCTTTTTAAAAAAATATTTCGCCGCCAAAAAAAGAAAAAAGAATTATTTAGAGAATTTTTGCGAGGAAGAGGACGTAAAGTATTTGTCGCATTTTGCCGCCGCCCAAAATGAGACAAATACGAAGAAGCCGAATCGTGCTTCCGCATTACCACAAGCGAGCGGCCAAGCGAGCGTGGCAGTGAGCCTGAGCCCCAGCGAAGGCGAACGGTGCAAACACCAACCACGTAGCCCGCTGAAGCCGACGTTCAGGAGGCGCAAGCGGGCGGTGCATTAGATTATCAGAAGAAGAAAACAAGGAAAGAATTTATATATTGTAAAACCTGTATAGAAGGTCAACCAAATGTTTCAATATATAAATATTTATTTTTCATGTCTTTTCAATAATTTGCCTTAGGCATAGCATTAATATTTGAAGATAAGTTAGTCAACTAATTTTTGGAATTACTGATGTTTTTTTACC
>Ga0255347_1004188_pt1 | contig 17761 bp, 20 predicted proteins | sample wastewater_treat_2_FD_192479 | JGI IMG/M metagenome (GOLD analysis project Ga0255347, IMG submission 192479) | Wastewater microbial communities from Lulu Island WWTP, Vancouver, Canada - plant24 | ecosystem: Engineered > WWTP > Wastewater > Unclassified | place: Canada: Vancouver, British...
TCTGATTATAAATTAAATAATTTTTTTGCGTTAGTGTTACAAAACATTTGCAAATATACGCATATTATTTCACAAAATCAATTGTGAATTGCTTTCAAAATTTGTATCTTTGACGTTTAGAAACAGCCAGATTTAGAGGAGAGGCTACAAAGATTAGTTGTGAATTGCTTTCAAAATTTGTATCTTTGACGTTTAGAAACAGCAGAGCCATTGCCCACCCTATCCTTTTTTTCGTTGTGAATTGCTTTCAAAATTTGTATCTTTGACGTTTAGAAACAGCTCGCAAGTTAGTAAGAAATTTGCCAGATAGTTGTGAATTGCTTTCAAAATTTGTATCTTTGACGTTTAGAAACAGCCGCAGTAGGATTTTGAAGGTACAAAGCATTGTTGTGAATTGCTTTCAAAATTTGTATCTTTGACGTTTAGAAACAGCCGCAGTAGGATTTTGAAGGTACAAAGCATTGTTGTGAATTGCTTTCAAAATTTGTATCTTTGACTTTCAGAAACAGCGATTTTAAAATGAAGTCTGACACAACAAAGTTGTGAATTGCTTTCAAAATTTGTATCTTTGACTTTCAGAAACAGCTTGGCAGTACCACCACCGCTATCAATTTGTGTTGTGAATTGCTTTCAAAATTTGTATCTTTGACTTTCAGAAACAGCTCTAACGCCTCAACAATATCGCGCGAAACATGTTGTGAATTGCTTTCAAAATTTGTATCTTTGACTTTCAGAAACAGCCTGCCTTCTATCACAACCTCGCCATTCGGAGTTGTGAATTGCTTTCAAAATTTGTATCTTTGACTTTCAGAAACAGCAGTCTGTAGCACGGGCCATTGCCCCGACAGTTGTGAATTGCTTTCAAAATTTGTATCTTTGACTTTCAGAAACAGCTTCGCAAAAAGTTTATGTTTGGGTTAGTTGTTGTGAATTGCTTTCAAAATTTGTATCTTTGACTTTCAGAAACAGCTTTTTAAAAGAGTTAATAGAGGAGAAAGCGTTGTGAATTGCTTTCAAAATTTGTATCTTTGACTTTCAGAAACAGCAATGCTCTAATGTTGGATGAATAAATATTGGTTGTGAATTGCTTTCAAAATTTGTATCTTTGACTTTCAGAAACAGCTCAATAACGAATGGGATAAAAAAGATATTGTTGTGAATTGCTTTCAAAATTTGTATCTTTGACTTTCAGAAACAGCTCACAGTAAGTGTGAGTGAGTTGAGAAATTCAAACGGGAATGTCGTTTTTGCCTTGTACAATAGAGAAGATGCATTCCCCGATGAGCATTACAAAAAGTATTATAAAATTGTGAGTGGCAAAATTACAAATCGCTCCTCGGTTGTAGTATTTAAAGATTTACGAATTGGACAATATGCTGTAAATATTCTACATGATGAAAATAATGATGGCAAAATTAAGAAAAAGTTATTTTTACCAGTGGAAGGAATAGGGTTTTCCAATTTTCAATCAATAGGTTTCTCAAATAGACCAACATTTGAAAAAGCATCTTTTAATTTGCGAAAGAGCACAACAATCAAAGTTACGATTTTTTATTTTTAATTTTTTAGATATTAATATATTGCGCAGTCTTACAAGTAGTATGACATTCTTTTATAACAGGTTAAATAAAATACATTATGGAAAATCAATCAAATCTTTCTACCAATGATGTTGTAAAAATTATTGCAGAAGGTCGAAATCGCACCAACTTTTTTAAAGATTCAGAACAAAAATTCATTGCTTATTTGGTACAACGGATGCCTAAATGGTTAAGCTCTGATATGCTGACCGCTATTGGTTTTTTAGGGAGTCTAATGACTTTCGCAAGTTTTGTATTTGCATTTTACGTACACCCAACTTTTCTTTTGCTTGGCGTATTGGGCTATTTTGTTAGTTGGTTTGGCGATTCGCTCGATGGCAGGATTGCCTACTATCGGCATATACCACGTAAATGGTATGGATATGCGCTCGATATAACTGTTGACTGGCTAGGAGTCATTTTAATCGGCTTAGGTTTTGTGGTTTATGTGGATGGAGCTTGGGAAATAGTTGGTTTTTTATTTGTAGTTTTATATGGTTGGGAAATGCTTACAACAACCGTTAAATATAAAATTACTGGTAAATACTCAATTGATTCAGGCATTTTTGGCCCCACAGAAGTGCGAATCATATTGTCTTTGATACTGATATTAGAAGTTCTATTTCATAATTCTATTCAATATATCTCACTTATTACAACCTTATTGTTATTGGTTTCCAATCTTATTAATACAACTAAGCTTTTAAAAATAGCAGATGAATGCGACCTTAAAGAAAAAGAGCAAAACAAATAAAGTGCTTAATCAAGTTTTTGTATTTGCAAAAGCTCAATTTTCGGCATTTGTTGGCGGCATCACGGATTATATGATAATGATCTTTTTTACAGAGATTTTTCATATACACTACACGTTGAGTATAGTTATCGGTGGTGTGATTGGTGCAATCATTAATTTCAGCTTAAACAAATCCTGGACTTTCCACACAAAGGATATTCCTTACGAAGATTCTTATGCAAAACAGCTAATGAAATTTGTTCTTGTGGTTGCCAATAGTATTTTTTTGAAATCAACAGGTACATATTTGATTACCACATATTTAGGCGTGGATTATAAAATAAGCCGGCTCTTTACTGATTTATTTGTTTCAATTGCTTTTAATTACACACTTCAAAAATTTTGGGTATTTAAAAAACACAAAGTTCACGAGGTTTAATGTTTTTAATTAGAATAAATGTGCTCATAAATTATGATTTCATAATTTCATAATTTGATGAATATTTAGTCAATAATTTCGAAAATGAAAATTCAAATACTACTAATTGTTTATTCTTTATTTTCTTTCAATTGTTTTTCGATAACCGAAAATGACCAAAATAATAGGGTGTTGTGGCCGAACTTTTATTATAATCTTCTAAATCCGTCAAAAAAACATTCACATGTTTTGGCGTTTTGCTTTTGTCAAATTCTGTATCCCAAGAATAAGCTCTTTGATAAGTCGGAACAAATATTTTGTTCCCTGCCAACATTTTATTTACCGTTGTTGATGCTTCCATATAATTATTGTTTCTTTTTTACAAATTAATAATAGAACGGGGTGGCGAAGCCACCCCCGTTTTGTTAACCAGCTCTTTCACTCAGTTTTTTGAAAGTTTTATCATAAGTACCTATCCAACTTCCTTTTTTGAAAATGATAGTAGAACCAGAAGCATTACGAAAGTCTCCAAGTGAAGAAACAGCAGCATCTTTGATTTTTCTGCCTGTTTCGTCATATGTGCTATACCAACTTCCTTTAAGTTGTGAATTGCTTTCAAAATTTGTATCTTTGACTTTCAGAAACAGCCAGAAATTTTTGCAGGTGGTGGAGTTATCGTTGTGAATTGCTTTCAAAATTTGTATCTTTGACTTTCAGAAACAGCAGTATCAAATTCGTTGTTTACGGAATATGTGTTGTGAATTGCTTTCAAAATTTGTATCTTTGACTTTCAGAAACAGCACATTCTATTTTTCACACGACTACAATTCGGTTGTGAATTGCTTTCAAAATTTGTATCTTTGACTTTCAGAAACAGCCATACAGAGGTGATTAATTTATGAGAAATTGTTGTGAATTGCTTTCAAAATTTGTATCTTTGACTTTCAGAAACAGCTATGGCGGTTGAAATACGCCGCCTACTTTGTTGTGAATTGCTTTCAAAATTTGTATCTTTGACTTTCAGAAACAGCATTCAATGTTTATTTTAATAAACACTTCACGTTGTGAATTGCTTTCAAAATTTGTATCTTTGACTTTCAGAAACAGCGGTTCTTGCTTTCAGAACTACGAACACCCTGTTGTGAATTGCTTTCAAAATTTGTATCTTTGACTTTCAGAAACAGCTTTCAGTAGCTAATGAGCCGCTGCAATTATGTTGTGAATTGCTTTCAAAATTTGTATCTTTGACTTTCAGAAACAGCGTAAGCTACTTTACCTCGCTTATGAGATTGGTTGTGAATTGCTTTCAAAATTTGTATCTTTGACTTTCAGAAACAGCTGTACAGTATATGATAACCTTAAAAGGATTGTTGTGAATTGCTTTCAAAATTTGTATCTTTGACTTTCAGAAACAGCGTTTAGTTTCCGCTTGTTTCTTCGTATTTTGTTGTGAATTGCTTTCAAAATTTGTATCTTTGACTTTCAGAAACAGCATTGCTCAAAAGGAATAATCAAACCATCATGTTGTGAATTGCTTTCAAAATTTGTATCTTTGACTTTCAGAAACAGCTAGAATCGTAACAGGTATTTACAACATCTGTTGTGAATTGCTTTCAAAATTTGTATCTTTGACTTTCAGAAACAGCCCTCCTCTATAGTGGACTATGTAATAAAGAGTTGTGAATTGCTTTCAAAATTTGTATCTTTGACTTTCAGAAACAGCATTTCGCTTTTGATACAGGTGTAGCACTTTGTTGTGAATTGCTTTCAAAATTTGTATCTTTGACTTTCAGAAACAGCTTGATAAATTTCTTTAATTTGTCCATCGGGTTGTGAATTGCTTTCAAAATTTGTATCTTTGACTTTCAGAAACAGCAATAACTTAAACCAATATATAAATGGAGGTGTTGTGAATTGCTTTCAAAATTTGTATCTTTGACTTTCAGAAACAGCAAAATTGATGAGTTACCAAACAGGCAATGTGTTGTGAATTGCTTTCAAAATTTGTATCTTTGACTTTCAGAAACAGCTAGAATCGTAACAGGTATTTACAACATCTGTTGTGAATTGCTTTCAAAATTTGTATCTTTGACTTTCAGAAACAGCTAGCGCCGTGCGCTTCGTCGCCTAATTCTTGTTGTGAATTGCTTTCAAAATTTGTATCTTTGACTTTCAGAAACAGCTTTGCAATTTCAACGGTCTGCGTAAAAACAGTTGTGAATTGCTTTCAAAATTTGTATCTTTGACTTTCAGAAACAGCGAAAGATATCGCCTTCATCAAAGACTATACGTTGTGAATTGCTTTCAAAATTTGTATCTTTGACTTTCAGAAACAGCAACAGCCCCATTTTTGAAATAATCGGTATAGTTGTGAATTGCTTTCAAAATTTGTATCTTTGACTTTCAGAAACAGCTAAAAATAATAGTGTTACGCATTTCGCGCGGTTGTGAATTGCTTTCAAAATTTGTATCTTTGACTTTCAGAAACAGCTGTGGTAAACAAAATTCTCGTCGGTAGCATGTTGTGAATTGCTTTCAAAATTTGTATCTTTGACTTTCAGAAACAGCAGGCTATGAGAGAGGCTGGAGACTTTTTAAGTTGTGAATTGCTTTCAAAATTTGTATCTTTGACTTTCAGAAACAGCAAGAGCACTCCGATTTTTCGAGTATTAAAAGTTGTGAATTGCTTTCAAAATTTGTATCTTTGACTTTCAGAAACAGCAAGAGCACTCCGATTTTTCGAGTATTAAAAGTTGTGAATTGCTTTCAAATTTTGTATCTTTGACTTTCTAAAACAGCCAAGCAAGCAAAACAGATATACTTGGATTAGTTGTGAATTGCTTTCAAATTTTGTATCTTTGACTTTCTAAAACAGCTTTCATAATGCTATATTTTTAAAGTGTTGCGTTGTGAATTGCTTTCAAATTTTGTATCTTTGACTTTCTAAAACAGCCTCACTTGATTCGCTGCAACGGGTGTTTGAGTTGTGAATTGCTTTCAAATTTTGTATCTTTGACTTTCTAAAACAACAACAATTGATGCTCACCAAATTATCTTTTAGTTGTGAATTGCTTTCAAATTTTTGTATCTTTGACTTCTAAAACAACTGTTGCTATAAATGACAAAAGCACAGGTATGTTGTGAATTGCTTTCAAATTTTTGTATCTTTGACTTGGTAATTAAAAAAAAAGTATTATCTTTGTGTTGTGAATTGCTTTCAAATTTTTGTATCTTTGACTTCTAAAACAACTGTTGCTATAAATGACAAAAGCACAGGTATGTTGTGAATTGCTTTCAAATTTTTGTATCTTTGACTTCTAAAACAACTCTTGGCTTTGAGAACGAGCGCACCCGCTACAATAACTATGTTTGGGTAGAAGTCTTGGCTTCTAAACCAATCAACGAATATTTCAAAACAGAATATTATATCAATTAACAATGAAGTTTAACATCCTATTCTGCTCATTTACTTAAGATTCAGCGGTATCGTATCGGCTGTTCCCGATACGATGAGCGGTGGTAATAAAATCAGCAGCGTTGTAAAAAGATTTATTAAGATTTCTCGAGTGCAACGAGTAGGAGTTAATAATCAAACGACACAATTATGGCAAGAATTCCAGGACTCAGTTTCTCGCTCAAGCGAGCAATAGGCATTTCGGGTTTAAAGACCAAAGTAGCCCGTGCAGTAGGTATCCCCACCACCAAACAAGGCCTCGAGCGCAAAATCGGTGGCGCCATCCTCAAAGGCTTAACAGGCAAAAAGAGAAGATAACCTTTAGAACAATTATATCTAACAGCTCACTTGTGAGCGGTCCAGCAGCGCAGCGGTCTAACATCCAGCAGCGCAGCGGTCTTAAAAACTTTTTAAACATTATACAATTATGGGACTTTTAAATTCAATCAAAGACCACTTTACAAACGCAGAGTTTGCTGTGGCACCAAACAAGAAGGTAAAAACTATTTGTGCTGACTTCAAGAAAGCTTTTGGCTGCACTTTGGCTATATACAAAGGCAAGCAATTAGCTGATGGCGATTTGACACTCAACCAACTCAACCAAAAGACCAGCAAAGATGTGAAAACAAGTGCAACAGCTGAATTGAAGATCAAAGCGTCTATGAAAGTAGGTGATGCAGAGAAACTCTTCAACGATCTCTTTGGCTTGACTGTACAAATCAAAGACCCTGCAGGTGATAAATGCGTGGATAACAAACTTACCATCGGCCAAGCCGCCCGCGGCGAATAATACGCCTTTAAGGCATAGGAGTTTGATTGCTCCTATGCTTACAAAGAAAATTTTATTATGAATAACAATCACAAAAAACTACTCAACTTATTTGAGAAAATTCATTCGGAGAAAAAGAATGAATCAGGTTACTCATTGGGTAAGTTCACAATCTTGAAGGTGTTCAAAGCGACTGATGGATATTCTCACGAAGATATCTTGGCTCGATTGACGCTGATTGATAGTATGTATTCTACTCAGATGAGTCGTAGATACTATGGACTAGAGGAGTTAGCAGTGGCGTTGGCGGATGTTCATAATAGGAAAAATCTTGAAGAAGCCTTTCTGGATTTTCTTAAAGACAAAGATTTGAAACCTTTTGAGTTGAGAAATTCCAAAAAGGTAAAAACAAACCTTTTTATTGAGAAATATGGTATAGGTAAGAATGGCGAAGACAAAGGAAAAGCAGTTTCATTGATTAGCAAATATGCTTACTTTGAGACTGAGTTTAGATTTCCAATTTATGATTCTATTGTGCGTGAAATGTACCCACGTATTTGGAATTATTGCGGATTCAAAGAGAAAATGCCCGAGATTAAAGCCAACGATATGGTAAGTTTTATCGAGGCAATAGATCTGTTAATCAGACAATTAGATTGCACAGATGTTACTTATGATACTTTAGATAGGGTGCTATGGTATGTAGGAAAAATCTATCGAGGAAATTTATCGTTGGTATTGAGTCAAGAGGAATATGATGCTTTTGCTGAAAAGTATACAAAGACTGAGGATGGTAAAAAAGTATTTGCTTTTGACATTGCTACCGTTGATTTAAAATCGCTTCCTATCAAAAAGGATAGTCTTGTTTATGACTTCTTTGTATTGGCAAAGGATTTAAAACTATTAGATAACAAACAATAGGACAACGCTCGCAGTCCTAAAGTTGCGGGTATAATTTATCAATTATTTAAATTTTTACAACTATGGCAGAAATTGCATTGAAAAGCAACATGAAGGTTAAGACCTTGAAAGCCCAATTTAAGAAAGCGTTTGGTTCTACCTTGCGCGTGTACAAAAGCGAAAGCTGCAAAGGCGCATTTGCAGATGATGATGCTACATTGGCATCAATCCGCGCAGAGGGCGCTAAGGGTGGCGAGCTCGCAGTTAAAGGTAACATGCAAGTAGGCAACTTCGAGAAGAAAGTAGCTGAGATGTATGGTGTCGGCGTACAAGTAGCTAATGCTGATGACAGCAAGTTGGCTGACAACAGCGCTACTCTCGTAGGTGCAGGTAAGTAATCACCACAACCAAGGCAGGCGGGTTTGACCGCCCACCTGCTTACTAAGGATATCGCCCGTAGTCCTCAAGTTGCGGGCAACAACATAACTATTAAAAACAAAACGATTATGGCAAGTAAAGTACGTGTTTATGCTAAATCCCAAAAATGGGCAGCATTAGGTATTGTGGATGCTTATTTGAAAATGTATCCTCATGCAACATTGGAAGACATCAATAAAGCTTTTCCAAGAAACTTATTTGTGCAAACCGAAGATAACTTGGGTTTGTTCGTAACAATGGCTGAGAAAGCGAAAATGGCAGCAGCTACCGCTACTGACTTTGATGACAAGCAACTCGAGGAATGGAAACGTACTCATCACTATTTGACATTGGCTGATGGTACTGACATCGCATTTACAGTTGCAATGTGGACCAAAGAGATGTTCGACAAGATTACAGAGCAAGCCAAACTGTATGATATTGAAATTGCTAAATACGAAGCTGCAGAGAAAGGCTTTGGCAAACGTGGTGAGTACAAATTGGAATACCTCAACGGCTATGTTCCACCTGTACCAACCAAGAAAGGTATGCCTAAATGGTTGTTGGCACTCATTGCTGTGTTGGGCTTGGCAGTAGTAGCATTGCTCCTGTGGTTGCTCCTCGGCAAGAAAGCAGAACCACAAATCGTAGAAGTAGAGAAAGTGGTAGTGGTACACGACACCCTCTATATCCAACAAATCGCTGAGATTGAGAAGAGCTTCAACGCTGCTCAATTCGAGCAAGGCAAAGCAGAACTCAATGAGGAGGCAAAATTCGTATTGCACGATTTGGCTAAAGTGCTGAATGCACACACCGACATCAAACTCACAATCAAAGGTCACACTTCCGCAGAAGGCGATGCTGCGTTCAACCAAAAACTGTCTGAAGCCCGCGCGAAAGCAGCTGTTGACTTCTTGGTAGAGCGCGAAGGCGTTGCTGTAGAGCAATTGTCATACGCTGGCATGGGTAGCTCAGAGTTGAAGAACGCAGACAACCCAATGGCACCAGAAAACCGCCGTACCGAATTTATTATCGAATAATAAACCATTTACAATTATTACAACAATCATGAAAACGAATTCTAAAGCATTAGCATCATTCCTGGCAGCAGCTGTCTGGGCTGATGGCGAGTACTGCGAGTTTGAGCAATCGCTCGTAGCAGACATGGGGGATCTCTTGGATGCAAAGACCCTCACACAAGATTTGGAGGCAGCCATCGCTGCTACCGAGAATATGTCAGGCGACGAACTGACCGCACATTTGGAAGAGGCAGCTAAGCAAGTGGATGCAACCGAGAAAGAGGGTATCCTGACTCTCTGTTTGCAAATACTCTGCTCTGATGCGTTCTTGTCATCGGATGAGGTAGAGAACTTCTTCACTTTCGCTGAATTGCTCGGCGTGGACGAAGACGATGCACAAGCTATTCTCGATGTATTCATCGACGAAGAGGAAGACTTAATTATCGAAGAGTAATCAACCAATAAAAAGGAATACAACTATGGCTATACAAAAAACAGCAGCTGGTAAGGTTGATAAACGTACCAAGGAATATAAGGAGATGGTAGCTCGCGCTAAGAAAGCACGCGCAGCTCAAAAGAAAGCAGCTAGCAAAACTACCGTTAAGAAGTCTTCTAAGGCAGGTCGTCGTCAAGATGGCCATCTTGACCAACGCACCAAAGCGGGTAAAGAAGCAGCAGCACGCATGGCAGCAGCTCGCAAAGCTAAAGGTAGCTTGAAGAACAAAATCAAAAACCTCTTCAAGTAAACTCCCAATCTCCTAACGGGGAGATAAAACAGGCAGAGGAGTCTGATCGCTCCTCTGCTTACTAAAATCTTAAAGTATGGCTACTTACAAAGACTTAATCCTGCAACATTGTGCAGAGATTGTGGAGCAAGTGCTGGATAACACGGAACGCTATCGAGTAGGATCAGGTAAGATACCTGTACCTAAAGAACCTATACTCTATCGCTGGTGGTTTCCCGCTAACTCTGAAGTGGTGACAATGTTGAGCGAGTGGAAAGGCAAGGATAGTAAGGAGCCTATCAACTTGCTTGAGGGGGTTTTGACACGCGAGTTTGAAGGTGAGACCTACTATGCGTTGTATTTTGGCAAAAGTAATAAGGGATATCGTCGTTATATACAGCATAGTACGGGCAATATTCACACCTCTACTTTACGCAGAACGATCCATAGTCTGCTGACGGATGAAGAATACAACAAGCCCGTTCATGAACAGCAGATTGATAACATACTTAAAGACTGCTACTTTGAGTGGGCGGTAATTGACAAGGAAGAAGAGAGCTTGGTAGAGTGCATCGAAGCAATATGCATTGTGCACGGCACCTATCCGCTCAATATCGATGGCAATCCCGCTATCAATAGCAAGTGGCGCGAATATATGATGAATGAACGCGGAAAAGTGAAAGATAAAAAATAATATCAACAAAATACTGCATGAGACAATTATTCAACAAAATCTTCTTGAATGACAAGTTTATTCTCTGTGTCATTCTTCTAAACTCCTGCATTATTTATATGCAGGTGGCTGGTTATCAAAGCACAACTATTAGTGTCATAGATGTGACCTGTACGCTCATCTTTTTGATAGAAATGCTAGTCAAGCATATTCATTTGGGTGTACGTGGTTATTGGCGCGAAGGTTGGAACAGACTAGACGGTACATTGGCATTGCTATCTATTCCATCTATCATTGAGTTATTTATCCCCAATGGTTATGCCAGTTTGTCGATACTGATGATTTTCCGTCTCATGCGTGTATTGCGTTTCTTCCGTGTGTTGCATTTCTTCCCTGGCTTCAGCAAACTGATTAAAGCGTTTACACAAGCCATGCGACAATCATATGCAATATTACTGAGTTTTGCAGTGATTATTGTCATCTTTGGATTGCTCAACTGTAGCCTTTTTGGCGAAGCAGATCCAGAACACTTCCAAACACCTCTGCGCTCTATTTATGCAGTTTTCCAAGTATGTACAGTAGAAGGCTGGTACGAAATACCTAATACATTGGTAGAGTATTATGGTGCTTCATCTATTGCGGCTGAGTTTGTACGCTTGTATTTTTGCGCATTGCTTATCTTAGGCGGTATTATTGGCATGTCATTCATCAACTCGATTTTTGTGGATGCAATGGTGGCAGACAACAACGATGATGTCATGACCAAACTCAATGAACTACAAAAGTCTATTGACGAATTAAAAGAAAAATCAAATATTTTACTTACCTTTGTATCAAGTTAAACAATTAAAACTATACAATTATGAGTTTGGAGTATTACAAAAAGCAAATGGTAGATTTGCGCGCCAAATTGCAAAAAGAGAAAGACGCAAAGAAAAAAGACAATGAATACTATGCAAGTTTGGTAAAGAATGCATCATCCCCAAGTAGTAAGGCTAGTTACCGTAAGTCAAAGATTGACCGCGCAGCTTCACACGATCGCCAGATAGAATCTATCAAGCGTCAAATTGAGAACTGCAATTACAATGGTCATGCTCACTATTTCCCAATTGGTTCATTCAATGGACTCACTTTGACAGCAGCCAATGATTGGGCAAAAAGTGTAGGTTGCAAAAAAGTAACAGATAAAGAGATCGCACAAATCAGTCGTGGTACCATTTTCTAATGTATAATCGTTAATCGGAATAATTATGAATTTTACAGAACAATTAGTTGCCATGATGGTTGCCGTATTGATGGCAGATGGCAAACAAGAAGCAGAAGAACTAGCAGTCATTCGCAATGTAGCAAGCGATCTTGAACTTGATATGAATGAAGTAGAGGCACGCATTGCTGCCGAAATCGCTAGTCCACAAACCATTAAGAAAGCTGCAAGATGTATCAAAAAAGAAGATAAGGAAACTATCTTGGCAGCATGTGTAGCAGTAGCGCTGTCAGACAAATATCTTTGTCAAAGTGAGATTGATATGATTCTCGAGATTGCGGAGACACTCAAAATTAGTGCAGCAAAAGCTATCCTGCAGATTGCGGCTTATGTTCAAAACGACCGCAGTATCCTCATTGAAGGCAATGATGCTCTTCATATGGATGATGCTATTGAAATTGATGAAGAATAATTTTAAAAACAGAGTATTATGAGAACATCTTATGGATATAACAGTGGCAAAGATATTATGCCATTGATGATGAATTTTACTGAGCCTACTGCTATTGAAATCGCAGAACCAGTAGCTATGACATACAATGAGAAAGAGCAAATTACCTACGAGACGCGCACAGTAGGAACTCGCAGTTTGCGTTCGCGTTGGACATCAGCCACCAAAAGTCGCGCTGGTCGTACAGACAGAGCCAATGAGATTGATGACTCTAAGTGGGTTCGTTAATCAATGATACTAATATTTAGCAACAAAGAGGATAGCCACCCAACCAACGTGATTAAATATCTCGTTGGTTGGGGTGTTCCCGTTTTTCGGCTAAATACAGAATGTCTGCTAACAGACTATGAGTTTCGTTGGTGGTGTACGAATAACCAAAAAGCAGATTTCTATATCCGCAACATCAAAAACGGATTAGAAGTCTATGGTCATGAAATAACAGCCATTTGGGACCGCAGACCGAAAGTACCACATAGCCTACCTATAGTGCATCACGAGCGTTCTGTCAACAAATACAACAGAGAAGAAGCGCATGCATTTCTTAGTTTTATTCGCTACTATTTAAGAGATGTGTATTCAATAGGGAGTATAGTTGAAGATAGACCAGCAAGCAGTAAGATGCTACAATTGGCTATCGCACAAGAAATGGGGATGAATATTCCTGATACATATTTTGGCAACTATAAAGAGGCGTTTGATATCTTGTGTGAACAACATTCAAACTTGTCTCTTAAGCCTATAGGAGATGCTAATGTGTATTTGAATAACGAGGAGGAATATGTGTTCTTTTCTAAGAAAGCTTCTAGTATAGCGATTAAGCAACAGCCTCAAGAGGCTTTCCGACAAACAGTGTGCTTCTTGCAAAACTATGTAGAAAAGCATTATGAACTGCGAGTAACTGTATGCTGCGAAGATATAGTAGCGTGCAAAATCAATTCGCAGCTTCAAAAAGATGACACAGGAAAAATAGATTGGCGACAAGGATACGGGCATGAATTACAACACGAAATCGTCACACTACCCGAACATATACAAACTTTCTGTCGAGAGTTTCTGAAGCGAATGCACCTCAACTTTGGTTGTTTCGACTTCATTGTTACACCAGAGAATAAATATGTATTCCTAGAGTGTAATCCCAACGGGCAATGGATGTGGATTGAATTAATAACCGGATGTGACATTTCACAAATTATTGCTCATAATCTGGCAAAATATGAGCCCACACAATTAGATTAGGTCAGCGGTATTGGGTTTCCGCTGGCTTACAAAGTAAAAGCATAGATGATCCAAAAGGCGGATTTGCCTGCCTCCTTACTAAATCCTTTTAAATCCTTTCAGAGAACTAATTAAGAGAATAAATAAAAATATGGAAAAATTAACAGAACAACAATTAAAAGGTATTAGTAAATTACTGCATCATATTCACGATGAAAAAGTTACTCAATATATTTTAGAAGTTCTCGGAAAGGAAAACTGGTCTCGTCCTGTTTTAATAGAGAGTTGTGAATTTTTGAATGAAGAACAGGAGACGCTTTTAGAATCATTAGGTGGATGTTATTCGGATGAGGAGATGGATGAGTTTATGGATATTTGGGATATTAATGATGAAATTTCCAAGAAACTCAAAGAGATGGGAGTGACTCGTTATCTTTATGAAAATGAAGAATATATTGAGGATATTAGAAAAGGGACAATAATTTGCGAAGGGATAAATGTAGAAGAGATTAAAAAGAACTTAGAAATATCAAAAAACGTGTTATGATATTAGTTACCCCTTTGAATAGTGCGTAATTAACAAGCAAAAAAAGAAAAAACTATCTAGGTCAGCGGGATTGGGCTTCCGCTGGCTTACACTCGCGTTCGGTAAGTAGGTCGCAAAGAATGACTGCGTCATTAGGCGACAACTTCCTCCGCTCTTCCCACTCGCTCACGAAGCTTGTGGGAGATCTAAAAAAATGGAAGGACACAAGTGTCCAATAAAAAAACTAAATTATGAAATCAAGTATTATTGATGTACCTCGTAAATATACCGAGGAAGATTTGTTTGGTATCAATAAGTACCAAAAAGCACTGACCAAGTTTATCAAACTTACTAACACCCCTATAACCATCGCCTTGCAAGGAGAATGGGGAAGCGGTAAGACCTCTCTGATGAATCAACTGCGTTGGGAACTATGCGACAAAGAGCAGGCAATATACTTCCCTGTATGGGTAAACACATGGCAATATTCACTGATGAAAACTCCTAACCAAGCCATCATGACTATCTTAGAGGGTTGTATCAACCAAATCGGCGCACTCAACCCTAATGTGCAAAAATGGGACGAGAGCAAAAAGAAAATCGGTAATATATTCAAAAAAATGGCAACAGTCGGAACTAAGATTGCAGCCAATACAGTCGGCATTGATGGCGGATTGGTGGACGAACTATTTAGCACCGATGCAAGTACTGAATCTGATATCTTGCAACTGAAAAACGAAATCGGCAAACTCATAGAAGAAGTATTAACCGCAGACCCTTCTAAACAGGGCTTTACATTCTATATTGATGACCTTGACCGTATCGATCCACCTGTAGCAGTAGAGATATTGGAACTTTTGAAGAATATTTTTGACTTGGATAAATGTGTCTTTATTCTCGCGATTGACTATGATGTGGTTATCAAAGGTCTGAAGTCTAAATTTGGCGAATTGACCGAGAAGAACGAACGCGAGTTCCGTGCTTTCTTCGACAAGATTATCCAACTGCCGTTCTCCATGCCAGTAGCATCGTACAATGTCAATACCTTCTTGGTAGATGCACTGAAGAAAATAGAATTTCTAACAGATGAAGAACTCAATAATCCGCAATTAGCAGAGGACTTGTCTGAGATTGCTCAATTGTCTGTAGGTTGCAACCCTCGTTCGTTGAAACGATTGACCAATACCCTATCACTCATTTCTATCATCAATAGCGAGGTGATGGATGGCGAAGCAATTGAGAGCACCAACAAGACCCTCAACTTTGCACTTGTATGTATGCAGATTGCCTATCCTTATATATATAACCAATTACAAGAAGAGCCCGATTTCAAACAATGGAACGAAGGCATTGCAGCCAAGCTCAAACTCCGCAAATTGACTATAGAAGAACAAGAAACACTGAATGCAGCCGAAGAGTTTGATGAAGATTGGGAGAAAATTCTCTTCCGTATGTGTCAAAAAGAAACGCACTTGAGTAATCGAGTTTTTCAAGTATCACTATTGCTTAATAAATTGGCAAATATTATCAATAATGATGCCAAATTGGGTGAGACAATAGAGGCTACTCTACAGCTATCTGCAGTAACCAACTTAAAGGCATTCGATTCAGCACCACGCCTTACTACTCGAAATAGAGATGCATCCAACTACAAGTTCAACGGAAAAGTATATACCAAGAAAGTACAATTAGTACACGATTTGGTTCTTGCTCATATAGAAAAACATCCAGATCTAACACACGAGCAACTCAAGCAAGACTTTTTCTGCCAAAAGAATATGGACGTGATGTTTATGCCATACGAAATGTATTGTACTATTAAAGCAGAAAAGGGAGTGGTATATAACTATGGAGAAAAAACATTAGATGACACCATTGCACTAAAAGATCTCAAGATCTTGATTTCTAGTAACTGGCCAACAACTGTAAATGGTAAGCCTGGTGTGTTCGCTAAATTATTAGATGCAGTTAAGAAACAAGGATATATCGTAACACCTTGCTAAATTTAGGTCAGCGGGATTAGGTTTCCGCTGGCTTGCAAAAAAATATAAATATGAAATCAAGTATTATTGACGTACCTCGTAAATACACCGAGGAAGATTTGTTTGGTATCAATAAGTACCAAGAAGCGTTGATTGAATTTATCAATCTCACCAACACCTATATCCCGAACGAAGAAACCATTATAGCAAAAGACATGTTGTGAATTGCTTTACTTCGCTACGGTCAGTGACCGTTGGTTCAAATTTTTGTATCTTTGACTTCTAAAACAGCGTTTCATATTAAATAGCTTTCTCTATTGTTGTTGTGAATTGCTTTCAAATTTTGTATCTTTGACTTTCTAAAACAGCTTCACATGCCAGCATTGAATCACGCATGTAGTTGTGAATTGCTTTCAAATTTTGTATCTTTGACATTCTGAAACAACTTTCGGACAAAATGTGAGTGCTTATGTTGCTGTTGTGAATTGCTTTCAAAAATTGTATCTTTGACATTCTGAAACAACTATAAAGGAACACAAACAAAAGAATATTAGTTGTGAATTGCTTTCAAAAATTGTATCTTTGACATTCTGAAACAACTTCACGGAGAGAGCAACCAAAAAACTTCGTGTTGTGAATTGCTTTCAAAAATTGTATCTTTGACATTCTGAAACAACATACTGGGAGCGTGCAGATACAGACTGCAGTTGTGAATTGCTTTCAAAAATTGTATCTTTGACATTCTGAAACAACGCTGCCGAAAAAGACTCCTCTCTGTTTTTTGTTGTGAATTGCTTTCAAAAATTGTATCTTTGACATTCTGAAACAACTGTGCTTCTTGAAACAAAATACAACGAACTGTTGTGAATTGCTTTCAAAAATTGTATCTTTGACATTCTGAAACAACAATTCTGACACCTCGTGTTTCGAGGCTCAAGTTGTGAATTGCTTTCAAAAATTGTATCTTTGACATTCTGAAACAACTGAAAATTAAAATTTTATCAATCGAAAAAGTTGTGAATTGCTTTCAAAAATTGTATCTTTGACATTCTGAAACAACTAAACAAAAACACAATCATAACCAGCAGGAGTTGTGAATTGCTTTCAAAAATTGTATCTTTGACATTCTGAAACAACAAAGAAGGCTCAAAGATGGGAGGTACTGCTGTTGTGAATTGCTTTCAAAAATTGTATCTTTGACATTCTGAAACAACGAACGCCAAAGAGCCAACACTGCAAAGGCGTTGTGAATTGCTTTCAAAAATTGTATCTTTGACATTCTGAAACAACTTGCTGTTTTGGAGAAAAAAGATAGAGTTGGTTGTGAATTGCTTTCAAAAATTGTATCTTTGACATTCTGAAACAACATTTTGATGTATGGAAGCAAAGCACAAGATGTTGTGAATTGCTTTCAAAAATTGTATCTTTGACATTCTGAAACAACCTAAGAGTCTCAATGATTTTTAGTGGGTTGTTGTGAATTGCTTTCAAAAATTGTATCTTTGACATTCTGAAACAACTTTATACATACAGTTGCAAATGCTACTGAGTTGTGAATTGCTTTCAAAATTTGTATCTTTGACTTTCAGAAACAGCAAATGCCTACAACGATATCACTAAAATAGTGTTGTGAAT
>Ga0255347_1004192_pt1 | contig 17745 bp, 13 predicted proteins | sample wastewater_treat_2_FD_192479 | JGI IMG/M metagenome (GOLD analysis project Ga0255347, IMG submission 192479) | Wastewater microbial communities from Lulu Island WWTP, Vancouver, Canada - plant24 | ecosystem: Engineered > WWTP > Wastewater > Unclassified | place: Canada: Vancouver, British...
TATCCGGTGTATCGAAATGCGAGACCCTGTCCTTGGTTCCGAAGCAGGTGTAGAGGTATCCGGTGTCCGGATCGGTCAACAGACTGGGGAAGCAGGCGTATTTCCCCGGCTTTTTATAAATCACATGGAGCGTCGCGCCCTCAACCCGGTGTTCCCATGCTTTGAGCACCACCGGCATCTCGGTCCAGCGCACCCAGTCCCAGAATGCCTCGCCCGTGGCCGAGTTGCTGCCCGCCCCGTATCTGACGCGGTTGTGCCCCCACTGCGCCGGATTTGTGAAAGCCCCGGCCCCGTCGATAACCTTGACGCCGTCCACCGCCACGCTCACGTCGCTACCCTTGATCTCCACACGGTACACATGGAAATCCGCCGTCGTATCCATGGCGTGCGCCAGTTTGGCGTGATGTAACTCAATCTTGTCGGTGTAAAGCGTCAGCATATCATCGTGCTTGCCGTCCGAGAACCCCAGCATCACTCCGGCCGTGCCCTTGCACGACACCACCTTGACGCGCGCCTCCACAACCGCGCCGGTCTCGGGGCACGCGCGCCAATGTTGCTCTTGAACGATCATGTCCCCGGACTGCGTGCCGGTATCCTTCACATGGAGCATCCCGTTGGTGACCGTTGCCACAGCGGCTCCGCCGCCCAAGGGATGCATCACGGTCTGGAACTCCTGCGAGCGCCAAACCGAGCCGGGCACCTCTCCGCCGCCCCTGCATTCGTACTGCCCCGCGGCCAAGACCGCCGCCCCCACCGCCATAAACAAACTAAAACGCATAATTCCTCCCTACAAGTGATGTTGATGTGAACGCCAAAGCCAGCGATGGTTCAATGGTAGGGCATTGGACAAGAAAACGCTACCATCTTTTCATAATTATAAAATTGTGGTATGTATGCCGGCTATGGAGATTGACAAGGCACGCGGGAGTGTGGGAAGCTGTGAGCGGTTTAGTGCCCTACGGCTCGACAGGCGCAATAAAAAACAAGCTGTTTCTCACACGAAGGCACTAAGGTTTTTTGGGGGTAACACGCTCCCAGACAAACTAATGCACTGATGCACTAATTAACTAATGCACTAATTAACTAGTCGATACTGAAAAAGCCTTTTTCAGTATCGACTTGGATACGCTCATGAAGACGAAGAAGGACAGCGGATGCGCACGCACGAAGGGAAAAAATGAAAATCTGGCGGTCATCTGCAACGACACGCCGGAGTGTCGCATTTTTGACCTCTCCCGTTCAGGGCTGCCCGAAATCCCGGAGATCGGATCCAGGCACCACAAGCATGTGCGCACCCCGATCTTGCCACACCGCCATACCGGATGCATGGAGATCGGGCTGTGCCTGCGCGGTGCACTGACCCTCATGAACCAAGGCGTAGAGTACCCGGTGATGCCCGGCGACATATATCTGAACAAACCCGATGAGACACATTGCCTGACCACCCGCCCGCGCGATGCGAGCATAAATTGGCTTTTGCTGCGCGTCCCGCTTAAAGGCCGCCCCTTCCTGCGTCTTACTTATCCCCAGACCCGCGACCTCTGGCAGCGGCTGATGAGCCTGCCCTGCCACATCACCACCCGGACCAATGCGGTGAAGCAGGCGTTCGCCGATCTCTTCAAATACCAAGCGCAGCCGCCCGGTCACTACCGGACTGTCTGCCTGACTGCGGCGTGCATCTCGCTGCTGATTGGCGTGATCGAGGCCGCCGCGCACAAAAGCGTGATCGCACATATACCGCTGGTTGAGAAGCTTGTCGACATGATCCGCAAAGAGCCAGAGCGGAATGTCCACCTTGACGATCTGGTGCGTGCCGCCCGTATCTCGCCCTCGCTGCTGAATGAGCAGTTCAAACAAATCACCGGCCAGCCGCCGATTCACTTCCAGCTTGCCTGCCGCTTGGAGAAGGCCAAGCGCCTGCTGGCCGAAACCGACACGCCGATCACGCAACTGGCGCTTGATCTCGGCTTCTGCTCCTCGCAGCATTTCTCCGGCCACTTCAAGCGCACGTTCGGCTTGACGCCGTCCGCCTGGCGCAAGCAGCAGCCCGGCCTTGGGCTTGACTGAGCCGATGGGCGGTGTATTCCGCGCCGTCTAAATACCTGTCCCTTAGTTGTCCCTGTGGTGAAACAAACCTGCGCCCTGCCCCCCAAAAAAACTTCGTGCTCTTCGTGCCTCCGTGGTGAAACAAAACCGATAGCGATACCGATAGCGACACCGATTTTAGCCGTCTAAATACCTGTCCCTTAGTCACCCCATCTTTCAACGTTCAAATGGAGCCATGAAACTTCAAGAAAAGCGGGGCTTCTCCTTGGCGGTGCTGGCTCAAGCGGCTCGCGGAGCGCCGGGAGATACTATGCTGGCGTGTGATCAACTGCTAATCTAATGCGAACGAGGTTTGGGCCTTCTGCCCGGACCCACAAACACGTAACGAAAGGAAGCATCATGCACCGGCAAGAGAACCAACTTTTTTTATCGCGCTTGTCGAGCCGTAAAGCACTAATGAACTACTCCCCTAGTCGCTAGAGCGAAACCGCCTTGAGACGGTCAAAAAAACGGGCGAGGTATTTCTCTTTCGCCACGGACGATAATCGCGATCCGGCAATGGCAGATTCCACCGCGCTGCGGCGGGCAGGAAAACGTGAAATCATCTCCATCACCTCATCTTCCGGCACGCCGAACTTATCGCCGAGTTCGATAAAGTCGGTGGAAGAGTAGAAACCAAGTTCTTTGTAACGCGGTGTGAAGTGGCTGTCCGCGAAGAAATCGAGTCCCGTTGCGGAAGGCTCTCCGGGAAAGTGGATCGACGTGTTCAGCAGATCATAGGCAGGCGTGAGGATATAGTCCCCCTGCGGACTTTCGAAAAGAGAAAAGTTCTTGAGATGCGCATCGCCGTTCGAGAAGACATAATTAAAAAGCACGATGAAAAACACTTTCGGGTTTTCAACAGCCGCGGAGTTGCAGAAGCGGCGCACAAGTTCCGCAAACTCTTCATAACTGGCGTCATATTTATAGTTGCCGCCGTGCGTTTCTTCGCTACGTCCAGAAAGCTGGCAGAAATCCTCCTGACGAATCGGCAGACCGTCGCGACGGTCGAAACGCTTCGTGAGATATGCAGTAACCCCATCGGCAAGTTCTACTAATGCGTGTTCGGCGGTGCGTATGCCGAAAATATCCGCTGCGATGTCCATCGTGAGCGCCTCGTTGGCCGGGACGTCGTCGGCTAATTCCGCTGCGGTGTTGCGGGGAATGGGCTTCAAAATAAAGTCGCCGCCAGATTCCACGACCGCGTACCCGCCGTGCATACGCTTGAGCTGTATCTTGTATTGCACACCGGGAACGGAAGAACGGCGCGTCTTCTCGCGTGTTTCGGGAAGGTAGAGATCGGCATAAGAGAGGTTAAGCCTTAACACACACCGCTCCTATAGCGCCGTAAGCGCTGGTTTCAAGCAAACGCGTAAAGTGGTCGCGCTCGTCGATACGAAGTTCACGGCACTGGCGCTCTTTCTGCGGACCTTCCGCGAGAAGCCCGTAAAAAAACGGGAACAGATGCCGGGAACGATACTCGGCGTTCGTTTTGGGAAGCGTCGCGGAAATATCCGGCATGGACGCATCAAGCAGATACTCCCGGTTATAACGGAACACATAGCCGCCGGCGACCTTTTCGATGACGCCGGCCGGCGTGTCGCGATAATAGACTGTGCCCTTTTTCATACGCCAACCGTCACTTTGTAGCCGAGTGTCTTCGCCACTTTGAGAAGAACGTCGAGTGTGACGTTACCGCGCGCCGTCTCCAGATTTGAAAGCGTGTGTACCGATACACCGCTCAACTTCGCCAGCCGTGCCTGCGTAATGCCGAGAGTATCGCGCCTCACGGCAAACGCCTTTCCTATCTCCTCTTTGTTCATCGAAATGAATAATGCCTTCTTATCACGGCAATGCAAGCCCAAAAATCGGCGAATTATTCATTATGATGCGATTCAACTTTATTGAATCGCACCCGAAACCAATTTGCTCTGACTGCAAAGATTGACAAGGTACGCGGGAATGTGGGAAGCTGTAAATGACGTAAAAACGGTTTCAGACACTTGGTTGCGTTCATGAAGACGAAAAAGGACTGCGTTCGCGCACACGCGAAGAAGAAGGACGAGAAGCTGGTGGTCATCTACAGCGACACGCCGGAACGCCGCGTTTTTGACCTCTCCCGCTCAGGGCTGCCCGAAATCCCTGCGCTCGGGTTCAGCCGCTACAGCCAAGTGGTCGCCCCGATCACGGCACACCGTCACGCCTCATGCTTCGAAATCGGTCTCTGCCTGCGCGGGGCGCTGACGCTACTCAACCAAGGCGTCGAACACCGCATTATGCCGGGCGACCTCTACCTGAACAAGCCGACCGACACCCACTGCATATCCGCCCACCCGAAAGGCACGATCGTAAACTGGCTTTTGTTGCGCACTCCAATTAAAGGCCGACCCTTCCTGCGCCTCAAAAGTCGCGAGGCGCAGGAAATCTGGTCACGTCTGAATCGCCTGCCTTGCCACGTGATCGCAAAAACCGACGCGGTCAAACAAGCTTTCGCGCACCTGTTCAAGTATTACGAGCAGCCCGCCGGGCCTTACCGCACCGTCGGGCTGAACACGGCCTGCATGTCGCTGTTGATGGGCGTGATCGACGCCTCGTCACACAAGGCCACCATCACGCACTCGCGCCTGATTGACAATGTTATCGAATCCTTGCGCGAAAAGCCTGAAAGAAAGGTCAGACTCGACGAGCTGGCGCGCGAGGCCGGCATGTCTCCCTCGCTTTTCATCAGCCGTTTCAAACAACTCACCGGTCTGCCGCCCGTCCATTTCCAGCTTGCCTGCCGCCTGGAAAAGTCGAAACGCCTCCTGACCGAATCCGACACGCCGATCACGCAACTGGCACTTGAACTCGGCTTCTGCGCTTCGCAGCATTTCTCCAGCCACTTCAAGCGCGCTTACGGTATCACCCCTAACGCCTGGCGCAAACAGAACGCCCGCTGAAACCCGAATTATGTTATTGTCGCAACTTGTTTGTGACCCTGTTTTTATAACGCATTTACCCATGCCAATATCTCCGAGATTACGTGAAAAGCTGGCAGCGCTGCCTGACAAACCCGGCTGCTACATGATGCGCGACCGGCGCGGCACCATCATATACGTCGGCAAGGCCGTTTCGCTGCGCCGCCGGGTACAGTCATATTTCCGCCCGTCCACCCTGCGTGACGCGCCGCCGAAACTGCGCAGCATGATCAAGTCTGTCGTTGACCTGGATATCCTGACAGTCCGCGATGAAACCGAAGCACTGATGGCGGAAAGCAACCTGATCAAACAACACCGCCCGCGCTTCAACGTGCTGATGCGTGACGACAAACGTTATCTGGCAATACGCGCCGACCCGCACGAGCCCGTGCCGCGCCTGACCACCTGCCGCATCATCCGTAACGATCATGCCCTCTATTTTGGCCCGTTCCCTTCCGCTACAATCGTGCGCATCGCTATCGACTTCACCGAAAAGCACTACGGACTGCGCAAATGCAAGCCCGTGCGACCGGATGCCGAAACCCACCGACACTGCCTCAACGATATTATCCGTTTTTGTTCTGCCCCCTGCATCGGCGCTATCTCTCTGGAAGAGTACCGGCAGCGCTTTGAAGAGGCTTGCGCCTTCTTGCGCGGCGAACGGCTCGGGGTGATCGAAGAGGTCAAAGCCCAGATGCAGGAATACGCCGCGGCGCATGATTTCGAGAAAGCCGCTGCTTTGCGCGACACATGGCTGGCACTGCGCGAGATTGTCGCGCGGCGCGCGCGCGTGGTATCGTCACCCTCTATGCGTGCCGCCGACGCGCTCGCAGGCATCAGCGAACTACGCGACCTTTTGCGCCTGCCCTCGGCCCCCGCGTTGATAGAGTGCTTTGACATATCCAACCTTTTCGGCACCCACTCCGCCGCCAGTATGGTGGCGGCAGTGAACGGACAACCCGACCGGCGCCTCTACCGGCGTTTCCATATCCGCACCGTAGAAGGCGCGGACGACCCACGCTCGATCGCCGAGGCTGTTTCACGACGTTACACGCGCCAACGTGACGAACACAAAACCCTGCCTGATCTTATTCTCATCGACGGCGGAATCACCCAGCTCCGCGCCGCGCGGGCGGCCATCGCAAAGCTCGGCCTCGGCCATATACCGTCTGTGGGGCTGGCCAAAGAAATGGAGAAGGTCGTGCTTGACGACGGACGCCCGCCGCTGTTGCTGCCGCATGAGTCAAACGCCCTGCGGGTACTCATTCGGTTGCGTGACGAAGCCCACCGCTTCGCGATTGACAGCCACCGACGTTTACGCAACCGACTCATCCGCGAATCAGCCCTTGACGAGATACCCGGCATCGGGCCAGCCAAGAAAACCGCCCTGCTCAAACATTTCGGATCCGTTTACCGTCTGGCCCGCGCCAACGCCGATGAGATCGCCGCCGTGCCCGGCATCGGGCCGTTATTGGCAGCCGACATCCTGCGCGCGGTAGCACCCGTAAAACAGTTAATAGTGAAGAATTAATAGTTAATAGAACCAAAAATCCTTACCACGAAGGCACGAAAAAGCACCGCACTGCTTTTGCTCGCTCGGTTGCGAGCCACTTTTTGTGACCACACAGTGGTCACAAAGATGAGGTTAAAACCTTGCACCACGCAACCGCGCCCCGCCCGTTTTTACACTCATCATTGCGAGCCACTGCGTGGTCGCAATAAGCGAAATCGACCCGCGACCTGCGGCTGGAACAGCCCTCCCAAAAAACCTGCGTCCCTCTGCGTAATCTGCGGTTAAAAACACCCTAGCCATGCCAAAAAAATTAACGCATTAATTAACTAATGAACTTCTCCTATCCCACTCTTACCTTATAACTTGGCATTTTGTCACACGATCCATACCAGTACGACGGGATGTCCCGGACCGTTGAAACCGTGTTACAACCGGCAGGGCTCACTCCCCGAAACCGCCGCAGACACCTCGGGGAGGCATCCCTACCAATTCTCTTCTTCCTCCCCTTTTCTTTTTTCGTTTTTTGTTCCTTCCCTACTCTCTCCGCCCTTTTCTCTCCTAATTATAAGTGGATTTCGCTTGTTGGCGCATAACTCGATACCCTATACTTTGCACTCATGTTTACCGAGGCTGACAATGTACGGAAAGAGCGGGCCGCATGAACACGGCTTTGACCGTCGCGTTGGTGGGCAACCCCAACACCGGCAAGACCACGCTGTTCAATCAATTGACCGGCGCGCGCGAGCGGACCGGCAATTGGACCGGTGTGACCGTAGATTGCGCGCAGGCCGACTTTGCCGTAGGCGACCTATGTTTCAGAGTCATCGATTTGCCGGGCATCTACTCTTTCACAGCCGACACCAGTGACGAGCGGATCGCGCGCGACTACCTGATCAAAACCCCGCCGGATGTGGTCGTCAACATCTTGGATGCCTCGAACCTCGAGCGCAGCCTATACCTGACCTCTCACTTGCTGGATATGCGCATCCCAATGGTGGTCGCACTCAACCAGACCGACATCGCCGAAGACCATGGCCTGAGCGTTGACCACCAGCACCTGTCCCAACACCTCGGCTGCCCCGTAGTGCCAACCGTGGCATCACGCCGGATCGGGCTGGAGGAACTGAAGACCGCCGTGGCGCGTGTCGCCGCAACACGCGCTCTGCCTGCCGCACGGGTCACCTTCGGCCACGCCGAACATGCGGTTCAGCGGCTGCAGATGTGCCTGATCGTGGCGGCTGATGATGCTGCCGTGGACTCGCGCTGGCTGGCGATCAAACTTCTGGAGCGCGATCCTTTCGCCCGCGACCTGACCGGGAACCTGTTCGAAGAGATCGTCTCCGACGAAACCGCACGGCTTGCCCGCCACTCTAGTCACACGCCCGCCGAAGCCATCATGGACGCCCGTCTCGGCTTCATCCGCGGCCTGGCCCATGATGTCGTCAAACGTAACCTGGACATCAAGAGGCGCTTGTCGGATATCGCGGACCGTATGTTGCTGAGCCGTCCGCTGGGCATACCCTTTTTCCTGCTGGTCATGTACGTCGTGTTCTGGCTGACCGTGAGCCTGACCCAGCCCTTGGTGGACTTCATCGACACCACGCTGAATCTCCTGCTGGTCGAGGCGCCGCGCCAATGGTTGCTCGCCGCGCATATGCCGGAAATCATCGTCAAGACGCTTACGGACGGTGTCGGCTCGGGCCTCGCCACGGTGGCCACCTTCATACCGCCGATCTTCATGATCTTCCTCTGCCTCAGCCTGCTGGAAGAGTCCGGCTACATGGCGCGCGCGGCCTTCATCATGGATAGATTCTTGTGCCATATCGGCCTGCCGGGCAAAGCCTTCATCCCGCTGCTGGTCGGATTCGGCTGCACGGTCCCGGCTCTCTTGGCAACGCGCACCCTGGAGCAGCGCCGCGACAGGATCATGACCATGCTGATCGCGCCCTTCATGTCTTGCGGCGCGCGCCTGCCCATCTATGCCATTTTTGCGATGGCCTTCTTCCCCTCGTGCGGCGGCGTCATGATCTTCAGCCTGTACCTGACCGGAGCGGCGCTGGCGATTCTCTCCGGGCTGCTGTTGCACCGGACGCTTTTCCGGGGTGAAGTCTCCGCCTTCGTGATGGAACTGCCGCCTTACCACCTGCCAGTGCTGCGCGGCTGCCTTGAGCATGTCTGGTTCAACCTGAAAAGCTTCCTGTTCCGCGCCGGCAAGCTGATCCTGCTGATCGACGTGGTGATCAGCCTGGCCGCCGGCCTGTTCGAACATTTCACGCCAGCCCCAGATACCGCTGCCGAAACACAAGCAACGGCAGGCCGGGTCATGACACGCGCTTTTCACCCGATGGGCATGAGCGAGGATAACTGGCCCGCTGCCGTCGGCTTGCTGAGCGGCCTCATGGCCAAGGAAGCCATTGTGGGCACACTGGACGCGCTCTACGCGCAACAGGACGCCCGCCCTGAAGAGCCGGCCGCCATCCGCGGCGAGTTGCGCCAGGCAGCAGCAAAGCTCGCATCAGGCTACGGGTTACGGGGGGAATGCGGAGACACCGCGACCGCCCGCAGCGGCTTGCTGACCTCGATTCGCCAACATTTCAGCGACCGTGCCAGCGCCTACGCCTACCTGCTGTTCGTCTTGATCTACTCGCCCTGTTTCGCCTCCTTGATCGTGTTGGGGAACGAGGCCGGATGGCGCTGGATGTTTTTCGCAGTCATCTATCAAACAGTGCTGGCGTGGAACGCCGCAACCGTATATTATCAGTTGGCAAAGTTTACGGAAGCTCCTGCGCGCGCCGTCTTTTGGCTGACGGCTATATCCGCGTTCACAGCAGTTGGCATCTGGCTGCTACGCCAGATCGGAGCCCGCAGACTTAGAACCGAGTGCGCATGAATCCTAAAGAAAAGTCTAACACGTTACCGGAGACACAGTTTTTGACCGAACTAAAAGACGGTGAGTGCGGTGTAATCACTTGCAACACCGACCGCAAATCCGCCGAGATGGGCCTGTTCCCCGGCGCTGTCGTCACCATGTTCCGCAACCGCAAAAACGAGCGTTCGCTGGTCGTCGGCGCCGGCGAAGCGCGCTTCCTGATCTCACGCACCATCGCCCGGCAGATCGCCATCTCGCCTTCAGGGCTCAACAGCCAGCAATAGGTCCAGCACCTCTTTGCCGCTCTTGGCGGCCAGCACCATCGAAAGGTTCTGCTGCGACAAAGAATCCCGAAGTATCTCTACAACCGCTTGAGCCTCTTGCGCTTCGGAAGGGGGATAAAGCACCAGGGCGCAAACCCGGCAGGTGCGCCCGCAATCGCCCTCTATCCCGGCTGAACTTATGCCCACCGCCGCCACCGTGCGGTACACATGCCTGGTCTCCATGCTGAAAACAACCGCCTCACTGCCGACCGGCTCCGCGCTCGGCCCGTTCTGCTGCTGCATTATTTCAGCGCGGATTTCATCAGCGCCGCTAACCGCACCAGCGCGCGCGCACAAAGCGACCAACATCGGCAAAACCTGGCTCTTGTCCGGCGGGTAAAAATCCAAGGCTATGCTTTGCCATTGCAGACAATTAGCCAGCACGTTAGCGGCACCGCCAGACTTTGACCCAGGCGTAGCGGTCAACACCCTCAACATATCATCCGATGTCTCGCAAGCCAACAGGGCGGCGCGTCCCCGACTGTCTAACATACGGCAGAATTGCGCGATCAGTTGCAATTGCGGAGTGGCCGCGCTGTCCGGCGCCAGCACCAGTATCACGATCCGCGTAGGCTCATCATCGGCGGTGCCGAACTCAAGCCCCTCTTTTTTCAGACCCACGGCACAGACCAGCCGTGCCACCGCATCCGTCCGCGCATGGGGTATCGCCACCCCGAACCCCAATCCTGTGGAAAGTCTCTGCTCGCGCTCATAGACCGCCTGCACTGCCGCCTTGCGGTCCATCACCAGCCCGTTGTCGTAGAGCAGCGTGACCAGTTCCGAGATCGCGCCCAATTTCGTGGTCGCGCGCAGACGCGGCTTGAGGGTTCCGCGCGTGAAACGGTTTTTCAGCATAGCCGCGATAGAGGCAGTGTCGCCGGGATGTTCGGCATGTCGCAAATTATCGCGCAGCGAAACATCCTCAAGGGGCTTTTGCAGCTCGCGCAAACTCTGCTCAAGACCGGACGACAACTCCACCATTACCGCGTTAATCAAAGGCCTTTCACGTTCCGAACACTCAAAAACAACTTCGCCGTCACTACCCTTGAGATGAATCACCTGTGACACACGGCTTATCCGGTAAAGCAACTGATAGCGATTTAGGCGCTGAGCATAAAAGCCGTCATCCTCGAATATCTCCACCGCGCGGTTGATCACGAGCAAAGAGGCCTGTTGGCTGGGAAAGTGAAAGACAGTCTTGACAGTTTCAGGTACAGGCATCTGTCGCCGGGTTCCGGTGCCGCTCCGGGCGAAAGCCTTTTCAGCCAGCGACGACCCGGCCGCGCATGTCAAAACAACCAGCATTGATACGGCTAAAATCAGGACAGGCGGCAATGGCGTCATCAGCATGAGCGCCACCAGCAGAGCCATGGTAATCTCCCCGCGCGGCATTGAAGCCAAGCTGAACCGCAGGTAACCCAACAAATCTAGCCCGCAGAAAAAGGCTGGCACGGCACAACCTGCGGCCTTCGCCAAAACACTCCCCGCAACGAAAACCAACACGCCGATAACCACTGCCGGATCACCCAAGACACGCGGGTCTATCTGCATACCCGCCACAACAAAACAGGCCGGCAGCAATACGACGCTGACGAAGTCCAAACGCTCGCTGATCTCATGGCGCAGATCCGTCGTCGAGAACACCAGCCCCATAGCGTAAGCGCCGGCGACAGCCGAGAGACCCATAACGCCCATGATACCGCCTGCGATCAGCAAACAGGCGGCGGAAACCGCGAAGGCGCTGGTGAAGGTCTTCTCGCGCAGCGCCATTTTATTCACGAAACGCGCTATCGGAAATCCGCACAAGAAAACAAGCCCGACACCGATACCGGCACGCAACACCATCACCAACATCAAGCGCAAGCTCAGTGCGCCGCCACCAGTCACCGCTGTCAGCACCCCCGAGAAGACCGTGAAAATGAACAACCCGGCTGCCGTGTCAACAGTGGCTGACGCAAGCGACAGCGTGCCAGCAGGCGACTCCAACTGCCGCCGGTCCTCCAGTATTTTTGTCAACACACCCAGCGATGTCACCGACACAGCCGCGCTGATCAACAAAATCTGCGGATTGATCCAGCGCAAAGGCATCGCTCCATCCAGCTTGGGGAGATACGCCAAAATGGCGAGTGTGGCTAAAAAGCAGAACAGGAAACCGCCCAGACTGAGCGCTATGCCGATTTGGGGTTTGGTTCGCAAATGCCAGATATCGGTATCAAGGCCGGCCAGGAAGAAAAAGACCAAAAGCGAGATCGCCACAATGCCTGCGATAGGGCTTTGAGTTCCCAAAAAGGCTGAGACATCGCTCATCAGCCCTTCGGGGAATAACGGGATCGCCAGCCCGCCCAGCATGTGGGGGCCTATCACCACGCCGGCCGCCAACTCACCCAACAGCGGCGGCAACCGCCAACGGTTGAAAAGCCGTCCGCCGATTTTAGCGGCGAACACCAGAACGCCCATCTGAAGGATGAAACGGGCAGAGGGTATTATTGACACATGCACGGCTCTGCAGCCCTCGCCCGCACAAGCCGCAGCCGCGCATAACGCCATAAAAATCATTGGTGCCGCCCTTTTATGCATAGCGCGCTCCCTTCTCAAACCAGCTTTCGGCACACACGGTTTTTTTGCCAGTCCAATATCTTAACAGCACCGCCTGTGCGGCACAAGCCCGACGAAGACAAAATTCACCACGCTGTTTCGCGTACCGCGCGGCTTGCGTCCTGCCCCATAAAGGGGTAAGATTAAAAAGCAATACAGGCAGAGACCGCAATTAGAGGAAAGATCATGTTAGACATAAGAAGAATCCGTGAGAATTTCGATGAGGTGGTTGAGGGGCTGCGTCGCCGCGGCGCAGCGCCGGAACTGGCCGAACGCGCCCGCAATCTCGATGCCGAGCGGCGGCGCTTGGTCACCGAGGCCGACAGCCTAAAGACCTTGCGCAACGCGCGCTCCAAGGAGATCGGCGCGCTCAAAAAGGCCGGGCAGCAAGACACCTCGGCAATCCAAGCGGAGGTGCGCGCTATCGGCGAGCAGATCGCGGCACTGGACGAGCGCCTGCGCGAAATAGAGGCGGACTTGGAGACAGCCATGCTGATGATCCCCAACGTGCCGTGCAAGACCATCCCCACCGGCCCGGATGCCTCTGCCAACCGGGTGGCAAAGGTCGTGGGCGAAGCGCCGCAATACGAGTTCCAGCCGCTCGACCATATCACGCTCGGCGAGCGTCTGGGCATCTTCGATCTGCCGCGCGGCGCGAAGATCACCGGTTCGGGTTTCCCGCTGATGCTGGGCAACGGCTCAAAACTGCAACGCGCCCTGATCCAATACATGCTGGACATGCACACCGAACAGCACGGCTACACCGAGATGCTGCCGCCCTTCATCGTCAACACCGCTTCGATGCGCGGCACAGGACAATTGCCGAAAATGGCCGAAGACATGTATCACTGCGAGGTTGACGACTACTGGCTGATCCCAACCGCCGAGGTGCCGGTGACCAACTATTTCCGCGACGAGATCATCGACCGCCCCCTGCCGATCTACCTGACCGCCTACACGCCCTGTTTCCGGCGTGAGGCCGGCTCAGCAGGCAAAGACACACGCGGCATTTTACGCGTGCACCAGTTCGACAAAGTCGAGATGGTCAAATTCGTCGAGCCCGAAAAATCCTATGATGAACTAGAGACGCTGGTGGACAACGCCGAGGACGTGCTGCGCGGCCTTGGCCTGCACTACCGCATTCTGGAACTATGCTCGGGCGACATCAGCTTCTCTGCCGCCAAGTGTTACGACATCGAGCTGTGGGCGCCGGGCCAGCAGGCATGGCTGGAGGTCTCGTCCTGCTCGAACTTCGAGGACTTCCAAGCGCGGCGTCTGAACTGCCGCTACCGCGATGCCGACGGCAAAACGCGCCTGGTGCACACGCTCAACGGCTCGGGCGTGGCATTGCCGCGCCTGGTGATCGCCATACTGGAGCAGTGCCAGCAGGCCGACGGCTCAGTACTGCTGCCGCCCGCCATACGCCCCTACATGCGGGGCCTCGAACGGTTGCAGCCTGTCACGCCAGCCGGATAAAGAGATTCAGTCGTAGTTCCGTGACATGTTTGGCTGCCGCTTGACTTTTGGCGGCAGCCGAACGCACCTACGCCAGTTCACGATCAAGGCGCTCATCCAAGTCATGCGCGGCAAGCGCCTCGAACAAAGGCTCCAAAGCGCCTTCCATAATCCGGTCAAGGCTGTACAACGTCAGGTTGACGCGGTGGTCGGTCATGCGGTTCTGCGGAAAGTTGTAGGTGCGGATGCGCTGGCTGCGGTCGCCAGAGCCGCGCAGGTCTAGCCGCGTCTTGCCGAGTTTGGCCGCCTCCTCCTGACGCCGCTGGTCGAGCAGACGCGCTTTGAGCACCCCCATCGCCTTTTCCTTGTTGCGGTGCTGCGAACGCTCGTCCTGACACTGTGCCGTCAGACCGGTCGGCAGGTGGGTGATGCGGATGGCCGAATAGGTGGTGTTGACCCCTTGGCCGCCATGGCCGCCAGCGCAAAAGATGTCGATGCGCAACTCGTTCTCCGGCAAAGAGATGTCGTCCTCTTCGTCAGCCTCGGGAAACACGATAACCGTGGCAGCGGAAGTGTGTATGCGTCCCTGCGCCTCGGTCTCCGGCACCCGCTGCACACGGTGTCCGCCGCTCTCGAACTTAAAAGTGCCGTAAGCCCCTTCGCCAGCAACCGTGAAGACGATCTCCTTATATCCGCCGAGTTCTGTGCCGTTGGCGTCGATCACTGATATTTTCCAGCCCTTCGCATCGCAGAAACGCGAATACATGCGGAACAGCGCTGCGGCAAAAAGGGCGGCCTCTTCGCCGCCTGTGCCAGCGCGGATCTCGAAAACGGCATTGCGGGCATCAGCCGGTTCCGGCGGCAACAGCCCGACCTGCACGGCCCGCTCGGCGGCAGGCAGCTCGGCTTCGATACGCTCGCACTCCGCCCGTGCCATCTCTGCCATCTCCGGATCGCTCGCCGGGTCATCAGCCAGAGCGCGGCTATCGTTCAACTCGGACAACAGACGGAAATAGTCGCCAGCCACTCGTTCCAGTTGCTTGAGGAAAGCGTGCTCCCGCACTGTCTGGCGGTACAGGACGGGATTACCCAGCACAGCGGGATCAGACAATGCCGATTCCGCAGCCTGAATCTTGTCCAGAACGCGCTTGACCTGTTCTTGTGCGATCATGTCATAGACACAAAACGGACCGGGAACGCCTCCAGCGCTCTCCCGGCCCGTCTGTATTAAGCTCTGCTACGACTTCTTGATGTTGTAACGCTTCATGAACTGATCAACCCGGCCCTCGGTGTCGATCATGGTCTGCTGCCCTGTGAAATACGGGTGGCAGGCTGAGCAGGTGTTGACGTTCATCTCTTTTTTGGTGGAACGCGTATTGATCACATTGCCGCAGGCGCATGTGATGGTCGCGTCTTCATATTTGGGATGGATATCCTTCTTCATAAAAAATCTGCCTTTCGGTAATAAGGAGTGAGAATGTTAGCGTATCCCATGCTGTCAGCACAAGCCTAATCTGGATAAAAATCACTGTCAGCGCTGATATTCGCTAGGATCGACGGGGGTTATGTTGAAATCGGGGCGCCAGTTGGGGGATGCGCTATAAAATCGCATGGCTGTGTTGAAAACCAGATCTTTGATCACGGCCTCGCTATGGCCGTCACCGCGCATATAGTCCACTACCTTGATCAGCGCGAGCGGGTCAGAGACGCCCCAGTCAGCGGAGCCATTGATCATCACGCGCTCGTGCCCGTACTGCTTAATCATGGCCGAGACCCGCTGGGGACTAAGTTTTGAGAAAGGGTACACGGTCATGCCGGCATAGCATCCCGAATCCAGCGTGTGTTTGATCGTCTCCTCGGTGTTGTGGTCGACATTGATACGCTCGACGGTGAAACCCTCGGCTTTGATGATCTCCAAGATACGCCGGGTGCCGCATAACTTGTCCACATGCGGCGTGTGGAGGATCACCGGCATTTTGCGCTCCTCGGCTATGCGCAACTGGCGGATCATGGCGTATTCCTCATTGGGGGTATTGAGGTTCAGGCCGACCTCCCCCATGGCCACGCAACGCGGGTGTGTGATATAGGGTTCAAGCCCGTCAATCACCTCGTCAGCCAAGGCGCGGTCATCCGCCTCCTTCGGGTTCATAGCGATGGCGCAATAATGGTCGATGCCGAAACGCGCGGCGCGGACAGTCTCGAAATCGAGGATCAGTTGGAAATAATCAAAAAACGAACCAGCGTAGCGGCGGTTGACACCCATCCAGAAAGCAGGTTCAACGCAAGCACGGATACCGGCCTGATACATGGCCTGATACTCGTCAGTGGTGCGCGAAAGCATGTGGATATGTGGCTCGATGATGGTCATGTCTGATATTCCTGAAAGATCACTGTTCAAAAAAGAAAAGATAATCTAATCATTAAGCACCGCTTCAATCAAATATATAAACGCCGCAACAGTAAAACCGGTTCATTTTAAAAAGCGGTTAGAGCGCAATGTCATAGTCATGGACACCATGATCGGACTCTCGGTGTCCAGTATTTGACGGATCGTCAACGCTCGATAAGACCCGCGGTGTCTTTGTCCCGAACCTAAAACAAGATTCGCCTTATTTTACTTTGAACATGTGTCCCAAAACAACAGGAGGCAAGCAGGTTTTTGCGAGCCTTGACCTGCTTAAGCATCCGGTCGGTTTGAACTATTAAGTATCGCTTAATATTGCCTTAATTCTTCGTGTTTTACCTCTGCGTTAAAAACCAGAGCCACGCCCCACTATTTGTATGTCACGCCCTCTCGGGGCTGATATCGCTTCCTTTATCCGAATCTCAGGGCGTTGCCCTGAACTGGTATGTAGCGCCTCTTCGGGGCTGAAAGAACACCAACTGGTATGCGGCCTTTGCCGCGCATAGCGCGGCCGGTCAAGCAGACGCTTGCCCCTCCCGGCGTTTCACGAGACCAGCCAAATTCCAAAAGGAACATCTGCCCATCTGTGGATAAAAAACCGAGCAGTGCCCGCCCAAAAAACTTTGTGCCCTTTGTGCCTTTGTGTGAGAAAAAAGGACAGAGCCATCCCCCCAAAAAATCTGCGTACATCTGCGCAATCTGCGGTTAAAAAAACCTACTACACCCCGGCCCGGAGAGCACACTGCGTCCGCCGGTTTTGGGGGTGACTTGAATCTGTGTGCTGATCCGCTCTTTCAAGGCGGAGACGTGCGAGATGACGCCGATCAGCTTGCCGTCATGCTGTAACCCTGCGAGGGTTTCCAAGGCGGTGTCGAGCGCTTCTTCGTCCAGCGTACCGAAACCTTCGTCCAGAAACAGCGAATCCATGCGGACATTCTGGCTGGCCATGTGGGACAACCCCAACGCCAGCGCGAGACTGACAATAAAGCTCTCCCCGCCGGAAAGGTTTTTCGTGGTGCGGATCTCTCCGGCCTGATAGTTGTCAACCACGTTGAGTTCCAAGGGCGACGCATCGTCGCGTGTCAACAGGTAACGGTCGGTCATGTTCTGCAACTGCCGGTTGGCGTGGCCGATCATCATGTCGAAGGTCAGCCCTTGCGCAAAATTGCGGTACTTTTTGCCGTCGGCGGAGCCGATCAGTTCGTGCAGATTCTCCCACCTGCGGCACTCGTTTTTCTGCGCCTCAATGGCTGTCTGCTTGGCCTCTAGCCGCTCTTTGGCAGCCGTGTTCTCGTTCAATTTGTGCTTGAGACCGGCAATCATATCCCGCACCTCTTTCAGGGTCTCCTCCTGCTCTTTGAATCGCGGTTCCAACTCCTCCAACGATTCGTCGGTGAGTTTAAGAGCCAACTCCTTAGCCAGATGCGCTTCCCGATCCTTCTGTCGCGCTTTCAACTCGGTTTGACGGTCGTCCAAGCCTTTGGCCGTGTCCGTCAACTCGGCTCTGCGTTCAGCGGAAAGCCTGGCCGCCAAGAACTGCTCTT
>Ga0255347_1004199_pt1 | contig 17723 bp, 10 predicted proteins | sample wastewater_treat_2_FD_192479 | JGI IMG/M metagenome (GOLD analysis project Ga0255347, IMG submission 192479) | Wastewater microbial communities from Lulu Island WWTP, Vancouver, Canada - plant24 | ecosystem: Engineered > WWTP > Wastewater > Unclassified | place: Canada: Vancouver, British...
GCAGGAATTGTAATATTCAATTCATGAGTATATTCATTAATATCTTTTCTTGTGTATTTAGTATCCATTAATATATTTATTGAAATTAAGAAATGTATTGTATTCTATGTGTTTTTATACAATTTGTCCAGTTTTCCGACTATAACTAGTCTTTGCTTTGAAGTCCATAGGGGAGAACAAGTGATTAATGTAATTCTGTAATCAGAGTAATCTTGAAGAACAGAGATATCATTTTTCTCAACTACCTTTGTTTCTGTAACTATGTATGTGAATTGATTGTCATTTTGAACAACCTCAATCTTATCCCCTACTTTTACCTTATCTAAGTTAAAAAAGGTGTCTTTGTTGGGAGGAAGCTTTGCATACCTGTGTCCAATTACTACCATGTTGCCCTTTTGTCCAGGGAGATTTGAGGAAGGAAAATGCCAGAAGCCTTTGTTCATTGTATGAGAGTCTGTACCTTCATATACAAGACCTTCTGCATCAATGGAGTTAATAATTATTTTAGTATTTAATTCTTCTAATATCTTTTTATCAAGGACTGTTTGGGGATTAAGACTCTCTTCTATGCTTTGTCCTCCAGAACTTTGTATTGCAACACCTAAGACTTCATCTTTTGTAGGTACAAGTTCTGTGATAATTTGGAAGGTTATCTCCTCTGCACTCCTCTGTATATTAAATCTTTTTATAGGCCCAATTAATTTGTTGTAATTTGGATAAATTAGAAAGTACCCAAGAGGGGTTAGTATCGTTAATATTAGTATTATTGTAATTGCTGTTTTGGCACTTTTCTTCATGCTTTTATTTTATCATTTAATTGAGTATCTTGCACTATTTTTAATTTTGTTTTATGCTATATGCATAGACTATATAAATTTTAATATAGGTTGGTGTGGCAAAGAAAAAAAATATTAAAAAATCTGCCTCAAAAGTATCTAAAAAAGAAGAAAGTATGAAGAATAAGGTTGAGATAAAGCAGCCTTCTTCTGCTAAACAGGAAAAGCTTTCTAGGTTAGTTGGCTCTATCTTTATTGGTTTAGGTGTTCTTCTTGTAGCTTTTGGAATTTTTTCATATATAAAATATAGAGAGGAGCCATTACTTGATCCTGAGTTTGAATCTCCACTATTAGAGAATGTAACATCAGTAACTAATGGGGATGTAATAAAAATACAAGGAAGTGCTAAGGGATATGACAATGTCTTTATATATCTCAATGATGAGAAGATTGCAGAAGCAAAGGTAGATGATGATTCCAAGTTTAGCTATGAGTATACTGTTGAAAAAGAGGGAGAGTATAAAATTGCTGTTGCTGGTGTAAAGGGTTTTCCAAGCAGAAAGATATCTCCAAAATCTGAAATTGCAACTTCAATTGTTGATAGAACAGCACCAAGCAAAGAAGGTGTTACCCTTAAATATGGTACAGAAACAAACAAAAACACATTCATACTTGTTGGTACTGTAGAACCTAATGCAACAGTAGAGGTAAAAAGAGGAACTGATAGTTTTAGTGCATTAGCTGATAAAGATGGAAACTTTAGGATTGAGGGTATAAAACTTGAAGAAGGGAAGAATGTGTATTCTGTATACATAAAAGATTTAGCAGGAAATGAAGTACAGCTTGATGAGAAAGTAAGAGTAAACTACTCTCCTCTTGGCAGTGTTAATGGAGATGCAGTTGTTGATCAGAATATTCCACAGGCAGCAGGGACATTTGATGAGTTAATAGGGAATAATTTAATGATGATATTTGGTTTACTTGCCTTACTTGCATTTGTAATAAGTTCTTCTGTTGTATATTTGAAGAATAAAAGATAAGGGTTGTTACATTGAAATGAGAAGAGAGGTGTAAAAGCCTCTCTTTTTTGTATAATAGAGAGTATGAAAAGAATAATTTTGTTAATTTTATTATTTATTACCTTCTTTTTGGTCTCTCCTGTTTATGCTCAAAAGGAAGTTTTCTATCATGGTGTAATAAATGGATATAAGGAGATTCCATGCTTTAAGGCATTAGAAGGTAGTTATAAATGTTTTGAGTATTATGTAGATATAGAGGAGTTAAATGATCAGAAAGTTATTTCTCCGATATTATCAGAGAATGAAGAGTCAAGATTTAGGAAAGGAGATAAAGTGTTTGTTTCTTTTCTTAGTGATGAGTATGGAAATGAAGAATGGAGTATAACAGGGTATGATAGAAATGGCTCAATACTATTAATAGTTTGTTGTTTTTCTGCTCTGGCTTTAATTATAGGTGGGAAGCAGGGCTTTGGATCACTAGTTAGCTTAATTTTTACTGTTTTAATCCTTTATCTTTGGGCTATACCTAGGATACTTAATGGTGCTGATGTCATATCTACAGGGATAATTTCTGTAATTGTAATGATTGTTGTAATTATGTATTCTTCTTATGGTATTAATATAAAGAGTCATATTGGTGTAATTTCCTGCATAATAGGTGTGTTAATTGTCGGGCTCCTTGCGAAGTTATTTGTTAATCTGACAAATATTAATGGTTCAGGAAGTGAAGAGGCATTTCTCCTTTTTAGTCAAACTGGCGGAGATATAAGCCTGGCAGATGTCTTTTTTATAAGTATTCTAATTGGTTCAATGGGAGTTCTTGATGATGTTGTAATGAGTCAAATATCGGCAGCCTCTGAGTTGTATACAACAGATAAAGGGTTAAGTGGCTTTGAGTTGTATAAAAAGGCAATGAATATTGGTAAGGATCATTTATCTTCAATGGTAAACACTCTTTTTATTGCTTATGCAGGTTCTAGTCTTGCGACAGTAATGCTTCTTATCTACAATAGCAAAGAGATGGGGAATATTTTACAGATGGATTTTATTGCAGAGGAAATTGTCCGAAGTTTAGTGTCAAGTATGGGAATACTTTTAATAGTACCAATTACTTCTATAATTGCTGCGAAGGTAATACCTAGCATATTGAATGAGAAATAATGTATACTTTAGTTATTAGTCTGAGTAATATGTTAATAATAAATTATGAAAGTATTAAATATAAATAAACCAGAAGAAAAGAGAGACTACATTAAAGAGTTAAGTGAACTTCAAAAAGCTAGAAGTCAAAAACAAACACAACAGCCTGTCTTTACGATTGAATTTTCATGGAAGTTTTTGGCATTAGTATTTTTTGTTATGGCATTAGTATTATGGGGGGAACAGCTTTTGGGTATTGCAGTATTTCTTTTTTTAAGCTTTGTAATTATGTCTGCTGCTCTTCCAGTTATAAACTGGTTTAAAAAAGAGGGAATATCAAAAGGATGGGCAATAGCAGTTACATATTTCTTAGGATTTGTACTTCTTCTTGCAGTTATTGCTTTAATAGTTATACCTCTAATTAATCAGATTAATGGATTGGGGAAAAATATTCCTGAAAATTTAAAGGAGTTAGATGTTAGTGGTTTTGTAATAAATGAAGAGGCTATAAATGAAGCACTTACACAATGGTTTGAGAGATTTACATCAGCTGATAGTTTTAAAAATATTACAAGTGCTATTGGTGGTGCTGCTGAATGGGCCTCTATAGTACTAGCATCTTTTGTTTTTTCTGTTTATTTGATACTAGATCATGATAAAGTGTTGGATTTTGTATTAATTAGGATACATTCAGATGAAAAGAGGTCTAGAGTTAAAAAACTTGTTTTGGATTTAGAGTATAAATTGGGAAAATGGTTAATTGGTCAGGCAACGGTAAGTGCAATTGCTGGGACAACATTAGGTTTAGTACTTGCACTGTTCCGTATACCTTTTGCACTCCCTATGGGTGTTTTAGTTGCCCTACTCTCTGCAATTCCTTCATTGGGTGCAACTATAGCTTCAATACCGCCTCTTCTTACAGCATTAATCTTAAAAGGGCCTATGACTGCATTAATTATTCTTTTGATATTCTTAGTATATCAGCAGGTTGAAAATAATTTGATAATTCCTAAAGTTATGGGAAATGCAGTTGAGGTAAAACCTACCCTTATACTTTTAGCTGCAATTACATTCTTAATACTATTTGGAGTATGGGGAGCAGTTCTTTCTGTTCCTGCCATGGTTATACTTAAGATGTGCTATGAGTTCTATATAGACTTGCAAAAAATTGATGCTAAGGGTAGCATTGATTAATATAAATATTTAACTGCCTAAAGAATGTCTGATACACCAATTAAAGTTAAAAGAGCTGTATATTTCTGGGAGGATTATGCATTTACCAAATTGCAGGAATCATCTGTAGGGAGAAAAGGATTATCACTTTTTGAACTTAAGGATATGGATATTCCAATACCTGATTTTTTTGTTGTATCTCCCGTTGTATTTGATAAAGTTGTATCTCAAGCAATAGTTAGAGATGTACAAACCTTGTTTGAGAAAGGAAAAAATCCTGAAGAGTCAGAAGTACTTAACTCTATTCTTAAAACTGAGATTGATGAAGAATATATAGAGGAGATACTTTCTGCATATGCAAGAATATCTGGATTTACTGATGCATGGGTTTCAGTAAGGTCTTCCGTTGTATATCCCGCTAACCCTCAAGTATCTTTTTCTGGGGTATTTTCAACAGAGTTAAATGTAAGAGGTACAAGGAATTTGATTGATTCCATAAAGAGAGTATATGCATCTTTGTTTACTGATGATGTTGTAGCATATGCTGCCTCTAAAGGTATTAATTTGGCTGATGTTAAACTTGCAGTAGTTGTCCAAAAAATGGTTCAGGCAGAGGTGAGTGGTGTTGCATTTACAATAGATCCAATAACACAGGATCCAACGAAGTTAAGCATTGAAGCAGTATTTGGTTTAGGTGATACAATTGCGCTGGGTGAGCTTACTCCTGATATATATTTGCTCAATAAAAAGGATTTAAACATTTTAGAAAAGAGAATATCTCCTCAAGAGTGGATGAAGATAAGGAGTGTAAATAGAAGTTCAAATAAAACAGAGGGAACACAGAAGGTTACAATATCGAATGCATGGAGTCATAGGCAGAAAGTAGACGATAGGTATTTAAAGGAAATCGCTAAAATAGCATTAATAGTTGAAAATAAATTAAGAAGGGCACAGAGTATAGAATGGGTAATGTCAGGAGGAAAGATTTGGGTTTTGCAGAGTAAAGATTTGTATGAAAGATATTCTCCACAAGAGGTTGCAATTGAAAGCGCAAAGAGTTTCGATACATTAGGAGAGGTCTTAAAATGGATATTTGAGAAATATCAAGGAATAGGAATGTTAGAAGATAAGGCGCTTTCTAATGCTCAAAAGATGGTTCAGAGTAGTAAACATGAATATAATCCATTAACAGAGAAGTTAATTTCTGCTGCAAAGGGTGTAGTTAGGAAAGAGGAGAAAGAACAAGGAAGGCAGACTAGTGATGTGGGTGATTTAATAATTAAAGGAGTCGGTGCAAGTTTTGGGATTGTAAGTGGTAATGTAAAGATAATTGAGAAGAACTCAAAAGTAGAGGTTAACAAGAAGGATATACTTGTAACAAAGGAATATTCTTCTGATATGGAACCTTTAATTATTAATAGTGGTGGTGTTATTCTAGAGACTGGTGGGATTACAAGTGATGTAGCAATACTGTGCCGTGAGTTTGATATTCCAGCTGTTGTGGGTGCAACAGGGGTGAGCTCATTGCTTAAAGATGGTCAATTAATCAGACTTGATGGATATACAGGGAGTATATACAGAGAAAAAACTGATGAAAAAGTAGTATCCCCTACTCATCCTGTTGTGCAGGCATATGTTCAGGAAGCACTTTCAGGTGTTAACCTACTAGAGAAGGAAGAGAAGAAAGAAGAAATTGTTCAGCCAATACAAGAAGAGAAGAGTGAAGAGAAAAAAGAGTATAAAATTCCTCATGATATGAACCTAGCTCCATGTGCTACAAAAGTATTTATTAGGCCTACTGATACACCTGAGAACTTGGTTGATTATGTTGGGAATTCTCATGGTATTGTTTACATTGATATGGATAGGATTATGATAGAAGATGGAAGGCATTTACTTGCATATGTAGAGGATAAAAAGTTTGTTGAGTATGCAAAAAGAATTTCAGAGAAAATATGTGAATATGTTGATTTAGCAGAGGGCAACCAAGTTGTCTTAGCTATAGGGGCTGCTGCTGTTTCTGAGTTTAGGGGGCTTGTTAAAGGAAAACAGTTTGAGAATAGTGAAGTTGGAGACTTGGTACATGGTCTTCCTCATTATCTTTCTAACAAGGAGCTTTTAAATAGAGTTATTAGAATTGTAAGAAGAGTAAGAAATGTGTATAAATGCAGGAATGTAGATTTTGCTGTTTACTCTCCAACTGATGTTAAATCAATGACTGAGTTTAAGAAACTTCTTCTTTCTGGTGGCTTAAGGAGAGGAGTATCTTTCAGAGTTTATGCAATACTTGATAATCCTAGTGATGTAATTTTAGCTGATGATATTTTAGCAACTAAAATTGATGGTTTAATAGTGGATATGCCTAGAATTGCTAAGATAATGCAGGGTGCGGATATCTATGATATAGAGGCTAAATATGACTTAGGTGCCAATAGTTCACTAAAGGTAGTTGATGCAATATGTGATATATCTAAAGTACCTTCTAAAGAGTTGATTGTAATAGCAGATGATAGTAAAGAGCTTGTTAGGTATAGTGTACAAAGAGGTGTATATGGGGTATCTGTCCTCCCCCACTCTGTTAAAGATATGAGGAAACTTGTTTCAGAAGAAGAGGCAAAGATAATACTAAGTAAAAAGTAAGAGTCTTTAATATTTTCCTGCTGTTTTTGGTATAATCCATGGATTATGAATCTGAATTTGGATAACATCCATAAGGTAGTCTGCCTTGGTATAGGCGGTGGAGATCTTTCCTACATTTCTAAATTTCTTTTCTACTTAGATATAGAGGTTGAAGGATTTGATATTGCTGTTAATGAAAGGATAAAAGAGTTAGAAAGACTTGGAGTAAATATACATCACAGGAATCCTGAAGGAAAACTTCCTCAAACCGATTTAGTTATATATTCCGATGCACTTCCAGATAACCTTTTGCAGGAACTTAAGAGAGAAAATGAAGGTGTGAGATTTATAGAAGTTGGTAGAATTAAGAGGTTTTTGGCTGATGCATATGAAAGTAACACTTTAACAAAAAAACAGTTACAAGCTATTAAAAAAGCAGATATATTTCCTTTGTACTCATTTAAACCAAGAGGTATGAAACTGATTGGTGTTACAGGTACTGATGGTAAAACAACGGTTGTTTCAATGCTTCATCATATGTTGCTTAAAAGTGGGTTTAGACCTGCAATGATTAGTACAGTAGGAAGTAAAATTGTTAGAAAGCATACAAGTACTGGTTTACATGTTACTACTCCATCATCTCATGAAATATATGAAAGTTTATTGTTAATGCAAAAAAGAAGATGTACACATGTCATTATTGAATGTACCTCTCAAGGGCTATATATGGGAAGAGTCGCAGGGCTGAAATTTGATGTAGCAGTATATACAAATATTACAAGGGATCATCTGAAATATCATAAAACATGGAATAACTATGCCTTAGCAAAATCTCTTTTAATTACACAAAATCTTAAAAAAGGAGGATATGTAGTTTTAAATAAAGATGATGCAAAAAGTTTTAACTTCTTGACTGAGTTCACATCAAAATATATTTCATATACTACCTCTAAACATAACACAGATACAAATGCTGTTAAAGCTTACAATATAAAGGAGAGTCCAGAGGGTATTTCATTTATGATAGAGGGTAAAAAGTATGTAATTCCTGTAATTGGAAAATACAATGTAAGTAATGCCTTAGCAGCGATTTCAACATTAAGAGTTTTAGGAGTAGATGATAAAAATATGAATACACTTTTAAAAGATTTTTCTTCTGTGCAGGGGAGAATGAATGTTTTACAAAAAGAGCCCTTTATGATAATAGTTGATTTCGCACATACTCCTAATGCACTAAAGAGTGCTTTAGAGAGTGCAAGTAAGCTTAAGAAAAAGAACTCTAAAATTATACTTGTATTTGGTTGTGCATCCAAAAGAGATGATTACAAAAGACCAATTATGGGGGAATATGCAAAGAAATATGCAGATATTACAATTTTGACTGCTGAAGATTGTAGAATGGAGAGTTTAAAAAAGATAAATGATGAAATTGAGAAAGGATGGAAAGAGTATCAAACAAATGAAAAAAGACAATTAATTAGATTTGATGATGATACACATAATATTAAGGTACGCAGAGATGCTATCAAGAAAGCCATATCCTTAGCTAGCAGTGGAGATATTGTTTTAATAACTGGAAAGGGGCACGAAAGAAGTTTATGTTTTGGTTTGAAAGAGTATGAATGGAGTGATATTGCTGAGATAAAAAAACTGATAAGGAGATAATTCTATTGTATAATAACATATGGAATTTGATATAAAACAAACCCCAATGATGGATCAGTACCTGAAATTTAAGAAGCAGTATCCTGATAAGATAGTGCTTTTTAGAATGGGGGATTTTTTTGAAACATTTGGACAAGATGCAAGAATAACATCTAAGGTACTTAACATTACACTTACTTCAAGGGATAAGAACAGTAACCCTACTCCACTTGCAGGATTTCCTCATAAGGCAATTGATCAGTATCTTCCTAAACTTGTTCATGCTGGGTACTGTGTAGTTATTGTTGATCAGCTTGAAGATCCAAGGTTAGCAAAAGGTATTGTAAAAAGAGGAGTTACAAGGATAGTTACTCCAGCTACTATTGATGATTCTGAATCTATAAAAAGCAGCTATATGTGTTCCTTTGTTAAGCTAAAAAATGAATTAGCTGCTTGTGTTTGTGATATGTCTACTGGGGATTTGTTTTGGATATATACAAAATATAGTGAAAAGAGTATTGAGAGTATTCTTTCTTCTTTTGATCCAGTTGAGATATTACTTTTAGAAGATGAAAAAGAGCTGGAGTTTTCTTCTCTGCCTGTTCAATTTTTAACAAAAGGACTTAAAAATATTAAATATTGTGAGGAGTTAATTAAAGATTTCTTTAAGGTATCTGATATGCACTCACTTGGTTTGGAAGAAAATGTAGCAGCAATGTGTGCTGTTGCAATGGTTCTTTATTATATTCAAGATACTCAGTTGATGGAGCCTGCACATATTAAAAAACCAAAAAGGAGAAATCTTAATTCAAGTATGGTACTGGATAGGGCAACAATAAAGAATTTAGAGTTGGTAGCGAGCTCATATACAGGTTTAGTATCTGGTTCTCTTTTTTCTGTGATAGATGGTACTTCAACACAAATGGGAAAGAGAATGCTCTATTCATGGGTACTAAACCCTTTGATTGATAAAAAGGATATAGATGGAAGATTGGATATTGTTGAGTTATTTTTTAATAATAGAGAAGCACTAAGTAAAACAAAAGAACTGCTTTCAAATGTAAATGATATTAGTAGAATAGCTGGAAAGATAGGGTTAAGAAGAGCGAATGGAAGAGAGTTAAAAGGGTTACAGATATCTTTGGAGAATATATCAAAATTAAGAACTATTCTGTTAGAAATCCCTGAAATATTAAAAGAGCTTGATAAATATGATTCTCTCTTAAATGAAGTTATTAAAAAAATAGATGATTGTATTGTAGATGCTCCTCCTCTTACACTTCTTGAAGGAGGTATTATTAAATCTTCATACAATTCTGAAATTAAAGAGTTAAGAGAGCTAAGTGGAGATAGTAAAGGATGGATAAAAGAATTTGAAGAAAAAGAGAAAAAGAGTACAGGGATTAGTAGTCTTAAAATTGGGTTTAATAAAGTGTTTGGCTATTATATTGAAGTAACTAAAGCTCATCAAGAGAAAGTTCCTGAGAGATATATAAGGAAACAGACATTAGTTAATAGTGAAAGATATATAACAGAAGAGCTTAAACAAAAAGAGGATATTATACTAAATGCCCAAGAGAGATTAAATGAGTTAGAATATGAGCTGTTTACTGAGTTTAGAGACTCTTTAATGAAATATATACCAGAGCTTCAAAGTTTGTCCGAATATATTTCCGAAATTGATATACTCTCTGGATTTGCAAAAATTGCGATAGAAAGAGATTACTGTAAACCTGTTATTTATAATATGGGAGAAGAGAATGGAATAATTGAGATAAAATCAGGCAGACATCCCATTGTTGAAATCTTAAATGAGGGTGAGTTTATTTCCAATGATACATATATTGATTTTGATAATCATCTTATATCTATACTAACAGGTCCTAATATGTCAGGGAAGTCTACATATATAAGGCAGGTAGCTTCTTTAGTTTTGCTTGCACAGATAGGATGTTTTGTTCCTGCTAAGGGTATGAAGTTATCAATTGTTGATAGAGTATTTACAAGGGTTGGTGCATCAGATGACCTAGCACGAGGAAGAAGTACTTTTATGGTTGAAATGGATGAGGCTGCAAACATTGTAAATAGTGCAACAAAGTACAGTCTTGTTGTTCTTGATGAGATAGGAAGAGGTACAAGCACATATGATGGTGTAAGTATTGCGTGGGCATTAGCTGAGTATTTGGCAGATGACCTTAAAGTAAGAACTCTTTTTGCAACACACTATCACGAGCTTCTTAAACTAGCTGAGAAGTTTCCTGATAAAGTTAAAAATTACAATGTACTAGTTGAAGAAGATTTAGATGAAGGTACGGTAATATTTCTAAGAAAGATTGTTGAAGGGGGAACAGATAGAAGCTATGGAATATATGTTGCTAAAATGGCTGGACTTCCAGAGAAGGTTATTAAAAGAGCAAATGAGATATTAGAAGGTTTTGAGCAGGAGAAAATGTTTTCAAAGGAAGGAAATGTAGGTAATCATAGCATTGAGATGAAAGAGAAGGAAAAAATACAAAGTACATATCAGCTACCCTTGTTTCTTGCTAAAGAGTCTGAAATAGAAAGAGAAATTCAATCTCTTAATGTTGATGACCTTACTCCACTTGAAGCATTAAATAAAATAAATGAATGGAAGAAAAAGATTTAATATCGTAAAGTATATCCATAACCATATCTTGTTTTAAGAAAATCATATCCTGTTTGTATAACAACTTTTCTTCTTAATCTGTTTATACCTACAATAATACTTTTCTTTGATATGAGCCTGCCAGAAATTGTTGAAAAATATTTTGTAAAATCATCAATATTACAAGCTCCTGAGTGAGTAAATAAATAGTTAAGAAAAATTGATTCACATTGTGTAAGTAAAACTTTTGTATTTTTAATGTACATTACCCTACTTTCTTGCACATATGTAATATATTGAAATGTAAGTGCAGTTATATTAGTTATGGGTTTACAATTAAGTACCTTATTTATTCTGCACTCTATACTTTTATCTGAGTCATCTTGAAATACAAAATCACACAATCCATTTGATATGCACTCTTGAACTATTTCTTTTTGTTGTGGAAGTACTGCAAATGTCTTTTGGTTTATATCTTTGCATTTAGATATTACACCAAGGGTGTCTCTTGAGAATGGAGAAATATTAAGGCAAACAAGATCAAAGCTCTTTTGTTTAATAATGAGCTTGGCATTGCTATAGTCTGTTACTTTAATGAAAGAAAATTGATTTGGGTACTTCTCTAGTACTCTTGATATCTTAATCCTGTTTTCGATTAAGAGTATATGTTCTATTTCTCTAAGGAAATATTTTAATGTAACATTGTAGGAATATTAAACTATCTTTTGTATGGAATCTTCTTTCTTAATTAAGAAAGATTTTCCACTATTCATATCTTTAAGTTGGATAACTCCCCTTTTTAACTCATCTTCTCCAAGTATTACTACCCATGGAATGTTTTTGCTATTGGCTACTTGAAGTTGTTTAGAGAGTTTGACAGGTGTAATTTGCATTACTGTATTTATGTTGTTATCTCTTAGGTATGTTGCAACTTCAGCTGTTGGGATATACAAAGAGCTGTCCATAAGGCTTACAAACACTTTTATATCACTTTTATACTCAGGTAACAGATTATATTTTTTAAGAAAATCAAAAGTAGTAATATCTCCCCATCCTAAACCAAATGCAGGTATTTTGTTTTCATTAAATATCTCAAGTAAGTTGTCATATCTTCCTCCTCCAAACATTGCCCTAGGTGTATCTTTTTGTCCTATATCATAAAGTTCTATTACAGTACCTGTATAATATGCAAGACCTCTTACAATATATGGACAAAATACTACATTTGAAATAGAAAGAGCTTTTAATTTTGAGAAAAGCTCAGTAAGTTGTTGAGCACCAATAGACTCATCTTTTATTTTATCAAGTTTTTGTATATCCCACTTTGTATACTCAATTACTTGAGATACTTGTGTATTATTAAGCCCAATTTCTGCAAGATACTCTTTAAAATCATTAGCAGACATCTTTAGATAGTTATCCAAAGCCCTCGCTACCTTAACTCTTAATTCTTTTGAAATTTGAAGTGTATCAAAAAGATAATCTAAGAGATATCGATTACTTACCTTTATTTCAAAGCTGTTTTTAGGAGCATTAAGCTCTTTCATTACATCTAGAGCAAACTGTATTATTTCTACCTCTGCAGTAATATCTTGTACTCCTAAGATGTCAATATTTAATTGAAAGAACTCTCTTTTTCTTCCCTTTTGTGGCTTTTCATATCTAAAATATCTCCCAATATTAAACCATCTAAGAGGAAATTGTAATTCATTCTTTTTTAATGCAACCATTCTAGCCAAAGAAGGTGTCATTTCAGGTCTTAATGCGATTTCTCTACCACCCTTGTCTGTAAAGTTGTAAAGCTGGCTTCCACCTAGCTCTTCACCTGATTTAACTCTATAAAGGTTTGCATCTTCAAGTTGTGCAGTATCATACTCTTCATAGCCATATTTTTTTGCGACTTTTGTCCATATATCAAAGAGATAATTTCTTAAAAACATGTCTTTAGGATACCAATCAGTTGTTCCTTTATATGGTTGTTTTGATAGTATATTGTTTTTCATTTTTCAATTATATCATCTTCGCTACTTTATTGAATATTGGAGATAAATAATATATATTAGGAGAGAGTATGAAATATAGTATGAATGCATCAAAAGCTAAAAAACAAGGGCGAAGGGTTACATATACAAACAAGCCTATTTCTTTAAGTAACTATAACAGAATAAAGATGTATAGTAGTAAGAATGCTGGAAAGAAATCAAAAGGAAGAGTATCGGGGATAAATAAGAAGAAAGCAAAATCTAATAAGGGAAAGAAGTTTTTGTATATATTTCTTGGTGTTTGTTTCTTTTTACTTTGTGCAGGTCTTATTACAGTAGGAATATACCTAAAGAATCTTCAGAACTCTCTTCCATCCCCTGATGAACTTATCTCAAGAAGGTCTGATGAGAGTACTAAGATATATGATAGAAATAATGTTTTACTGTATACAGTGTATGGTGATCAAAATAGGGAATTTGTCTCAATAGAGGATATTCCTGAGCATACTAAGTGGGCTGTGCTAGCAGCTGAGGATATTGAATTTTATCAGCACAAAGGTTTGGATTATGCGGGGATAGCAAAAGCTTTGTACCAAAATCTTACAAAAGGAGAAATTGTAAGAGGTGCAAGTACAATTACTCAACAATTAGTAAAGGGAACACTTCTGTATGATATTCTTGGTGAAGAGGCATATGCACAAACATATTCAAGGAAGATTAAAGAGATATTAATTACCATGCAGGTTGAGCAGACTTTTACAAAGGATGAGATTTTGCAGATGTATATGAATGAAATTCCTCTTGGGGGTGTTAATTATGGTTTTCAGGCAGCTTCAAAAGCATATTTTGGAAAGGATGTAAAAGATCTTACTCTTGCTGAAAGTGCATTAATTGCTGGCCTTATACAAAGTCCGGGTATATATTCTCCTCTCTTTGGTACTAAGCCAGAGCTAGCGAAGGTTAGACAGACCTATGTACTTGACCAGATGCTTAAGCATAAAGAGTTAACTGGTGTAACAGAAGAAGAGATTCAAAAAGCTAAGGAGGAGGAATTGGTATATAGAACTGCTAAGATAGATATTAAAGCTCCTCATTTTGTCTTTTACATTAAACAGCTGCTGGAAGATAAATATGGTATTGATAGGGTTGAGAGAGGAGGACTTAAAGTTACTACTTCGTTAGATTATTCTGTTCAGCAGATAGCTGAAGATGAAGTTACAAAAGGTATATCAAAGAATGGCGTGCCAAGAGGAGTGCATAATGGCGCTGCAGTAGTTATGAATCCGAAAACGGGTGAAGTTCTGGCGATGGTAGGCTCTGTAGATTTTTGGAATACAACAGACCCAAGAGTAGACGGGAATGTAAATGTTGCGACAAGTGAAAGGCAGTATGGTTCTTCTGCTAAACCGTACACATATCTTGCTTCTTTTGGAAAAGGGTTTAGTCCTGGTACACTTGCACCTGATATTCCAATGAGTTTTGGTAAATATGCTCCTAAAGATTGGGATGGACAGTTTGAGGGAGTTGGTACACTAAGAAGAAATTTTGGGAGATCCAGAAATGTCTCTGCTGTGTATGTCCTCCAAGCAATTGGTGTTGAGCCATTGCTTCAATTAACAGAAAAGCTTGGTATTACAACATTAAAAAACAAAGCTAATTATGGATTATCTCTTGCACTTGGATCAGGTGAAATGAAATTGATTGAGCATACTGCAGCATTTACTGTATTTGCTAATGAGGGTATTAAAAATCCTACAGTAACAATACTTAAAGTAGAAGATTCTAAGGGGAATGTACTGGAAGAGGCAAAATTTGAAGAGGGTACACGAGTAGTTGATGAAAAAGAAATATATCTTCTTAATTATGTATTATGTGATTTAGGAGGATTTGGTGACAGATTAGGTATAAGCTACTCAAAGGTTAATGGGAAGAATGTATGCTTTAAGACAGGTACAACAGATGGTCCAAGAGATTTAGCTACTATGATGTATCATAAAAACCTTGTTGTCGGTGTATGGACTGGAAATAATAATAATGCGATTGCAAGAAATGCAACAAGCACTGCGGTACCTCTTCCAATTGCATATGGTATAACAAAAAGACTTGCTGATGTTTATAAACCAGAGCTATTTACAAGGCCAGCAGGAATAGTATCGACAGCAGTATGTAAGGATACAGGCGGTATACCAGCAGAGGGTGTTACATGCGATAAAGAGGCCAGTATATATATTGCAGGCCGTGCTCCTCAAACAGATAATAGACAGGTTGTTGAAGTGTGTAAATCAAATGGATTAATTCCTACTAATCTAGAGGCTGCAAGGCAGTATGGGCTTGTAGAACAGAAGGTATTGCTTACATTTAAGATAGAAAATAAATTACAACAAGCTACATATGAGAAATATATGACTGAGAATGCAGGTTATTTATTTACTATGCCTGAAAGTGGGGAGTGTCCACTGCCATTGGGACAGGATAATGCACCAGTGGTTGAGTTAACTAGCCCTGCTGATGGCAGTGTATTTAAGCAAAGTGATACTATGACAATATCAGGTAGTGTTAGGCAGCTTGAAACAATTACTAAGTTTACTATTTCTATAGATGGTGTTCCAATATCAGGGGTTACACTTAATGCTGGGCAATTTAATGTCACTAAGCCTTTATCATCTGTGTCAATTGGAAGTCATGTACTGCTCGTTAGTGCAAAAGATAACTATGGTAAAATTGGGACAAAGTCAATAACATTTAAAGTTGAACAAGCACCTGTAACTCCTCCTGTTGTTTCTCCTGTGGAAATACCTTAATACTTGTTAAAGATTTTCAATTCTTTCTTCTATCTTCTCTCTTATCTTTCCAAATTCTTTATCGCTTAATGTTTTGTTTTGATGTTCAATAGTAATTCTTAAAGTAACATTTTTAGAGTGTTCTGATTTTCGATAAATATCAATACACTCTATTGTAGCTACTCTATCTCTTGTATTTATAATCTGCAGTACACTATTTTCTATATCAGAGTACTTTATAGAACTTGGAACTGTAAAGCAAACATCCTGTGATATGGAAGGAAACTTAGAATCAAAAACTCTTATTGTTTTAGGCTTAATTATCTTGAGCAACTCCTCAAGATTTATTTCAACAGCAGCTGTAAGAGCAGGAAGCTTAAAATTATTTTTCACCTCATAATCTATGTCTCCTACTATCCCTATTATACCTTCTGTCCCATCTGTATGATATTTTATTAATGCAGATTGATTAGGATTAAAAGTAGGGATAATACACTTTATCCATATTGGTAAATCCGTTTGAGAGGATAATGAGACAAGTTCATATGAGATATTCTCTATTCCTATTGAATTAAATATTTTCTCTGCATATCTTTTTATTTGATAATATGGACTCCCATCTATGAAATTTTCTTTTGATGAGAATACCATTGATAAATGCCAATCCTCTTTTGGAAGCTGAAAGTTATCCATATATCCTTTTTGATGAGGAATATTAAACTCATATATACACAATGGAGATATGTTCTTTTGAATATTTTCTTTAGCTTTTTGCAGAAGTGAGCTAAGTATTGAGATTCTCATAAACTCAAGCTCTGGAGATAGGGCATTCTTAATATGGTATGCAAAGTTTGGATCTTGTTTTGCACCTAACAATGTTTCTTTGCTTGTAAAGCTGTAAGTATCAAGTTCATTGCAACCACTGTATGTTAAGATATTTCTTATCTTTTCTTTTAATGCAATCTTTTCATTTAATACTACTGCATTTATTTCTCTTGTAGGGAGTTTAGGTAAAATGTTTTCATATCCATATATTCTTCCTACATCTTCATATATATCTTCAGGAATGGAGATATCAGTTCTAAATACTGGTGGGATTATAGTAATATACTCATCATCTTCTTTTGTAATTTCATACTCAATATTTAAAAGTATATTCTTAATTTCTTCTTTTGATAGATTAGTTCCTAAGTGTGAATTTAATCTAGATACTGATAGGGACAGTTTTTTAGGTTTTGTAGGTTCAGGATATATATCAATGACATTAGATGCTATTTCTCCATTAGCAAGCTCCTGTACAAGCTCTGCAGCTTTCAGCAGAATCGGAAGACATAGCTGTGGAGCTTGTCCTCTTGTAAATCTTGTTACAGCCTCAGTAAATATACCGAGTTCCATTGAAGTTTTTCTGATACTGTACTTGTTAAAATTAGCACTCTCAATAATGATATTTTTTGTATTGTTATCTACCTGTGTATCGATGCTCCCTATTACTCCTGCAATGGCAATAGGATTAGTTGAGTCTGCTATAACAAGGTTATCTTCACTAAGTTCTACAATATTTCCTTCTAGTGTGTGAATTCTCTCACCATTTTTTGCAACTCTAATTGTAATATGAGCAGTACCATCTTTTGTCAAATCATTCTCTACTAGTTTGTCATAATCAAAAGCATGAAGAGGCTGAGCTGTGATAACTGATAAATAATTTGTAATATCTACAATATTATTTATTGGTTTTATTCCTGATTTAATAAGTACTGATTTCATCCATACAGGTGACTCTTTAATTTGGATATTTTTGATTGCAATACATGTGTATCTAGGACATAGGTTTTGCATCTGATTATCAACTTTAATTGGGAGAGTTTCTTTTACATCTATATCTGATGTTGTTTTCAGATACCACTCTGGACTTTTGAATGGGATATTTTGAGCTGCAGATATCTCTCTTGCAAGGCCAAGAATTC
>Ga0255347_1004206_pt1 | contig 17695 bp, 8 predicted proteins | sample wastewater_treat_2_FD_192479 | JGI IMG/M metagenome (GOLD analysis project Ga0255347, IMG submission 192479) | Wastewater microbial communities from Lulu Island WWTP, Vancouver, Canada - plant24 | ecosystem: Engineered > WWTP > Wastewater > Unclassified | place: Canada: Vancouver, British...
TCGGCGGACACGCCTCTAACCATAACCGTGTGGTCCTCGATCCCGATATCACCGTCACTGGCGAGACGCTCACTCTGGCGGGCAGTGGACGCGCCTCGCTGGCCTTCGCAAGTGCGTCCGGCACCGCGACGTGGGACGGCGACATCGTGACCGCGCCCGGCTCATTCGCCTTTGTCAATTGCAATCAAAAAGGCGGCAACCTGATCATCGGCACGCCCGGCACCGACGCTGTGATCCGCGGCGACGCCGGTATCCAATTCCGCGAGAACGGCACCATCTTTTGCAACAGCAGAATCGATCTGCCCGGCCAGTCGGTGGCCCGTAACAACATCGGTACCCTCGTGCTCAACTCCACCAACAATGTGATGGGCACCTTCCAGATCGCCGAAGGCATCCTGCGTCTCGGTGCAGATGAAGCTCTACCGCATACCGTCACGGTGAACATGGGCAAGGGCGACAACAATCCGGGGAACAAAGCCTATTTCGATCTGAATGGCCATTCGCAAACCATCACGCGTTTCATCGAGAACCACTACAGTACCTTTCCCGATAATCAGGCCGGATGCCAATGCATCACCAGTGCCCTACCGGCAACCCTGATCTTCGGTGGCACTGCGACCAATACGTTCAGCAAGCGTAACAGCGATTTTCGCGGTGCGGTCACTGTGGTGCAGGCTGGCAGCGGCCTGCTCAATATCGGCCAAACCAACTATACCAGCGGAGCGTTCATCGTCAGCAACGGCGTGTTGCGTCTCAACGCAAACGGCGGCTCAGTCGGTGCCTCCTGCATTGCCGTCACTGTGGCGGGCGGAACATTGGAACTGCAGAACAACGCCGCGCTCACGCCGGCCGTGGCCGTCACGTTCCCGGCCGACAGCACCGGCGTGATCCATCTTTCGAGCGGCATCAACGTCACGGTAGATACACTGTGGTTCGGCAGCACGCAGAAGCGCGCGGGCACTTGGGGCGCGTCCGGTTCCGGCGCGCGGTATGTGGACGACACGCGCTTCGCCGGCACCGGCACGCTCACAGTATCGCGCGACAAGAGCGGCACCCTGCTCACGCTCCAATAAACGCTGAACTACCGCAAGCTCATGATGAGGCCGGATTTGGAACTCAGCACCCGCAGCCGTCCGCTGCCGGAGAAGTGCGTATCGTCGATACGATCGGCACCGCTGCCGGTCGCGCCGTAAGTGCCGACGCTCTTGAATTTGCCGTCGTAGATCAGCCAGCCGACTGTCTGCTCGACGCCTTCATCAAGGTGGATCTTTGCGCTGTCCACGTTGAAGGCCGGCATCGATACCACGGCCTGATTTGAGAGCGCGTCTGAGGTTGAAAGCGATAGCGTACCAGTACCTCCGACCTCGATCTGAAGGGCGTTGGCGCCGAGACTCCCGCCAGCGCTCACCGCCAGCGTGCCGTTGCTCACGACCGTCGCACCGCTGTAACTGTTGACGCTGGTCAGCGTGAATGTACCGCTACCGAGCTTGACCAGTGTAATCGCGCCCTCAATAGCGCTGCCGACCTTGCCGAATGAACGGGCCGTCTCATTACTGACGGTCAGCGTTGCCGGCGTGCTGCTGACGATACGTTGCGTACCGTTACCCGTGGCAAGATGCGCGTCGGCTACGCCTGCTAGGCATTGGTCATAGCCGTTGAGATCCAGCACGGCGTCGGCCGTGTAGCCGGATTTCCCGACCGTCACCAGAATGTTGCGCGGTATCACGTTGGCCGCCCCCAGCCTGAATGTGCCTTGAACAACGGACAGGCTCCCGAACTGGTGGTCGGCGGCGTTCAGCACACAAATGCCGGGATCGTCGCGTATGAACCCACCACTCCCAGTCTGGATCGTGCTGTTGATGACGACCGTACCGCCCCCGCGCACGCTGATGCCCCGATTCACGCCGCTCACGATGTTCTCCGCCGACGCGCCGACAAACAGCGTGCTTCCACTACGATCACAACTCAGATAATTCCACCCCCCGTCGAGCACGATGTCACCGGCCCAGGTAGCCGATCCGCTACCGGCCGCATACGACAGGCGCGCGCGGCCACTCCCCGATTGCAGGGTCAGCGTCTCGCCGCTGACGGTAACGCCGTCCGCGAGGACGAGGCTGTTGTTGAAATTCGCGGTGGCCCCGCCGATCACCCGTGTGCCACCGGCGGTGGAGCCAAGGGCCTGATTGTGAGCGACGGTCAACGTGATGTTGGTGATGCCGACGACACCCACGACCGTCTCGCCGCCATAGGTGTTGGCACCGGACAGCGTCGCCGTGCCAACACTGGTGACGCTGACCGCCTCACCGGCGATTGTGCCGCTTGCGGTTTGGTTGAATGCCGCGCCATTCGCGATTGTCAGGCTTGATCCATTCAGTTCACCGCTGAGGGTGAGCGAACCGGCCTGCACGTCGGTGACGCCGGTGTATGCATGCGTACCGGCGAGCGTGAGACCGGCCGCACCGGTCTTGGTCAATCCGCAGGTACCAGCGATGCCCGCGCCACCGATCGTATAGCTCCTGACGGCGGTATCGACAATCACAGAGTGAGGCGCGACGGCCGCCGGCGTGATGTTCACCTCAGGCGAATCGGAACCTGTATCATCGAACACCACCCGCATGTTATCGCCGTACAGCCCCGCCGACCAGTTGGGCGTCGAAGTGTCCCAGACGTTGGCCACGCCGTCGCCCGCCCAGACCAGCGAGTCGACCGCGCCCGCGCCGGTCACCGTCAGATACACATGCGTGCCATCCATGCCGAGCGTCGTGTTGGGGTAGGCGCGATCCAGCGCGAGGCTTCCGCTGCCGCTCGTGGCGACATACGTCATCACCGTGTAGACGCCGGACGGTGCGCCGGACGGCGGGCAGGAGAGCGAAAGGATGTTCGCGCCCTCCAGCACCAGCGTGCCAGCGACATCGATCCGGTCGCAGAGCGACGCAGTGTCGGAGAGGTCACAGGCCAGACGGCTGCCGTTGAGCGTCAGGGCCGCAGCTCCGGTGTCAGCCAGAGTCAGCGTTCCCACGCCGCCGCTGCCGGGCGCGAGCGTACCGCCCGCCGCCACCGTCACAGCGGCATGCACGGTGCCGGTACCGCCCAGGGTGCCGCCCGAGCCGACCGAAACCGCACTGTCGGCGTGTGTCGAGCCATTGATCAGCAACGCGCCGGCCGTGACGAGCGTCGCGCCGCTATAGGTGTTCGCGCCGGAGAGGATCCAAGTGCCGGAGCCTTCGTCCTTCTCGACCTTGAGGCGGCCGCTGATCACGCCGCTCAACTCACCGTCACCCGCGCCAGCAAGATGGAGGATCGGGTCGCGTGTCACAGAGTCCGGTCCCGGCGAAACCGGCCCGCTGAGAGTCAACATCTGGCCGGCGACGGCGTTCTCGATGATGCCGCCATAGGTGAACGTGTTTACCGTCGTCTCGACGAGGATCGTCCGATTGCACGCGCCACCCGTAGCCCCGGTGAATCGAAACCTGCCAGTCGTGTTCCAACCGTTCTGACCCAACATGATCGTATCGCCGGCGCCGATCGGACTGGCGATGCCGCTGTCCGCGATCTCAGCGACGCTGATGGTGCCGTGCGCAACTTGAAGACGCCCGGAAAAGGTGCTCTCGGGATGAGTCAGGTAGAGCGTACCGGCATCGGTGCGCGACACCCTGCCGCTGCCGAGGTCGATCTTGCCGTTCACCAAGAAATCGCCGGCACCGCGGAACATGATGTTTCGGTCGGTGCTTGTGATGTCGCCGTTGAGAGTCAGCGTGACTCCTGTGGTTGACACGTCGAAGCTCGCATTGCCCGTCAGGGCGAGCGGCCGGTCCGTGGCCGTCGTACCGCCGGTATACGCGATGCGCGTCGCCAGCGAGATCACGGCATTTTCCGGTGTGACGGGAGCGCCGAATGAACTGGCACCCGCGCCAATGTCTTTGATCGTGTTAAAGCGCACCGTCCCGCCGTTCACTGTGGTCGACCCGCTGTAGGTGTTCGCGCCGTTCAGCGTGAGGGTACCGCCGCCGGCCTTGGTCAACCCCTGTGCCCCGCCGCTCTCGCTGATGACCCCCGTCAGTGACAGGTGGTGATTGTTGTTCGCAGTGATCGTGCGCGTACCGTTCAGGACAATCGGCAATGAAAGCGTATCCGTCAATGACGCGGGGGCAGTCGCCGCCACGATATTGCCGCCCAGCACGACGCGGTTGCCGGAGAGCGTGAAGGCGGCGGTCTTGCCACTTGATTGGTCATTGAGCAGATTGATGCCTGCGAAAACCGTGTCTGCGGCAAACGTGTTGACGGGCTTGGGGCGCGTCATGCCTCCGAAGGCCAGCACGGATGTGCCATCGCTTGCCGGGGCGACACCGCCGCTCCAGTTGGCGGCGGTTGTCCAGTTGTTGTCGCCGCCGCTCCCGTTCCAAGTAAATGTGGCGCTTTGCGCGACCAGAGTGAGCGTTACCATGCCCACAAATGCCATGCCGTGTGTCTTCATGAGGCCTCCTGTGCGTTCAAAACAGCGTTTGCGACCTTCCCTGGCCAACCTACAACCCAACTAAGCGAGGCTCATGATACGCCTGCCATGCTCCTTTGTCCAGAACGGAAGAATGCTCAAATCCTCCTTGAATTGGAGATTGGGGATTTCGTAAGCTTGAGACCGGATTGATCGACAAACCTTGAAGGAGGCATTATGAAAGCAGTTGTGTGGATGATGGCGGGCAGCGTGATGGTAACGGCGGGATGCTCGATGTTTTCACGGGACAAATCGGCAGCGTGCGACACAGCAGGCACGTGCGTATCTACGGGCAGGGCAGGGGCGGTCCAGATTGCGCCGAGCGCGCATCCGGATTCGCGGAACTGGCGTTCGCTCTTCGACCTGAACCTCAGCAACGCGGTATTCACCAAGGGCGTCTGGTTCTACGATGCACAAGGCCATTTGACCGCCAACAAGGATGAAGCGATCTGGACCGACCGCGATTATGAAAACTTCATGCTCGATGTTGAATACCGTTGCGACCCTGCGGCCAATAGCGGCGTGCTGATCTATTGCAGCGATATGGCGAACTGGATTCCTAACACTGTCGAGATTCAGATCCTCGACGACAATCACCCGCACTGGAGCAAAGAACAGCCTTTCGCCAGAAACGGCGGCCTCTACGGACATCTGCCGCCCAAGGTCAACAACGCGAAGCCGGCCGGCGAATGGAACCGCATGACGATCACCGCGCAGGGCAAGCGCGTCAAGGTACTCGTCAATGAGGAGATTACGGTAGATACCGACCTGTCGGCTTGGACGTCAGCCAAGAAGAATCCCGATGGCAGCGACATCCCGCCGTGGCTGAGCCGCCCGTGGGCCGAGCTGCCCACAAAGGGACGCATCGGCCTGCAAGGGAAGCACGGCAACGCGGCGATCTATTTCCGCAACGTTCGGATCAAAGAGCTTGCGGAGAACTAGAACCCCAGGTTGAAGCCGATGAGGAATCGGTGGTCGATGTAATCGCGCAGGGCCATGACGCTACCGTCGACAAACAGGTCGAAATAGCTGCCCAACCGCTTGTTGTAGGTCGCTGACGTGCCCCAAACCAGTTCCCAATCGCTCTTGCCGCCACCTAAGTCCTCATCATCGGAACGTCGTAGCGGACGTCCGTCTTCACGTTGCAAGCCGCCGAGCAAGTCAAGACGGAAGGTGTAACCCTGCCACGCTTGCAGATAACGCAACACGCCCAGCAGACGCTGATCCCAATACGGGGTCCAGTAATAGTCGCTGGCTTTGCTGGAGGTCACGGTCGAAAGGTCGAGGCCACCCCAGACACCGACGTCAGGCATGATCTCCCAGAACGACTCGCCCTGAATATAGAAGAGCGCGTTGTCGTCCTCGTAGCTCCAGTACTGGCTGCGCAGATTGACATGCCAGGAGTCCTTCGGCTTCCAGCGTGCGACAGCACCAACGGAATCCGAGGTTAACGACTTCACCGCCGAGGTCACCAGATCACGTGCATAGTAGACAAACAGCGTCAAGTCGTCGCGCGGAGCCCAGTGTGCGGAGAGATCGCCGATTATTTCGTTATCATCATCGGCCGGATCGAATTCGTCGCTTTCCGGGTAGTCTTCCATATCGATGTCGAAGAGATCGTCTTCGTCGTAATCTGGATCAAGGTTCGCGACACCGAGCGACCCGGAAAGGGTCGCGCCGCTGGCAGTGCGGTAGGAGAGCCGTGCGCGCGCCTCGCGCTTGAGTGCCTTGAAGAGGTAGCGGGTCATGTCGTCGGGATCGTACGAGATGGCGTTCCAACGCGCACGGAAGCGCTGCTCGATGCGGCTTTCGAAATACTCTGCGGAGAGTTGCAGGTTGCGGTTGAGATTAAGCCCGGCGCGCCCGCCGTAGCGCAGGATCTCGAATTGGTCGTTGGCCTTACTGTGCGACACTTCGCCGCCGATGAACGGATGCGAGAGATAGACCCACGGATCGGGATTGCCCTCTTGATAATGACCCACGCCCTCTTGTTCCTTGAACTCCGACTCACGGCCTTCGACTGCCTCGCGGGCAGTGGGGTCGATCGGTGCGTTCGGGTCGCGTTCAGGGGCACCCTGCATCGTTTGCGCACTGTGGGTCGGCGCGGTCTGGCCGCCGCCAGCGGCGCTCTCGACCGCCACCATCGAAGTTGACACGAGTGGCCGGACATCGCGCTGCGGGCGGTTGCGGAAGTGCGCCCGGGTTTCCACGATAATCTTCCGGCACAGCTCTTCGGGATAGCCGTCGCGCTTGAGCAGATCCAGCATCTCCTCGGCCAGATGCGGCTTGTTCATAAGAAAGGCGATCTCGACCCGCGTGCGGCGCGCCATGAAGACCGGATGGTACTCATAGGCATGGCGCACAACGTCCGCCCCTTCGTCAGCCCAGTCCGGCTCGTATCGGCGGACCAGCATAAGATTGTCGCCGGACACGGTATAGCCGCTGATGCCCTGGAGAAAGCCGACCTGATAGTGGCGCGCCGCTTCGGAAATGATACTCTGCATCGGGTTTTTGAGCACAGCCAGATTACAAGCGCTCTCTTGGCCGATATCGCCGAACGGATAGGCCACCATGTCGACCGGGTGTGCTTCCTCGCCCATCTCGTCGTGCAGGACTTTATGACTCAGCCGGAACTCGCGGCGCATGCGCCGGTCCCACTCGTTCATGGACTCCAGGCGGTTCTTTTCCGGCACCCAGATCCGATTGGGCAGGACTGCCCGCATGGACTTGCCTTCTTTATCGATCGGCTGATTGTAATGTGCGTCATAAAGATGGCTGCCGATGATCCAGTTGCCGGAAGCGGCGTATTCGCGCATCTCGTTCCAGCCAGCGACGGAGGGCACGTACTCCTTGTGCGGCCGAGTGATTGCAAACATGCCAAAGGGTACGCCGAAATCCTCGGCGACAGACGAGCCGAGCGCGAACGCGGAGCGCAAGGCATCGTCAAAGGTCACCGCCACGACCTTCATCGGGCTCTTATGCGGGCGAATCTTTTTGCCTGACTTGAATTTCTTTTCGCCCGTGACGCCGTAGCGCACATGATCGATCAAACGCGCAGTCCAAGGCACCGCTTCCTCTTCAGACTCCGGATCCTGACGCCTCTCGCCCGGTCGTAGCCCGATGACGGCGGGGATATCGGTCGGGGAGATCAAGATGAACCCCTCGCGTTGCAACGCGGAGAGGTGCTCATGTAGCCGCCGCACCGATGTGGCCGGCACCCAGTCGCTTTCGGTCAAGTCATGGTAGAGCAGTGTGAAGACCGCGCCCTGCTCCGCCGCGGCCTCCATTTTATCAAGCCGCTGGAGTGCCTCGCGGTAGGCGCCCTGCGCGACGAGCAAGCGCGCCTCGTAGTAATAGCGCATCGGGTCGGTCGGGTCGAAATTCGAAAAGCGGTCGTGCAGGATCTGCTCGGCATCCTCGAAGCGCCGCTCGACCAAGGCCAGTTCAAAGAGCAGTGTCTTGGCGCGGAGATTGTGCCGGTTGTATTTCTCAAGCACCTCAACGGCCCAGCCCTTGCACTCCTCGTAGCGGCGGGCCTGCAAAAGGCGCTCTGCGTACAGCGTCCGGATGGCGACATCCTCGGGGTTTTCATCGATCGCCTGCCGGATCTGATCCAGAATAAAGCGTGTCGAGAACAAACCGGGGCTACGCTGGTTAAGCATATGGCAGCGGCTGGCCATGCGCACACGCAGTGTGCCGCGCTGCACGGGATCCTTCGTGTTGTCGATGACCTTCTTCAGGCGGTCGACACTGCGGTCGCCGAGGTTCCCGATTTCGGCGATGTCGGCGCGCAGCGCCATGGCGCGCGGGTTTTCCGGCTCCAGTTCCAGCACATCCAGGCACAGTTGGTCGGCGCGCTTCAACTCGCCGACCCGCAGTTCCAGCACCGCCTGCTCCATCATAAATCCGGTGTTGCCGGGCAACTCCTCGTTGATATGGCGGAAAAGCTCCACGGCCTCGTCATATTCGAGTTTATGCGTGAGCAGGTTAGCGAGGTTGATCTGGATGTCCAGGCGATCCGGCTCCTCCTTGATCAACTGCCGGAAAACCTGCTCGGCTTCATCCGGCTCGCCGATGCGCAGCAGGTTCTGCGCATACCAGAAGCGCAGGTCAAAGAGGTCGGGCTTCAGTTCAAGCGCTTTTTTGAAGTGGACATCGGCGGCACGCCAGTCCTGCTTCATGATCGCGCCCTGCGCCAGCAGGTTGTAGGGCATCCACTCATTCGGCATGAGCTGCTGGAAATACTCCCACAACTGCCACGCCTGCTCTTTCCGATCGGTGCGGATATACGCCCAACCCAGTGCCTCCCAACCGGCTTGCTGCGAAGGATCCTGCCGCAGCGCCTCTTCCAGGAACGGGGCGGCTTCGGCGTACCTCTCCTCCTGCGAAAGCATCAGGCCGCGGTACAGCAGGGCGGCGGGGACTGTCGTCGACACGTCCGTCGCGCGCGCCTCGGCGATCGCCTGCTCCATGGCTTCACGATCAAGCGTGCTCTCGGCCAGCGGGAACGTGCTTTTGACCGGTGGCTTCGCAGGGGGGCGCTGCGCCAACAGCACGGTCGCCGTGAGCGCCGTGCCCAACAACGTCACACCAAAACGAAATGTCGGTCTCATAAATCCCCAATCCTCTCACCGTAAAAGCGTTCTACTTCTTCCAATAGGTCTGCACGAGCGACTGCGCGACGCGTTTAGCACCGACATTGGTCAGATGGACGCCGTCGGCATCGCGGACGGTCAGCGGCGCACCGTTCGGCGCCATGACATAGAGCGAGAAGGTACCGGGACGGCGCGTCAGCAACGGTGCCATGTCAAACAGCACCACCTTATCCTTGCGCGACTCCTCCTGCGCCAAACGCTTGAAGATATCGTTAAGCGACTGGGCATACGTCTGATGCACGGGCTCTTTCATGTCCGGTAGCAGCAGCCAGATCACGCGCGTGGCACCGCCCTTGATCAGATCGTCCATGATGCGCCCGAGGCGCAGGGCGTACTCATGCTCCCACTCCGGCTTGCCGTAGGGCACCACGCGGCCGGTCGTGTCCTTGAGTGTCTGCCGGTCGTTCGCGCCGAGCGACACCACCACCGTCTTCGGCTTGTGCTCTTTCATCAGCTCGTCAACCTTCGCGAACCAGTCGAACGCATCCAGGCGCGCCAAACCCGATCCAAGCGAAGAGAAGGACGTGGCGGGCGTCACGCCAGCCGCAGCCAGTTCTTTCTCCATGGCAATCCCTAACAGCCGCATCATGGAGTCGCCGATCATCAGCACTGGCGCACCTTCAGCAGCATGCGACAGCCCCGCAACTCCTGCGAGCATGCATCCCACAACCCATGTCATCATCACTCGTCTAGTCATTTACATCACTCCTTATTCCGGCCGGTTAAGCCATTCACCAACTGTAGCTTGCGTCCATTCTCTCACGTGGCTCAGCCCGCTCGCACGCGACACCCGTTCGACAGGCCGCAACACTGCCATCCAAAAATCGCGGATCGGGCCATATTCAAGGTGCCCGGCACTCCGGTACATCGCAACACCGTTGCATAGTAGCAAAAGACTGAAGAAAATGGCTACACAAAAACATGCCTTACCGACGGCCATGCCGTTCGCGACAGGCTGCACCGATTCGGATTGTCCGCTCATTTTGCCTCCGTTTCAAAACTGGAAATAGATAAAGGGCGCGACGCCACTGGGCCCGATCCCTAGGATCACAGTCAAGATCACGGCCGCCGCAGCCCCCTGCACCCAGGCCGGCCAACGGTTCACGCGGTCCCACAGCGGCCGCGGCCGCGTGCCGTCAAGCCATTGCAGGGAAAAGCCGACCACGAGAACTAGCACCGCCTGAACGCTCAACAACCGGCTGCCCACCTCCCACCGGCCAAGCCCGCGCAGGATCTCTCCCGCAGCCGACAAAGAAGTCGCACGGAACAAGATCCAGGAAAAACAGACCACATGAAAAATCCACACGCGCCCCAGCAATCCCCAGATCGGACCGGGATTCTCCGACGGTCTTTCAGGCAACCCGAACAAGCGCCGTACCACGCGTTCGAGCGACAGGTAGACGCCGTGAAACGCACCCCACAAAACAAACGTCCAATCGGCGCCATGCCACAACCCCCCGAGCAGGAAGGTCAGCAGCAGATTGATCCGCGTACGAACGGGCGATACCCGCGAACCGCCCAACGGAATGTAGAGATAATCGCGCAACCACGAGGAGAGTGAAATGTGCCAGCGTCGCCAGAACTCTTGCAGCGTCACCGAGAAGTAAGGCGCATTGAAGTTGATCGGGAACTCAAACCCCAGCAGCAGTGCGCAACCGATCGCGATGTCCGAATAGGCCGAGAAGTCGCAGTAGATCTGCAAGGCATAGCCGTACACGCCGAGGATCAGATCAGCCGCGCCATAGGTTTCCGGCATGGCGAAGACTGGGTCGGCAAGGTGTTCGGCCAGCCAGTTGGCGATAACCATCTTTTTGAAAAGACCGCCCAGGATCAGCGTTGCGGCGCGCCCGGTATCAAGCCGCGCGGAGTAGTCCGGAAAGCGGACCATCTGCGGCAGGAGATCTGCCGCGCGGACAATCGGCCCGGCTACCAACTGCGGGAAAAAAGCCAGATAGTTGGCAAAATCCAGCGTCGATGCAGCAACCGGCGTTTTGCGCCAGTAGACATCGACCACATAGCTGAGCGCCTGAAAAGTGTAAAACGAGATGCCGACCGGCAACACGATCTTTTCGATCACCGGTAACACATGCTCTTGCAGGGCGATCAACTGCTCGGTTGTACCGAAGCGGGCGCAGATCGGCACTGCCAACGGCACCAGTAACTTGGTGAAGAAAAACCCGGTGTATTTGAAAATGCCGAGCACCAGCAGGTTGCCCGTGACCGCCAGCGCGACCCCGCGGCGGCGCGCACGCGGCTCAGCGGTCCGATCGATCCAGCAGGCAGCCGCGTGGTTCAGCACAGCGGAGGCGAACAGCATCAGGGCGAACTTCCAGCTCCAATATCCGTAGAAGAAAAGGCTGGCCGCAAGCAACACGACTTTCCGCAGGCGCGGGAACGGCACCAAACTCCAGTGCAGGGCAAAAACAACGGCGAAGAATAGCGCGAAAACGGTCGTCGGGAATAACATAAAGGTCCTTATTTTTCCGAGGCGTTCGTGTCCTGAAGGGCTTTCTGCAACTCTGCTTTAGCGCCTTCTTCTTCCTGTGAGAGTCTGGTGCGCAACCGCTGCCAGAAAGAGGGCTGCGGCGTGTCCGACGGTTGCGCGGCCGATTCAGGCTGCTCAGCCTGGGAGACAACACCGGTGACGAGCGCAGTGACATCCGTCAGCAATGCGTTGGAGGGTGCGACCGGCTCGGGCAACGGCGGTGGCGCAGGCGGCTCGGGCACGAGCGAAGCGTCGGGTGACGGCTTTGAAGCCGCCGCATCCGGCTGCGCCTTTACCGTATCGACGCCGTTCGTCCCGTTCTCCGCATCCTTCTTTTCGGCGGCCGTCGGCTCGGTGGCCTCAGTGACGTGCGTGAGGGCCTGCGTCACCACGCCCGTGCCGTCCTGCGGGATCGACCTGAAGCTCATGGGCAGCACCACCAGCCGCGGCTCGACGCCCTCACGCTGGTTTTGCGCCAGCGTCACCGCCCACTCGTGGAACGGAAGCAGCGGCACGCGCCATGCGTCCTTCACGGGATGCAGCAGCAGGCTGCCGCGCTGGATCTCGCGCACGTTGACCGCATCCAGCTTTTTCAGCCGGGCGACCTCATCCGCGAATTGGGGAACCTCGTCGTCCTCCATGAGCGGCCAGCTCCACTCTTCCTGCTGCAGCACGATGAAGTCAGCGGTTGTGTGTTCGAGCATTTTCTCCATTTTGGCCAACCACGCAGCGTCGGGCATAGAGCGTGCGCGCAGAATCAAGCCCGTAAGCCTGTGCTTCACGATCAGCGCGGTCAGATGCTCCGGACGGACCTCGGAGTAGTAGGCGAGATTGACCACGGGCATGAGCCGCAAGCGGTGGAAGGTACAGAACATTTTGAAGGGCGTCAGATCAATGTCGGACTCGCTGGGGATCGTGCCGTCAGGGAGCTGGGTAAAGGCCACCGGCGCCACTGCGGACAGATCGCGCACATGCAAGCGCACAACATCGAGCGCTGCGTTCAACTCCGTTACTGGCAGGCGCGGCACCAGCATGATCGAGGGCGTCAGCGGCCCGCACTCGATCTGCGCGATGCGGGCGCGCGCCAGGCCAAGCTCCGGCGAAAAGGGCGCGATGCTCCACCAGCCGTAGCAGACATCCTGCGGAATGACCAGCGGCGTGATGAAGACCGGCTTGTCATTGGCATATCCCACCGCGCCGTCGCCGCGGATTTCGAGACGCAGCCGGACGGTTCCCGGCGGTCTCAGCCACCCGCGGCCCTCCTGGGTGCGCAACTCTCCGTTCAGCCACGTTTGGACGCGGATGAACCCTTCGTCATCATATCCGTACCGCACCATCGACTTCGAACTACGCCGTGCGTAGAGCCAGAAGGAGCCGGCGGACTCGTCCAGAGTGACCTCGATGTAACCGTCGCGTAGCAGCTCCGATTTTTTCAGCCGCAGGAAGGCCTCAGACATCTCCGAGCTGGCGCGCAGCTCATAGCGGCCATGGGAGGATGGACGGAATCCGCCAAACGCGACCCAGTTGTCTGAGAGCTTGTCCATGACAAAGTTCTCGGAGACCTTTTCGGTCAGCGGCAGGAAACTCTCATACAGATCGCGTGTTTTCTTGTTGGGCGACTCAGCGGCCGTCTTGCGCACGAAATCAAAAAAGACGCTGGCCTCCGGGATCGTCAGCAACTCGGCGGCAAAGATATCGCGGCCGAAGCCGAACAAGTGCGTCTCGGCGCTACGGCCGATCGCCAGTAGCTCGTGCATGTTGGCGTAGCGTTCGGCCGGCTCGTCCAGCATGGTCTGGAGGATCAGGCGCGCCTCGATATTGTCGGGGTGGCGTTTCACCAAGGTCCGCATCACGTCGCGCGCCTCATGGCGCTGGCGATGGCGGTCCAGCCACTGCGCCTGGGCGATGGTGACGGAGGGACTGTCCGGGAAGGCGCGCGCGTACGCATTCAGCAGGCCGGCGGACTCGTCCACGCGGTTCAGTTGTTCGAGCAGGCGTGAATACCGGATTGCCAGATTCATCTGCCCGGGGTTGATGTCGAGGCTCTGCGTGTACGCCTCAAGCGCCTTGTCCGGCTGGTTGAGGCGCAGCCAGGCGTCGCCGATCAGTGCCAGCGCCTCGGCGTTGCGGGGGTCGGTCTTGGCCCACTCTCCCCAGATGCGGATCGCCTCTTTGTAGTCGCCGGAGGTGAAGGCGTCGAATCCTTTCTGGCGCAGCTCCTCGCGCTTGGCATCCGGCGAGACATCGTCATAAACGGCGAGCAGGTCGGAGAGCTGATAGTAGAGCGACAGCGTTTCGTCGCTGGCCGCAGGCAACACATGCGTGATGCCGAGCACCTGACTCTCATCCAGATTGAAGGGCGGTTCTTGGAAATCTCCCGCCAGCAGGACGCCGGGCAGCAGCTTGATGATGTTGACGGCCGAGGGCAGCGATTCGATCGCGACAGGCAGCTTCAACGCCAACTGCATCTTTTTGGCGTTCATCGCATCTTGCAGCCTGACGAGCCAGGTCACCAGCGCGGTCACCTGTTCCGGCACACAGGAGGACGCATCCACGTAGAGCCCGTCCACATGGTGTTCGCGAATCCTCTCCACGACGTCGGCCGGCGGCACCTTCTGCAGCAGGGTGGCATCGCGGAGCTGGACCTGCGGCAGGATCTTCATGTTGTTAGCGCGAGCAAGTAGAGTGAGTGCATCCTGATCCCAGGCGGGGAAGGTAATGGGCGCGCTCTCGTACACGTCGAGCCAGGGCGGCGAGAGCACGTTGAACTGGTAGCCGTGCTGGTTAAGCCACTGGGTCAGGTAGCCCACATCCTTGGCGACATCCGGCGTCCACGTGACCAGCGCGTCGCGCCGCCCCACCAGATGCGCGTCGAGGATCGTCGCCGAGGCCATGCCCGGCAGGGGATCCCAGATGCCCACGCCGATCATGCCGGGTCTGGGGTCGCCGCGCAGCAGGACGCGTCCATTAAAGAGCGTCTCGCCGTCCAGTCGCGCGAAGAAAAGGTTTTCACGCAGGCAGAGGAGCAGCTCATGGCTCTGACGGGACTCCGACGCGAGCACGTCGGTATCCAGCATCATCTCGTCCATGTCTTGCAGCCGCTGCCGCACCGAGACCTTGCCGGCGTCGTCCATGCTGAAGTAGATGTATTCGCCCTTGGAAGTGGCGCGCAGGTAGACGCCGAAGCGTCCGCGCTTCAACAGGAAGCGCACGGCAAAGTAGCCGTCTTTGAAAGTATCGCTGCCGGCCAGCCACGCCTTGGCGCCGGTCGTGGCGGAGACCTGCTCCTGCTGCAGCGTCACCACCGGGTTCAGCGGCGGGATCGCCCGCAGGACCAACTCGTTGTCCTGCGCGGTGACGCCGCCCCACTCACCGATCCAGCGCTCGATCCTGCAGGCACGGTGCGCCTTACCGCGCCCGGGCTCCACCGGCCAGAAAGTTTCCAGCTTGTCGATGAACGCTTGGGGACTCCAAGCGGGATCGACCAGCAGTCGGTTGAGGCGGCGCGGATCGCTGTGGCGCGTATTGAGTGCCAGTTGGCCGAGGATAAAACCCAGTTCGTAGTGGGCGCCGACCTGATGCATGTTGGTCACCCGCACGACCTTGGCTTGCTCCTCATACTGCCCGTAGTCGCCGTACGGGAAAAAGAAAGCGATGGGGCTGGCACCGGTCTCTTTTTCAAATTCCTGGATCACCTTCTCGTGGTCCTCCTGCAGCCGGCGGTTGAACTCCTCCGGCAATTCGTAGCGCTTGCGATCCTCCAGCCACTGGGGGTTCCCGAAAAAAGAACCTGTGCGCCCGGCGGGGCTAGTCGGGATGAAATCGAACCCGTTCTCCGACTGAGCGGCCAGTTCCCATGAGCCCATCGTCAGCATGTCACGCAGATAGGGCCACAGCAGCACCTGAGCATCCTTGGTGTGCATGGGGGCGGTTGTCACGCCCATCACTGCCTTCCACTTGTAGAGGTGCAGTAGGTCGCGGATCTCGAAATACGAACTTTTCCGCGACTGCTCGAAGGTTGTGAGAATCGCTTTGCGGGGCAGGGGCTTGCCTTCCTTATAGAAGGCTTGGACATCTCTGAGCGTAATGGGGGTGTAGCCATTCTCGCGCAGCAACCTGAGCTGCTCAGCAAAGGTTTCCTTCGAAATGTCCCGCGAACCTTCCTGCACATCCTGACTGACGCCGTAGTAGGCCACGGCGACAAACGTATCCGCATCGCGTATGACCTCGACATCCTTCTTCGGGTAGCCGTGGCGGTAGTAGAGCGCCCGCAGGGGCGTCCACAACGCGACCAAGAAGCAGATCACGCCGAGGAAAATAAACCAGGCCCGCACGTTGCGGTCCTTCTCGACCGCGACTGGACGTTCCCATCCATCATTCAACTCAGGCTCGGCGGGAGCCGTCATACCGGTGCTATCGATCAGGACTCCGGTCTCTTTCTCACCCGTCTTATTCATCCTCGTGTTCCCCACTTTTTACCGCGCAAGGTGAACAACGCCCAGTAAATCTGCCAACTGTAGAACGCGATGTAGGACGCTGTAAACACAAACCCCGCCCACCACCAGCGGCGTCCGGTGGAGGCCCAAAAATGCAACGACCAGACCGCCGTGATCGCCACCACGCCCAGCGTGTATGAAGCCGTGACATGCCCGGCCATGATCGGGCCGATCACCAACGCCTGAAGCATGATGACCGGCTCGAAAATCGGCATCCACATCATCGCGTACCACGAGAGCGCGGGAATGGGATGCTTGCGCCACATGAAGCGTCCGGTCTTGATGATCTCGCGCAGATAAGAGCGCATCCAGCGCGCCTGCTGCCGGGTGTACTGGCCCCATTTTTCGGGCGCGATGGTTGTGGCCAACGACTCATCATCGTACAGGATCTTGTAGTCCCGCAGAATCTTGTTGGTCAGCGAGCGGTCATCCGCAAAGTTGCCATGCTCGCCCATGACCGTGGCGTTCATCCACTCGTCCAGCACATGCAACACGCAGACGCGACGGTAAGCCGAAAAGCAGCCCGGCAGACAGCTTACGGTACCAAACACGCTCTCTGCGGCCTTCATGATCTTGTAAGAAAAGTAGTAGCGCACGTCCTGCATGCGCGTCAGCAGGTTGACGTTGGCGTTCTCGACATCGCAATGGCCGGAAATCCCGCCGACCGAGGGGTCGACAAAGCCCTGCATTAGCTTTTGCAAGGAGCCGGGAAAGATGAAAGTGTCGGAGTCCACACAAACCATGAACTCGCCGCGCGCAAGCAGTGTCGCGACCCCCCACCCGTGGCACAGCCCCCGGTTGTACTCGAAATCCACCACCACCAGCCTGGGGTGGCGCGATTGTGCCGCCAGCATGTGCGTCAACGTATCGTCCGTTGAACCATCGTTGACGACCACCACCTCCAGTTTGTCCTCTGGATAGCCGGCGGAGAAAATACGCTCGATGGTCTGACGGATAACACCGCTCTCATTCATGCAGGGCACAAGCACCGTGACCGTCGGCGTGTATCCGACATCCTTGGGCGGCACGTAAAAAGCGGCAATGATGAAGCGCGAGACAACAAACAACCCCGCCAGCAGCGAGTAGATGCTCACCATCGGCTGATACCAGTAGTTCTCCGCGCTGCGCAATTGCAGAAACACCGCCCAGCCTAGCATAAACATCGCTGCGGATGAAATCAGCAGGACCATCAATTTAGACGGCCGCGAGTAGAGTTTGTCCAGACGCTCCTTCACTTCCTGCTCGGTCGGCACCGGGAACTCCGGTGCCACCGGCAGGACAGTGGCCTCATACGCCAACGGCCGCCGACAATAAGGGCATACGGTCGGTATCGGCGTTTCAATAACATGAACCGATAGACGACAGGCCTCGCACCGGCATCTCCGGCCCGTGATAGCCCCGCCGCCATGGGTCGCTTGATGGGGTATATACGTCTGCATATCCGATGTCACTAATTCGCAAGTTGCCGCCGCGGTCCGTCAAATAGAAAAGACACCGTAGGTTTTTTTGAGGCGGTGACGATCCGTCAAATACTGGACACCGAGGGGGTCAAGGGACGAGGGGCTGG
>Ga0255347_1004207_pt1 | contig 17692 bp, 14 predicted proteins | sample wastewater_treat_2_FD_192479 | JGI IMG/M metagenome (GOLD analysis project Ga0255347, IMG submission 192479) | Wastewater microbial communities from Lulu Island WWTP, Vancouver, Canada - plant24 | ecosystem: Engineered > WWTP > Wastewater > Unclassified | place: Canada: Vancouver, British...
ACGGCATGCACGGGCGATTCTCGGGGATGAGGAGTTTGAGCGGATGATGAACGGGGGCGATGAGGTTTCTCAGGTGATGAGGAAAGCAGAGGGGCAACAGAACCTGAAAGGTGGCCAGATGAGGTTATTTTAATAATATGATGGAAAGTATTTACATAATAATTAGAATAAGGAGGATTATATGACTAACTATTACCTTGCTCTCTTTAATTCTACAACATGGGAAGAATTTCTCGATGCAGGTGGAAATATATACGGAACAACAAAAAACAAAGAAAACCGTGCAAAGAAACTTAAATCAGGAGATAAACTCATTTGTTATATCTCAAAAATAGGAACATTTTCCGGGATACTTGAACTCAAATCAGAATCATACATCGATAATACACCAGTGTGGAAGGATGCTGATTATCCTGTACGGTTTAATGTTCGCACAATAATCTCCATTGATCCGCTAAATGGTGTCCAGGTTCGATCATTATTTAACAATCTAACAATTTTTTCCCGGTTAAAGAATCCTCAAGCCTGGCAGGGATTTTTCCTCAATGCATTTAATCAATTCCCTGAGGAGGACGGAAAATTGATTGAACAGAAACTACTGAAATTGAAGAAAAAATGACCATTCAATACACCCCTTCTACCCAGACCCTTTTCCTGATCATCTGTTCTGGGACGAAAAACGATCAGGATCCAGGAAGCGGCCTATATCGGGAAGAAACCTCGATTACCTCCTGGTTATCTCCTGAAGCGAAAGCCTCCTTGATGAAAGGAAGAAATCAGGCTCTTAATCTGATATTTTCTGAAAGCAACAGCGATCAGAAATTACAGGATCATCCCTATAATGCTCGTATTAAACCGGGGAAAGATTTTGGGAATCAGGAAAGCGATGCCCGGTATATTCCGGCCATGTGGCTGTATCGGGGAAGATTTTTTCTTAATCTTGAAGAGGACGGGAAGATAGCACTCCTCTCGTCAGGCCATCATTGCCTGATTCTTACTGGTCTCTTTGGTCTGGTTACTCCGACAGAGTTTATTCAACTGTATGAATGTCCCTTGGAAGATGTCCCGGCTTTCTCAAATACCTGGCAGCAGGATAACCTGCTCACAGGCGTTCTTCTTGATTATATCACGAGAAACGGTATCAAAAACTGTATTGATCTTACCTCACAGCAGGAATATCGGGAGATGGTCAACTGGAATCTACTTCGTACGCAGCCTGATCTTCATATTCTCCACGCCCATAGTAAAAATTTTGTTTCACATGAAGCACTTCCTGATTTTGGAGTATTCCTGAAAAAAATACTGATAAACCTGACCGATGATCAATTTCAAAAAATTTCAGAAAAGCAGGAATGGAAAACTCTCGCTTTGACCACCCAGGTAATCCCTCCTGATGGATGGCCGATGGAGGAGTCACGGAGAATAGACAAATTAATCAAAAACGGTGAATCACAACAGATTGAATATAAGGCAGGTCTGATAGGTCCTGGCTTTAATAACCTTCCCAAAATAGTTTATAACGATATGAAATACCGGGTAATGAAAGGCATATGTTCTTTTCTAAATACCACTGGAGGAGAAATGCTTATCGGGGTTAATGATAGTCAGAAGATTATCGGGGTTTCATCTGAACTTCAAAAACTGAAATATTCTAATAATCCTGAAGATGAATACAACCAGATCTTCGAACAAATGGTGGTAAACTATCTGGGTAAATTATTCCTTCAATCGATTAAATTTGAGTACAGGACCATTCAGAAAAAAGTAATTGTGCTTATCAAGGTTGTGAAAAGTAATAAGCCGGCATATCTCAGAATAAGCAAGGCCGGGATACCTGCTCGAGAATACTGGATTCGGGGAAATTGTTCATGTCGTGAATTGAAAGGTCGTGATATTACCTCTCATATGAGAGAAATTGGGCAGGAGTAATTCTGAAAAAATCATGTCTATTCAGGAAGGATATCGTTACTATAAGGAAGGGGATTACCAGAAAGCCGCTGAAATATGTGAAAAAATACTGGATACTGATGAAAATAATCCAAAAGTCTGGAACCTCCTGGGAATCTGCCTTACAAAACTGGAGCAATATGATCTTGCTGATACCTGTTATCAGAATTCTCTCGTATTAGATCCAGATAACAAGGCATATCAGAAAAATATAATTATAAACGAGAAAAAAACAGGGCAATACTCACACTACTCCTTCGAAAGTAATCAATCACCAGGAAGCTGAGCGATCTCGGGGTGTTCAAATCGCTCCTAAGGCGATTTTCGGGTCTAATAACTCTAAATTGTCAAGTTCACTCACGGCGTGGGCTGATTTTTGAGTGAAAAACTTTTTTCATTGGTAAGGCTTGAGGCGAAGCCTCATAAGGGTTTTTTATATGTTTTACGAATAGCTGATTACTGGAAAAAGATGTTAAAAATAATAATACTTGGGAATGACACAGCATGATAATACCCGTAGTTTATTCTATCATAAAGTTGAATCTCTTGTCATCCTATTTATTTATATTCTGGTGCACCATGACGCTCAATCCGATAACATTCTCTGAACAAGTAAACCGCCAGTTTCTCAGATATCAGCTTACTGCTTTTCCCCTCTCTGATCCGGACCTTGAGAAACAGGCGAGAAATATGCTCGGCGCCAATACCGAAGAGTCAGAACTGGTCAAAGGGCCCTACATCTCTCTTTCACGCTCCTTCGCTGAGGGTTCCATCCTCGCAGATCTGGTGAAGGAAAAGCGTCTCCATCCGGCAGTTGCCGGGATAGCCGATCATCCGCGGATGTTTGCACATCAACAGGCAGCCTTTGATGCTGTGACCTCAGGGAAACATTGCCTTGTCTCAACGGGAACGGGATCTGGAAAAACTGAGTCATTCCTGTACCCGATTCTTGACCACTGTTTTAGAATGAAAGATGCGGGGATTCCCCCTGGGATTGTGACGATTCTGGTATATCCGATGAATGCTCTCGCCATCGATCAGCTGGAACGGCTTCGACACCTGCTTGCCGGAACAGGGATCACCTTCGGAATGTATATCGGATCAACCCCTGAGGACGAGTCTAAACTTGGAGATTACAAGCGGATGAAGCAGGGTGAGGGAAAAGAGGAATATATAAAATATAAAGAACAAAATAAGCACCCTAACACTACTATCTATCCCTTTGAAGAAAAAGCGACCGAGAAGGAAATGCGGTTAGAACCTCCTCGTATCCTTTTGACCAATATCAATCAGCTGGAATACCTGATGACCCGTGGCAGGGATCTGGGAATGTTTCAGGATGCACCCCTCCGATTCATTGTCTTTGATGAAGCACACACCTATTCCGGGTCACGGGGAGCAGAAGTATCAGTTCTCATCCGCCGACTTCGTGCCTTCTGCAATAAAGGAGCAGATGAAGTCCTTTGTATCGGAACGAGTGCAACCATCGTTGATCGCAAATATGGAGATGATGCAGGGAAACGATTTGCCCATCGATTCTTTGGAGTGAACACCGAAAACCTGGAGATAGTCAAAGAAACATACGCTGAGGAAGACTGGCCTAAATCCCGGTTTAAACCAAAACCTTTAGGAGAAGATGCTCCCCAATTATTTGAAGACACCCTTGCAGCACTTGATAACGAGGATGATCTTTCCAGATTGTATGAGATATTAGAACGCCTCTCACTCATTGTCGATAAAACTATTCCTCCCCGAATGGGTCTGTATGACTCACTCAAATCAAGTGAAGTTGTGAAGGTTATCTATGAAACCTTAAGCCGGCCGCTCCATATCACTGAAGCAACCCGAAAGGTGTGGAAGACTCTGGGAAGAGATGCTCCAACACGGAATGATGAATTTGAACTTCTTACATATCTTGCTCTTGGAGCTGCAGCGGAAAGGAATGGTTATCCTCTTATCAGACCTCAACTTCACTTCTTTACCCGAGGTCTTGCAGGAGTAGTTTCCGTTCTACATGATCTTCAGGAAGGAGATACACCCGCTGAGTTATTCTTCTCCCGAAGCAGGGCTGAACACAAATATCCTGACCTATTACCTGATGCAATTCTTCCGGTAGTGTCATGTAAAAACTGCGGACAGCACTTCTTCCAACTATTTGTTGAACATCTCACTGAAGAAGAAGGGCTGTGTGGAGGATGTGCTGAAGGAGATAAAGGTCAGATATTCTGGCCTCGTGCAACGGATGGAACTGGGCAGAAAATCACTATCACGAACCGGTTTGTCATTGAAGACGACTTTGAAGATGATGATATTCCAACCAATCTTGATAAAAAACGGGTTGTAGCGTATATTTGCCGGTACTGTGGAACAATTCATAAAAAGAAATCTGATCACTGCGATAATCCCAAGTGTAAAAGGGAGACCGATCTGGTCCCCATCTATGTTCTGCATGAACATGGAGAAGTGAAATCATGTCCAAGTTGTCAGTATAAAGGGACAAAACGGGGAGGCAAGACCCTTTCTCCTCTCCGGCCATTGCTGGCTGTGGAAGTGGCTGATGTCCATATCCTTGCTCAGGATATGATAAACGCTCAAAGTACAGATAACAGAAAAATAATCCTTTTTGCAGATAACCGGCAGGACGCAGCATTTCAGGCTGCATGGATGGCAGACCATGCCAGGCGGTATTATCTCCGGCATCTGATGTACCGGTTCATCAAGGAATCTGACACCCCCATCTCTGTCGGAGATCTTGTAGAGAAAATAAACACGCTCTTTAAACAGGATAAAAATCTCGCCAGAACTCTTGCCCCTGAAGTATATCTCAATGTGATTGAGGAAGCCTATAGTTCAAAGATGGAGAAATCCATGAAAAAATTCCTCCGGATCCTCATCCTGAGAGAATTGACGACCAGTTACAAACAGCGTGACAGTTTGGAAACCTGGGGTATCATTCGGATCCTTTATCATGGAATCGACGAAAACGATGAAACAGTCATCGAACTTGCCCGGAGATACCATATCTCTCCAGAAAATATGGCTGCAGGGATCTCTTCATTCCTTGATATTCACCGGAGAGGTGCCATTTTCTGGGATGAAATGGAGCCTATCTTCTCACATTACTGGAGTCCTGGGAGTGAAGATGTTCAACGCGGTTTCATGCCTCTTATCGATTTTCCCCCAAAAGGATTGAAATTCAAACGAGAGAAAAACGATAAAGAAGGATTTGTGAAAGATATCATCGCCGTTGGGGGCATGACCGGTTCAGTATCGTTTGTGAAAAATTGGGGAGTCGAACCGGATCTGATTACTCAGTTACTGGAAGATGTCTGGGAAGGATTGGTGAATAAGTGGCATATTCTCACTCCTGTCACCCTTAAAGATGCAAAGAACCAGGCATTATCCGGAGCAAGCGGAGTTTATCAGATCAATTCTGCCAAAGTTGGCATAATATCTCAGTTTGAACGTCATCGGTGTTCTATCTGTAATCGTGTGCATACCCGTGAATCTCCAGGTCAGGCCTGTACCAAGTTCAGGTGTAAAGGGCATACCCGGTTTGAAGAACCTCCTGAAGATGAGTATAACATCAGTCTTCTGGGCCGTGAATTAACCATGATTATGGCTCGGGAACATACCGCCCAGGTTCCTGCGAAAGATCGACAATACATTGAAAAAGAATTTAAAAATCCGAAGGGTAGCATAAATTGTCTTGTTGCTACACCAACGCTTGAGCTGGGTATCGACATAGGATCTCTTGATATGGTCCTGATGAGGAATGTTCCCCCATTACCTGCTAATTATTGGCAACGTGCGGGAAGAGCCGGCAGACGACACAGAATGGCAGTGATTTATACGTACTGTAACCGGAAGGCGCATGATGAATATTTCTTCGAAGACCCGATGCGACTTCTTAATGGAATCGTATATCCTCCCCGTTTAAATCTGAAAAATCCGGTCATGATACGAAAACACGTTCATGCAACCGTGTTGGCTCAATTAACTCATATGTCCCAGCGGGATAATCCCACTGATGTAGAAAGAGCAATCCATCAGACATTGCAGGAATCATTTCCTCCGTTTGTTTCCGGGTACCTGTTCAAGGAAGATCGCAGGTATAGAACAGAACCGGTTGATCTATCTAACCTAATGACCACGATTCATGAACATAAATCTTCGTTGCTATCCAGCGTTTTGAAAATTTTTTCTGAGCAATGGCCATCCGATAGCGTTGATGAAGTCCAGGATAAGGTAATACAGAAATATCTCGATGAACTTCAACCAAACCTTTCAAAACAAGTAAAACTCATTCATCAGAGGTTCATGTGGGCTATCAATAAAAGGAATGAACTGAACAAAAAAGAAGTAGAATTATCTACTTTAGAAGAGTTGGATGAACGCCTCAGAAGACGGTGTAAAGAATATATTTCAGAAATGGCCGGGCGAAGTCTTGATAATTATACGCTCAATGTTCTCGGTAGATACGGGTTCCTTCCCGGGTACGCAATAAATCAGGGTTCTATTACGGGGTTTGCGAGTAACACCTTCTCAACCGGTTGGATGAGAAAGACGTTTGAATTGACCAGGCCTGAAATCCTCGCATTACGAGAATTCGTTCCTGGAAATATCATATACGCAAATGGTGGGCGATACAAGGTAGCATATTATCATCTTCCATTTGGTGAAGAGGGTATAAATCCGGAAAATTATGTTGCAAATATCAAAACGATGAAAATATTTGAAGAGAAAAATCGTCCAGATGATTATGCTGAGGATCAGATAATAGAATTATCCGGAATTCCGATAAGTGATGCCGAGCTATCATTTATCTCCCATGTAACTGATGAAGAAACGAATAGGTTTAAACTCCCTGTAGCTATCCTTGGAGAATTAAGGCGAGAACATCGTGGAATTGATAAATATGCGTCAGGAACGAATGAATTTTCGCACTTACACGGGCAAAAAATCCGACTGATCAATATCGGTCCATCCGATAAAGTTGCTGAGGGAATTGTGGGTTATCCTGTATGCAGGGTTTGTGGAGCTACCCGCTCCCCCTATTCTTCTCAAAAGGAGTTAGAAAATTTTATAGAAATCCATGAGAAGAATTGCCATGAAAAACCTGGCTATCTCTGCTTTAGCGCTGATGCCCAGGTTGATGGATTACTATTTGAAGGTCTTCCCTCAAAAGCAGAGGCAGTGAACCTTGCAGAAGGTATACGGATTGCATCAAATGTTTCTTTGGAAATGGAACCTGATGACCTTCAGATTCTCATTTTACCTCATGATGAAGAATTATTCAATGTTCTGGTGTACGATCCCATGTCAGGAGGGTCTAGAATTATCAATCAGATTCTTGATGAATGGACTGTTCTCATTGAAAAAGGGATAAATGTATTAAATAATTGTCAGGGAGGTTGCGAAAAAGCATGTTATGATTGCATGAAAAGTTATTCTAACATGCTTTATCACCAGGAATTAGATCGTAATACCGCGGTGAATCTTCTTGAAAAGCTTAAAAATGAAGTATCTCATGTTTGTTATATCCCCCCTATTGATGAACCTTCTCTGCCGGATAGTGGGTCTACGAATACCGTTGAGATGTTATTAGGTGAAAAACTTGACTCATATGGATTTCCTTCTTTTCAAAGACAGGTGGAAATAAAGTTAAGTTCAACCTTAATAACAACCCCTGATTTCTACTACATTTCTCCAGATGGTTCAATTAAAATCGCGATTTATCTGGATGGATTATCCAGAGGGATCCATGGAAATCCGGAACAACAAGCAAAAGATGAGTATATTAGAAGAATGTTGCAGTCAAAAGAAAAGGTAACTGTAATATCAATACCTGCTACGTATGTAAATAAGGATCCAGCAGCATTACGATGGAAAATGAAGGAAATTGCAATGGCACTTGGAAACGAAGAGATAGAACAAGCAATATAGTGCACACCAGGTCTCTTCCATTCCGCCATATCACCCTTCGCCTGCTCGATAACTTAGTGAATAGCCATTCCTTTCTGGAAGAATGATTTATCTTTTGTCGGGCTGCGGAGTACATTCTGGAACTTGAACTTGAGCGGACAGTATATACAGTAATTACATGGATTACTTTCCTTCACAAATGCCCGGAATCAGGCATAGAATACGAGTATCATCCGGGTCCATCCCTCCCCTGCAAAGGCAATTTTGCCCCAGGGCACAGAGAAACCGGGCGGCTGCATTAATCCACTCCTCCCTATCATTCAAACCCCCGGTTCCAGCACAGCGTGGACTCCGCTCACTGAGAGATGACTGGCAGCAGAGTCGATCTTGTATCAATATGCAGGAGATGTACTGATGGTATACCTGTTATTCATACAGAGAGGAAGAGAGGAGATCCAAAATGGATGTAATAAAAAAGATCAATATGGTGCTTCCGATCCTGAAAAGAAGATTTGGGATATCTCGATTGGTGTATTTGGTTCATATAGTGCAGGCACTGCATCTCCTGAAAGCGAGATAGACATCCTCGTCACCTTTCAGGAAGGAGAGGAGACCTTTGATAATTATAGTGCACTGGTAAAGGCGTTAGAGTATTCGGCGTGAAACAAAGGATATTCGAAATCAATTCGAGTTCACAATGCAAATTTTTATTTTGGTTCGTTTCAATTCCTTATCCTGGCCACGACAGTGTCAAAGTCTTCATCCGGTCTCAGGTATTTTTCTTCAGTATATTCAATATGCATGTTATTCCCAGATACTATCAAGATCATTAGGACTGGAAATGGAGTTAATTCTTCCGGCCAGAACATCTTCTCTTGAACGCTGAATCTGTTCCATCAAATCGGGTGTATTAAGAATCTCAATGGTCTCAATAACCTCTTCAAATTCTGATTGTAATTGTTTCAGTCTTGAAAATGCTTCTGAACTGATTATTACAGGTCCTGGTGTGGTTTCTTCCATATTCCTTCCTTGTTACTGAATTGATCAAATGGGAATTTATAGGTAATGATGTACCAACCTACCGTTAGAACCGGGAAGAACAGAGCCGATGGACTTCCGGTATTCGTCTCTTAATAAGGGGCTGAAAATTAGGATCCTTTTGGATCTGGTTAACATCAATACATGATCATTCATGCCCTCCATGAAAAAGGCTCGGTGTCATCCGGAGATGATTGCATATCCCAATCAGCCTTCCCTTTTCAAACTCGTTTTACCAGATATTTATGGATATTACTTCCCATCCCCCTTCTCCTTCCCAGGACATAATCCCCCATAATCACAGAACCGACACTCCATGTAACCAGGAGTCGGATCAAACCGTTCATCTATTATCGCCTGAACAAGCCCATCTAATTTCTCCCGAAACACACCAATCGACTGTTCAGTCGGGAAATAATCAACCTGCTTTACTCCTTCCTCTTCCAGGTAAACCAATGAAGCCCGTTTCGGAAGTTTCCCGTTCATCATCTGAATAGCCATGGCATAGATATTCAATTGAATATCAAGTGGAATATCCTTCTTCGCTATCCGGGATTTTCCTGACTTGAAATCAATAACTACCATCTCTCCCTTTTCCTCCTCTATCCGGTCAATCCGTTCCTTCACGATCCATCTCTTCCCGTTCGGAAGGTTGAGTGGGTAGGTGAACGACTTTTCAGTCTCAAGAACGCGGTTCTGATTCATCTCTTTCCATTCCAGGAAGTTTAGAAGACTCTCTTCCGCAGATACCTTACTCTGCTCAGCGACGGTTTCAGAGTCATAAGCCTGAGGTTTCCAGCACTCATGGAGTATGGATATAAGCCGGTCCGCATCAGGCTCCTTTCCTTCAGCCATCTCCGCAGTTGCCCTCTCAATAACCTTATGAATTGCCGTTCCTTTCTGGAAGAATGATTTATCCATGGTCGGGATGCGAAGAACATACTGGAATTTGAACTTGAGTGGGCAGGATTCATAGGTATTTAAAGAACTGGGCGATAATGTGAAATCATCCGGGATAAGAGATCGGCTCTCCTGGTTCATCAGTGAAAGAACCCGTTGATCAGGCTCATTTAGATCCAGAAGATGCACTAATCCGGCCGCCATTGGATCTTTTCCGTCACGATAAAGAAGAACCTGTTCCAGGGTGCAGAGATGATGAGTAGCAGCCGTGATCCGTCCATCAGAGAGTGCCCGGATACATTCCTCCCGCACACTTCGTATAACCGTATCCAGGGAGATATCGGCAACCTGTTCCCGAACCACACCTTCACATGAAAAATCCACATGGACAATCAGGGGATGATCCTGCCATTTCATCTCAGCCAGAAATTGGGACGGCTTGCTATCCTTCTTATTCCGCCGGTATCGAACCGGGCGAAGAAGATATAGTTCATTCTCTGCCCTGGTCATAGCCACATAACAGAGTCGGCGTTCCTCTTCAAGGAAGAGAACCTTCTCAGACTTCTCAGATCGCATCGACTTCACCAGGACATTTGTCACATAAAACTGTTTTTCACGAAAGTTCATCGGAAACTGGTTCTGGACCAGGTCAGGGATGAATACAACAGGAAATTCCAGTCCCTTACTCCGGTGGATAGTGAGGATCTGAACAGCATCCTTATTAGATATCTCTTCCAGCGAGACCGGGAACTCGGTTAAGATACTCAGGTAATCAAGAAAGCTGGACAAAGAAGGCTCATCAGTAGCATCTGCATACTCTCGCGTTATCTCAAAGAATCTATTTAGGTATGAAAGAGACTCCCCTCTCTCATCTTCAATAGCAAGGCGGTAAAGACCGGATGCCTGTGTCATGACCTCATGGACAAGTTCAGTGAGGACTATTCGTGACTTGAGAGCGGTGAACTCTTCAATCCGGTGAACAATCTCCTTCACCAGGATACCATCACCCATGAGAAACTCCTCTGCATGGGCCATAGCCTCATACACCCCGTCATTTCGGGTATCGTCATCAGAATAATCCCTGGCATGGTTATTAACTTTAATAGAACTAACCTCTGAAATTCCGCACAGTCGCATGATCCGGAAAAGGGATGCCCCGGCATTAAGTGGATTATTAATGATCCGAAGCCAGGCGATAAGATCAAGAATGACAGGTTTTGTAAAGAAGTCAACATCTCCCCGGAACTCACATGGAATATTATGCTGCCGGAGAATTTCGAATACCTTCATCCCATGATATCGTTTCCTGCATAAAATTGCAAAATCCTTATATTCCAGGGTTTGAACCTTCTTCTCCGGGTCAGTCTCCTTATTCTTTGAATAAGTCGTCCCATGAAGGGAGGTGATCGTCTTTAGAATGAATTCTGCCTCTGCATATTCATCATCACATACCGCCTCTGTAATCTTCTTTCCTTCAGGATTATTCGTATACAGATTCTTCCTTTCCCGATCCGGAACCTTGTTCATAAGATCCAGGGCAAGATTCACGATATTTGCAGAACTCCGGTAATTCTCAGTCAGATGGTAGAGTTTCGTATCCGGATAAGTCCGCTTAAAGTCCTCAAAGTTCGTGAGATAAGCACCCCGGAACCGGTAGATGGTCTGGTCATCATCACCGACAACGAAGACATTATCCTTCCCGATAAGGCGAATCAGTTCAAACTGGGCAAAGTTAGTATCCTGGAACTCATCGATAAGGATGAACGGGAACCTGTCCTGGTATCGGCGAATTACGAGAGGTTTCTTTTTTAACGTTTCCACCGTCAGATGGATCATATCGTCAAAATCGATGAAACGGTGATCCAGCTTATACTGTTGATAGGCTGAATATACCGAATGAAGATCCCGCAATTTCTCTAAGTAATCCAACTCTTCATCACTGATATCTTCAGAAATCCTTTTATCGATATACGCGATCAATTCTTCCGGAGTGACAAGTTCATCCCTGAATGAACTAATCCCGGTCATGATCTTTTCAACCACTTCGACCTTTATTCCTGACCTCAATAGCCTGGATATTGAAATCGTCAAAGTTGGTGATACCCCAGACCTTCTGATGTTCCGGAGAAATCATCCCCCTGGCAAAACTTACCCCTGAGTCCAGAATCTCCTCTTCAAGGAAATGGTAACAGAACGAATGAAAGGTCCGGATGGTAAGATCATGGCTTCCGCCCTCCTTGTCAATCCTGTCCTGCATCTCCCTGGCAGCCTTCTCAGAGAAAGTAAGTGCCAGGATCTCATGGCCTGGCACCCCCTGATTCAGGAGATACTTAATCTTTTCAATCAGCAGCCAGGTCTTCCCGGAACCTGGACCGGCAACGACCAGCTGATGCCCTCCTTCTTCTATTGCACGTCTTTTATCGTTTATCGGTCTCATCTCATCCACCAGAAATTAACTTCGTTCTCTATTCTTTACTGCCAGGCAATTCCTGAACTGACTTATGGCTTGTCTCCTCCTAATACCCCACGGTTGTTCCCGTTCGTTTCAGGATAACATATTCTTGTCACAAGGCGTAATAAAAATATTAATGTGAACAACCTGAGCATTGTGAGATTAGCGACTCATGAACAGATATCGTCCTGTTCATCAATGATATACCCATCATTATCTTTGAACTTAAAAATCCGACTGATGAATAAACGACCCTGGCTGTTTCACATAACCAGTTTCAAACCCTCATATGAATTTTTTATATATCTGTAATACCAATTAAGATGATTATTATGAAAAGTTTTTCGAAGAAGAGATGGACACTGGTGATACTGACCGTGGCAATTCTTGCATGCTGCTGTTTACCAGTGATGGCTGAAGAAAAAACCTTACGTATTGCAACAACCAATGAAGTCAAGTCACCTGCTTTCATCGGAGACTACACCCTTGGTCTCTTTAACCATATCTCAAATCCTCCTCTTATGCAGATGAATGATAAAGGAGAACTCATCGGTCTTCTTGCTGATCGTTATGAGGTTTCACAGGACAATACTGAATGGACCTTTATCATAAAAGGAAACCAGTTTTGGAGTGACGGGACTCCGGTAACTGCTGATGATGTTGCGTACTCAATTCAGATGTATGGGACAAGTGTGCCAAACGCAGGCTGGATTGGAGAGACTTTAACAGATACCCAGGTTGACGGGGATAAAGTGACCTTCAGGTTTAATAAACCATACACTAACATTGCCCTGGAATTTACATCCTACAGCATACTGCCTAAACATATCTGGGAATCTATTGAAAACCCGAATGAGTATACCAGTACAGGCCCGTACGTGGGAGCAGGTCCTTTTTACATTGACAATGTGGATCTGAATTCAGGCAAGGTAATCTTCAGGCAAAATCCGGGCTGGAAAGGAAAAACTCCTGCATATGATACTGTAGAGATAAGCTGGTTTAAGAACGAAGATGCAGCTGCAAAGGCACTTGAGAGCGGAATTATGGACACATACTGGAAGTACGCCGCCTCATATCCTTATGCAGCAATCGCTTCACTTCAAAAAACAGGCGATTTTGAGGTGCTTGAAAAACCAACCAGCGGGATGACATTCTTAGGATTTAACCTTAAAAAAGAGCCGATGTCAGACATCGCATTCAGAGATGCTATAAGTAATGCGATAAATTACCAGGAGCTTGTGGACATATCCACCCTTGGCCATGGAAAGATCCCGGAAAAAGGATTTGTACCTCCGGCAATGGATGGCTATGTAAGAAGTACACCTATGGAGTATAATCCTGATACTGCCAGAAACAAGCTGGAGAAGGCCGGGTACATTGACTCTGACAAGAATGGCATCGTTGAAGGAAAAGATGGTGATGACATTATTCTAAACCTTCTAATCAGGAACTCTTATGCCAGGGAAGCAGAACTGGTTAAAGAGTACCTGGAGAAAGTTGGCATAGGTGTTGAAGTCAGATCTGTTGAGGACAATACCTGGTTTGAACTGAAGGATAAACTTGAATATGATATTACGCTCACAAGAACGACACCGTGGGGAATGCTCATGCATGCCGGATGGGCAACCGGGTATTTTGACAGCCGGAGAACTGGCCAGGGCGTACTGCATACAGTAGATGATGAGGCATTCCTGACATTGTGTGATAATATCCTTGGAACAACGGATAGGACACTCCTTACAGGATATGCAAAAGAGGTTCAGAAGTATTATGCAGAAAACCTCCCGGGCATTCCATTATACTGGAAGAATGATATTACTCCATATAACAAGGAGATCACCGGCTGGTATTCTAATCCACTTTATGGTATCATGAATGAGTTCACATTTACCGGTGTAAAACCGGCAACCTGATTTTCCAGGTTTTTTATGAGACCATTCCTTCAGGGATCAATCTTTCTTTTTAGAAAATTAATTCGATACTCATGCTCTTTTGGTATCATCGTACTTCTTGTATTCCTTCTTCCAAGGATGATGCCAGGAGATCCGGTCGCAAATCTGGTAGGGGAGGATATCTATCTCACCGATGAGACAAAAGAAACGTTGAGGGCAGCTTTGGGTCTTGATTCTCCTCTTCATGAACAATTTGTCTTGTATAGTATTCATCTTCTCCATCTTGACCTTGGATACTCATACCATATGCATGGAGCGGTGTCTGACATTCTGGCAGACAGGGCAGGCTGGACTCTTTTATACATCGGTATATCTATCATAATCGGTACCTGTACCGGGATTTATCTTGGAGCACGTGCAGGTTTTGAACATGAAACATGGTGGTCCAGCCTGATATCCTCCCTTGCATTGATCATCTCCTCTACTCCTCCGTACCTCTTAAGCCTCATTGCAATGGTAATTTTTGTCTACCATCTTGGATGGTTTCCTTTCAAAGGATTTTATGACACTTTTCACATTCTGAGCATTATTCACCATCTCACATTGCCTGTTCTCATCCTTTCCGTCTTTTACGCCGCAAGAAATGTTCTTATTATGAGAGGGACAGTACTGTCTGAAAAAATCCAGCTCTACCCATTATTTGCAAGATCACTTGGAATACCGGAGAGACGGATATTAATTCGCCACATAAGAAAAAATGCAATCATTCCTCTTATAGCACTTATAGCCCTGGATTTTGGGTTTCTCTTCTCCGGGGCCCTTTTTATTGAGATAGTCTTCTCGTTAAATGGCATGGGAAGCCTGATGTATGATGCAATTCTGAACAGGGATTATCCGGTTCTGACCGGAACTTTTTTAGTAATCGCAATATTCGTGATATGTGCAAATTTTATTGCAGATATTCTGTCACTTGCACTTGATCCACGTACAAGGAGCCATCCATGATCCCAGGGTTATCAAACCTGAACTTTCGAAGACATGGATATGTTCCGCTGCTGTGTATTATTGTTCTTACATTACTTCTCATTATTGCACTATTTCCAGAGCAAATCGCGCCATACGCCCAGAATAAACGATTTTTACCCTATATGGATCCTGATAATGCCCATCTCCTTGGCACAGATGATATGGGGTATGATATCCTTACTTTGCTCGTCTATGCAACAAGGATATCCCTTACTATCGGTTTTTTTGCCGGAGGATTATCCCTTCTGATTGGGACCGCTACAGGCATATTAAGCGGTTATCTACGTGGATGGGTCGATGACATGATCATGGGGATTACCGATATTACCCTGATAATTCCGAAAATTCCTGCAATTATCCTTATTGCTGCATATGTACGTCCAGGGATATGGATCCTGATACTGGTCCTCGGGCTTTTATCATGGGAGACTACTGCACGTGTGGTCAGGGCCAAAACCATGCAGATAAGTAATGCCGGATTTATTATGTCCGCACGCTGCCTTGGGTTTCCTTCCAGATCAATTATCATCCAGGAGATTATTCCGGTTATATATCCGGTAATACTTCCCAAATTTATGCTTACTATTGCAGGTGCTATGATCTCCGAGGCCTCATTGTCCTTCCTTGGACTCTCTGATCCGATGATGGAGAGCTGGGGAAAAATGATCTCTGATGCATTTACTCATGGAGGGTTTATTCGCGAGATGTGGTGGTGGTTTCTCCCTCCCACCCTTTGCATCTGCATATCAGTGCTTGCTGTAACACGTCTTGGAATGATGTATGAAACAGATGAACAGGAGATAGTATCAGAATGAAAGCCACAAGCCCTTTTCTTGAAATAACAGATCTCTCAATCACATTCTGTACTCCGGGCCAGGATATTCCAGCGGTCTCAAAATGTTCCTTTACCGTGAAAAAAGGGACATGTATGGCAATAATTGGAGAATCCGGATGTGGAAAGTCAGTAATAGCTCATGCCATTCTCAGGATTCTCCCTAAAAACTCCCTGGTCTGTGGCACTATCAGGTTCAGGGGATGTGATCTCTACCAGTTAGAAATTTCTGATATGGAGAAGATCCGGGGATCAGATATTGGAATCATGTTTCAAAGTCCGGACCGGGCCCTTAACCCGATCTATAAGATATACCGCCAGGTAAAGGAACCTGTTACTGTACATCAGACTGTTTCCTGGGAAAAACAGCATAATCATATCCTCTCCATGTTAAAGAAGTCAGGCTTTTTTGATCCTGAAAAAGCTGCCTCCCTGTATCCTTGTCAATGTTCAGGTGGCATGAACCAGAGAGCAGTAACAGCCATAGTGCTGTCCTTAAAGCCAGAGCTTGTTATCGCCGATGAACCTACAAAGGGCCTTGATACAGCCAGGATATCAGATGTACAGGACAGCCTGATGGAAGTAATTCATGAGGACCGTACCCTTCTTCTTATAACGCATGATATCAGACTTGCACGAACCATTGCAACGGATATTGTGGTAATGTATGCAGGTGAAATTGTAGAATCAGGCCTGGCTGATGATGTGCTTTCCGACCCGTTGCATCCCTACACAAAAGGTCTCATTCAAAGCCTGCCAGAGAACGGGTTTATTCCCATTCCAGGATATGCACCGCCACTGACAGACCTTCCAAAGGGTTGCAGGTTCGCACAAAGATGCCCATATGCATCAGATATCTGCCACATTAAACCAGCTCAACCTGGGATCTTGAAAGGGAGAGTGATTCGATGTCATCAGTACTGATTGAAGGTAAAAACATTTACAAAGAATATCGAAGCGGACTTACAGGATTGAAGCACACCATCCTCAATAACTGTTCCATTATTGTTTATACCGGAGAGACTGTTGGTATTTGCGGACCATCAGGAAGTGGGAAGACCACCCTTGGAAGAATTCTTGCATGTCTTGAAGAACCTGATAGTGGGGAGATATGGTTTCAGGGGGTGAATCTTACATTAACCAGTCAGAGAATAAAAAATGAGATTCGAAAGAAAATCCAGGTATTATTCCAGGATCCTGGAGGTACATTTAATCCGGTCAGAAAACTTGAAGTAACTATGAACCGCCTGCTCCAGCTCCCTGGTGTTACTCTGCCAAAAGGAGGATGGGAGGAGGTTTTACATGATGTGGGTCTTCAGACGGAGATACTTGCACGCTACCCCCATGAAATTTCAGGTGGTCAGGCCCAGCGTCTTGCACTTGCCCGTATTCTCTTAGTAAAACCAGAACTCATAATATTAGACGAACCAACTTCCGGGCTTGATATATCTGTCCAGGCCCAGATACTTCGACTGCTAAAAGATATCAAAAAACGGGATTTAATGACATATATCATAATCTCCCATGACAAGGATGTTCTCTCCTTCATGTCAGACAGGATCCTCAATCTGGAAAATGGAACACTGAAACTTGCCAGTCAGGCAGTATAATTGAATGTCATCCGGTTATCAATAATTTTTAACTGATTAACTGGTTCCAAAAGAAAATCAGGGAAAGGTT
>Ga0255347_1004209_pt1 | contig 17690 bp, 7 predicted proteins | sample wastewater_treat_2_FD_192479 | JGI IMG/M metagenome (GOLD analysis project Ga0255347, IMG submission 192479) | Wastewater microbial communities from Lulu Island WWTP, Vancouver, Canada - plant24 | ecosystem: Engineered > WWTP > Wastewater > Unclassified | place: Canada: Vancouver, British...
GTCAACCGTCAGGCATTCCCCGCCCCGGAGCTGAAACCGGTACTGGACGCTGGGGATGGTCATGATGATGGCCTGGTCGTATTCCCGTTCCAGCCGTTCCTGGACGATTTCCAGATGGAGCAATCCGAGAAATCCGCAGCGGAAACCGTGACCGAGCGCCGCGGAGGAATCCTTCTGATAGATGAGCGCCGCGTCATTCAGCTTATATTTTTCCAGCGCCTGGGTAAGCAGGGGGTAGTCTTCGGTTGCAATGGGATAGAGGGAGGAAAAGACCATGGGCTTTACCTCCTTGAATCCGGGAAGCACCGCGGACGCCGGGTTCGCATCCAGGGTTATGGTGTCGCCGATCCGGGTGTCGCTCACCGTCTTGATGCCGGCAATGATGTAGCCCACCTCTCCGGCGACCAGCTCCTTCTGGGGGACCCGCGCCAGGCGGAGATACCCCACCTCCTCGACGGCGTGGGTAGATCCGGTCGACATGAGCCGGATTACATCACCCGGCTTCACCCGGCCGTTAAAAATCCGGCAGTTGACGATAGTGCCGCGGAAGGTGTCGTAGTTGGCATCATAGATGAGCGCGGCAAGCGGATCCTCGGCGCTCCCCCGGGGCGGGGGTATGCGCTCGGTGATGGCCTCCAGTATATCCTCTATCCCCGTCCCCTCCTTGGCGGAGCAGAGCAGCACCCCCGACACATCCAGCCCCAGCTCCGCGGTTATCTCCTCCTTCACCCGCTCGATATCCGCGGCGGGCAGGTCGATCTTGTTGATCACCGGGATGATCTCGAGATCGTGTTCCAGCGCCGCGTAAAGATTGGCGACGGTCTGCGCCTCCACCCCCTGGGCCGCGTCCACCAGCAGCAGCACCCCCTCGCAGGAAGCCAGCGCCCGCGACACCTCATAGGAAAAATCCACATGCCCCGGGGTATCAATCAGATTAAGTTCAAACAGCTCACCCTTCCGGCTGGTATAGGGGAGGCTCACGCTCTGGCTTTTTATGGTGATGCCCCGCTCCCGCTCAATGTCCATGTTGTCGAGAATCTGGTTGCGGAACTGGCGATGGTCAACCAGTCCGGCATGCTGAATGAGACGGTCGGCAAGGGTGGACTTGCCGTGATCAATATGGGCAATGATGCTGAAATTCCTGATGTGCAGCATAAATTCCTTACCTGTATTAATGAGAGAACGAACTATAACAAAAATATTTTTAGAAGCAATAGGCAATCAACTTTTTTCATTTAACCCGGTTAATTAAATTGTTCCCGGTCAACAATTCGGTAGATGACCAGATTGCTCTTTCTCCAGGCCTCCTTTTTCCCCTCCACTTCACATATTTTCACCCAATTTGATTGAGGTTTTATAGAGCGTACAAAATTTTCGGCATACAGGTTTTGCATATCAGGTCTTCTTGCCCCCCCCAGGATAACCAGTGAATCCTGCAAGTAGCGCGGCTTGTCACAATCGAAGCTTTTAAATGTGTCCCGGTTTTCACCTTGATTATAAAATATGAGGGACTTCTTCATTTCGTCATCGGAAATAACCTGCACATGCGGCATGTAACGGATGATATCATGCGCGACGCGCGCATCCGACATACAGTCACGGTAGCAATAACTCTTGCGGTATGCCTGGTGGAGGGATGTGGCAAACAATCCAGCCACTAACAGAAGGGCTATGACCCTGCCCGCCATTCGTTCCTGGTACACCCGCTTAAGAAAATAAGCAACCACCAGCAATGCCGGAATGCTCATGATAGCCAAAAACCGAATGAGCCGGTGAATCGGCTGATAAGAAGGTGAAATTCTTAAGGGGGTGAACTCCATCATTAAAAACAGATAGGCAAACCACATCAGGGGAATTACCGCTTTCTCCTCCCGTTTCCAGACGAAATAGAACACCCCCAGAAAAAAAACCGGAAACACGAACCCATATGGGTAGAAGCAATAGCCGGGATGACCCTCGATCTTGAGGCAGAGCATGTGTTGCGGATAATACAGGAGTGCCTTTTTTAAACATTCGGCAGTGTCGACAAAACCCGAAGGGTTGAATTTTTTGTTGAACATCAGTTCCGTGTGAATGTGGGCAAAACCATCACCGGTCTTGAGGTAGTAGGTCACCGAAAAAATCGTCTGGATGAGCACCCATGATATAAGAAAAAGCATCGTTCCCCGGTTAAACCTGCGCTCCCTCCATGCAATGTACGATATGATCAGTATAAAGACACCGATGATGGGAATGGCATTAATTTTCACCCCGGTTGCAATGCCAAGCACAATACCGGACGCGGTAAAGCAGAGCGCAAGCCCCCGTCCGCGGCCTTTTAATCCCTTGAGCAGTAAAAGCATGGACAGGGCCACCAGCATGCCGAGCATGATATCGTTGCTCATGGTTGTGGCGTGCACCACGTCGAGGGGATACACGGCAAGCAGGAGAGCGGCCAGCAACCCGGTATTTTTATCGAAAAGCAGTTCTGCCAGCCGGTATATAAGGTAAATTGAGATAAGCGATGATAAAAGAATCGGTAGGACAAAATTAAACTCGGACCACCCCAACCATTTAAGGGATAGCCCTATCGAATACAGCAGGACCGGACGAAAGGCAAAGACGCAAAGATCGCACAGGGGCGGATAGCTGCCGTCAATGATGGTTCGGGCATAGTCGGTGTAGTTGGGATCATCCCCCAGGACAAAGCCGCTGAAACACAGTGTCCTTATAAGAAGGGCCAGAATAATGATATTACTTATAGTAAGAAAGCGATTCGTTCGATCAGCGTTCACAATGCTACTTTGTCTTACCCGAATTAATGCATGCGGCCGCGACGGAGCGTGGCCCTGCGCTTCTGCACGAAGCCTAAACGCGGCTACCCCGGATAGGTACCAGCCACAGCCTGTGCAGGAAATAATCAAGCATTTATTGGACCGCACCTCTTTTGCGGCAATAATGCTCCCATCCGCAACCTTTTGCAAACAAAAAAGCGCCCTTTCTGCATAGCCGTAATTCCGGGGACACCATACTTATTTTTGGCTCGCCTCCGGGTAAATAGCTGAAGCATTAAGAGTAGTGTTCCCGGCATTGTACGGAAAAATCTCTCCGGCAGGCACCCCGGGGAGTTTTTTCCTTCCTTATCCAACTAATCGGGAAGTAACAGGCCCCTGCTAACCCTTCCCGGAGAAAGCCTCCAGGGCCTTCATAACTTCCGCCACATGGACCATCCCCGGACCGCCGCCCATGAGAATTGCCACCGAGGCGGCTTCCATTATCTCATTTTCGGTTGCCCCCATGGTGAGGGCGGCCTTGGTATGAGCGTAGATGCAGGGGACGCACCGCAGGCCTACCGCGATCCCCACCGCGATCAATTCCTTTTCCTTTGTGGCAAGTTTGCCGTCCTGCATGACGCCGCCATGGAGGGTCGTAAAACTCGTGGCCACATCCGGATATTTTTCCATAAATTTCGCCATATAGACAAAGAATTCATCAAGTTTTTCATTCACATTTTCTCCCGCCATGGCTTCCTCCTGTTTTTGCTGTACATGGTTGAATTATTTGTTAACCATATTCCATCATCTTATTGATTATTATAATATTTTAATGTGCAGAATCAAGAATTCTCAGTCGATCCTCTCCTTCGAAATGACAGGAAAAAAATATGTTTCGCGGCTGAAGCCGCTCATACCGGAGTATGATTGCACAATCGGATTCTGGAGGGCCATGCTCTGTCATGGCCGCATTGAATATTCGGACGCGGCGGAGCGTCCCTCCCTATGATCTTTTTGTATCGGATTCGTTAATTTTTCCGCCAGGTCTAAAATTCTTCAGACCGAAACCGAGCTCCCCCCGTTTACATTAGCAAAACACTCATTCTTCCCTCCAAAATCAGATAAGGACAGCGACCGTTTGACTCCTCCTTTAGGTCGCTGTCCTTATCTTTTTACGCGCGTATTTGAGATAAGAATGAATCAAAACAAAGAAAGAGCACACATCAGCTGCACCCGCTGGTGGCCCCGCAGCTCATGCATTTCAAGCAGGTCCCGTTCCTCACCAGGGTAAACTGCTGACATTCCGGACAGGGGTCTCCCTCATAGCCCTTTGCCCGCGCTTCACGCACATCCACCAGGGAAACCGTCTTGGGAATGCCGCCGCCCAGGGCGGCAGCCGCAACCGCGCCATGGTATGCCCTTACCTGCGTCCGGGCAGCTTCCGGCTTGGCCACTCTTTTGGCATCATCTTCCGTACCCAGTGCGTCATGCCGCAGGTCCTCTTCCAGCAGATCATGCCCCAAATCAGCGCGCTCCAGATAGGTGATGGCCAGTTCCCGGAAGATATAATCGATTACCGAGGTGGCCATTTTGATATGGTCACTGCCGATAACCATCCCGTTCGGCTCGAACCGGCTGAAAACAAAAGCATCGACGAATTCTTCCAGGGGAACACCGTACTGCAGGCCGAGGCTGATGGCAATGGCGAAGCTGTTCATCAGGCTGCGGAATGCCGCCCCTTCCTTGTGCATATCAATGAAGATCTCTCCCAGACGTCCGTCCTGATACTCACCGGTGCGCAGGTACACCTTGTGACCGCCCACGGTCGCCTTCTGGGTATATCCCCTCCGCCGGTTGGGCAATCGCTCCCGCTGCATCATTCTGAGCCGCTGGACTATGGAGGTACTCACCCGCTGGACCCTGATCGCGTCAGGTTCGCTTACAAATGATTCAATATCCTCAAAGAACTCGGCAACCGCCGACAGGGGCTGGCTCAGCTTGGAGCCGTCGCGGTACAACGCAATGGCCTTCAGCCCCAGCTTCCAGCTGAGCATGTAGGCGTCCTTTATCTCCTGCACGGTGATGTGGTTGGGCATGTTGATGGTTTTTGAAATGGCGCCGGAAATAAACGGCTGGCAGGCGGCAACCATCCGGATGTGCGCCTCATAGGGAATGAAGCGCTTGCCCTTGCGTCCGCAGCGGGTGGCGCAGTCAAAAATCGGATAATGCTCCTCCTTGAGAAAGGGCGCCCCCTCAACCGTCATGGTGCCGCACACATAGTCATTGGCCGCGTCAACCTCCTCCTGGGTAAACCCGATAGCGAGCAGGAGATTGGAAGCCGGTTCGGCAAGCACATGCTCGGGAACTTTCAGCACCGAGCGCAGGAAGTCCACGCCCAGGTTCCAGGGGCTGAAGGCATAGTTGATGTCAAATGACGAGGGCAGCGCATCCTCCACCTTTTCGATGATCTCTTCGGTAAACCCCTTTTCCTTGAGGCTGCTCTTGTTGATGCAGGGCGCGCCCTGCAGCGTACCGTGTCCCTGGGCATAGCAGGTAATGACCTTGATTTCTTCCTCGCTGTAGCCGAGGCATTTGAGCGACCGGGGAACCGATTGGTTGATAATTTTGAAGGAGCCTCCCCCGGCAAGCGTCTTAAACTTGACCAGCGCGTAATCGGGCTCTATGCCGGTGGTATCGCAATCCATCACCAGGCCGATGGTGCCGGTGGGAGCGGCGACCGATACCTGGGCATTGCGGTAACCGTGCTGCATGCCGAGATTGAGCGCTTCATCCCACTGACGCCGCGCCGCTTGAAACACGTAGTCCGGACAAAAGGCCGGATCGAGGGGAACCGGCGGAATGTGCAGGCCCTCGTAGTTTTCCGGACTTTCGGCATAGGCCGCCCGCCGGTGGTTGCGGATCACCCGGAGCATCGATTCCCGGTTATCGCCGAATCTGGGGAAGGGCCCCTGCTCCTGCGACATCTCCGCGCTGGTGCGGTACGCCGCTCCGGTCATGATTGCCATGAGCGCCGCCGCCATGTTCCGGCCCTGCCTGCTGTCATACGGCAGACCCATAACCATCAGCAGCGCCCCCAGGTTGGCGCACCCCAGCCCCAGCGTCCGGAAAAGGTAGCTGTTCCGGGCAATCGCCCGGCTGGGATACTGCGCCATGGCCACGCTGATTTCAAGGGTGAGGGTCCAGAGGCGTACGGCGTGCAGGTACCCGTCAATGTCAACCCTGCATGGCTCGGGGTTAAAAAACTTCATCAGGTTGAGGCTGGCAAGGTTGCAGGCGGTGTCATCCAGAAACATGTATTCGGAACAGGGGTTGGAGGCATTGATCCTGCCGTCACCCGGGCAGGTATGCCAGTCGTTGATGACCGTGTCAAACTGGATGCCCGGGTCGGCGCACTGCCAGGTTGCGTCAGCGATGTCATTCAACAGGCTCCGGGCGCTCACCGTCCTGGCGATCGATCCGTCAGTGCGGTTGGTGAGGTGCCAGACCGCGTCGTTCTGCACCGCTTCCATGAACTGGTCATTGACCCGGACGGAATTGTTGGCGTTCTGGCCGCTCACCGTCTGATAGGAATCCGAATCCCAGTTGGTGCTGTAGATGCCGAACGAGATGTCGTCGTATCCCTGCCGGGCAAATTGGATAACCCGATAGATGTAATTGACCGGAACCGCATCGTTGCTGGCATTTTTTATGGCGCGGGCCAGGGCGCCGTTCCGCGCCGGGTCGTAGCGCTCCCCCTCATCGAGACCGGTGATGTGGCATGCCTTCATTATCTCCTTCAGGTGGCGTTCGCACAGAACGCTGCCGGTCACCAGCGCCGCCACCTTCTGCTCCTCGGTCACCTTCCAGTTGATGAAGGCCTCGATGTCCGGGTGGTCAATGTCGACGATGACCATCTTTGCCGCGCGCCGCGTCGTCCCGCCGCTCTTGATGGCGCCGGCGGCGCGGTCGCCGATCTTCAAAAAGCTGATCAGGCCGCTCGACTGGCCCCCGCCCGAGAGGGGCTCACCCTCGCCGCGTATGGCGGAAAAATTGCTCCCGGTCCCGGAGCCGTATTTAAACAGCCTGGCCTCGCGCACCCAGAGATCCATGATTCCGCCTTCGTTGATCAGGTCATCTTTCACCTTCTGAATAAAGCAGGCGTGGGGCTGCGGACGCTGATACGCGCTCTCCGACTGCTTCACCTCGCCGCTTTCATGCTCCGCGTAATAGTGGCCCTGGGCCGGACCATCGATGCCGTACGCCCAGTGCAGGCCGGTGTTAAACCACTGGGGGGAATTGGGGGCGGCCATCTGGTGGGCGAGCATGAAGGCAATTTCATCGTGGAAATTTTTCGCGTCCTCCTCGCTGCTGAAATAGCCGCACTTCCAGCCCCAGTAGGTCAGGCATCCGGCCATGCGGTTGAACACCTCCCGGGCGTCTTCTTCGCCGCGATACCGGTCATCGGCTTTCATGCACTCCATTGCGTCGTCGTCCGCCACGCTGCACTGCAGCCAGGGCGGCACCCCCTTTTCCTTCTTTTTTTTCAGCGCCGCCGGTATCCCGGCCTTGCGAAAATATTTCTGCGCCAGTATATCCGTGGCCACCTGGCTCCAGAAGGACGGCACAATGACCTTCTTCATCCGTCGCACCACCGATCCGTCACTGTGCTTTATCTCACTGGTGCGCGTTTCGAAGGCGATTCCTTCGTAGGGCGATGACAGATTCCGGGTAAAAACTCTTTCTACTTTCATAAGTACCCCCTCAGTTTACCGCAGTGCGCCGGCTGGGCCAAGCACGCGGTCGTCTCTTCACTATCGATTATCGGCCGGCTTTAGGAAACCAACAGCCCGCAATTCCTTTGACTCAAGGCCTAACGGGCGTAATAAGTCCGCAGTAAAACCGGATTTGACTGTTTTTCTGCTGGGTAAATCATTCTAGTCAAAAGGAAAGATATTGTCAACTTATTGTGTGTAATTTTTTTATTTTGCACAACATGTTGTATTTTATAAGTTTTTTCACAGGATGGCCGAAAGCGAAATAAAGATATTTTATATTCTTGCAAAATTGATATAAAATGCCCTGAAAACTGCGGTTGGAATGACTTTTTCGACACATGCGGAATAAGGCCATGCCAGAAGAATACATGCCGATCGATCGTCATTTTTGGAAACGCTTTGTCCAGAGCGTCAAAAATTTTCTTTTTGCCGAGCAGGTCGGCCTGAAGGCGCGGTGGTTTTTTGCCATTCTTTTTCTTTTTTTATTCGGCATCAACGGCCTGAACGTCATCAACAGCTACGTCGGCCGCGATTTTATGACCGCCATCGAAAACCGCAACATGAGCGGATTCATCCGGCAGGCCCTCTTTTATCTCTGCGTATTTGCCGCATCCACCGTTGTCGCCGTCATCCACCGCTACACCGAGGAGCGTCTGGGGATGCTCTGGCGGGAATGGCTCACCCGCCGCTTCATCATCGCCTATGCCGACGACCGGGTTTATTACCGGCTCAAACTAAAGGGAGAGGTGGCAAACCCTGACCAGCGCATTGCGGACGATGTCCGCGCCTACTGCACCACCACCCTCTCTTTCGTTCTCATGCTGATGAACGGCACCCTGACCGTGATTGCCTTTTCGGGAGTCCTGTGGTCCATCAGCCCCCTGCTCTTCGCGGTGGCGGTGGCATACGCGTCCGCCGGAACCTTTTTCACCTTCATCCTGGGACGTCCCCTGGTCCACCTGAACTATGACCAGCTGGACAAGGAGGCGAATTTCCGGGCTTCCCTCACCTTCCTCCGGGCCAATGCCGAGTCAGTGGCGGTCTCATGCCGCGAAGGCGGGCTGATCCAGCTGAGCATGCGGATGCTCGACGATCTGCTGAGCAACTTCCGCCGGATCATCAATGTAAACCGCAACCTCAATTTTTTCACCACCGGCTACAACTGGCTGATTCAGATTATCCCCGCCTTGATCATCGCGCCGCTCTTCATTAAAGGGCAGGTGGAGTTCGGCGTGATCACCCAGTCGGCCATGGCCTTCACCCAGTTGCTCGGCGCCTTCTCACTCATTGTCACCCAGTTTCAGTCCATCTCTTCTTATGCGGCGGTAATCTCCCGGCTGGTTTCGTTCACCGAAGCGCGCGAGAAGGAAATGCAGGAGAGCATATCCGCCATTGCCTTTTCAAAAGATCCGGACCGGATTGATTACCGGCAGCTGACCCTGCGCTCACCCCGCAGCGGTCGCATCCTGATTAAGGATCTGACGCTTGCCATTCCCCATGGAAAGCGGGTGCTGGTCCTGAGCCAGGATAAAACAGCGCGAACCGCCCTGGCCTACGCCACGGTCGGGCTATGGGAGGCGGGCGAAGGGCATATCGCCCGGCCAAACCTTGAGAAAATCCTCCTGCTGCCGGAACTGCCCTTTTTGCCCCCCGCCACCCTCCGGGAGTTGCTGCTCGGTCCCTGGCCGGAGGAAGACGGCCCGGTCGACCGCCGCCTCGAGGATATCCGGGTTTCAGATGAAGAGATGCTGAAGACGCTGGCCGGCTTAAAAATCGAAACGCTGCTGACCGGGTTCGGCGGCCTGGACCAGCGGCATCACTGGGAAAACTCGCTTCCCCTGGCCGACCAGCAGCTCCTGGTAATCGCTCGCCTTCTCCTGGCCAAGCCCCGCTTTGCCTTTCTGCATCGACCGGGGGCAACGCTGCACCCGGAGCAGATTGAAATCGTGCTGGGCATGATGCATGAGCGGGAGATCTCCTATGTGGTCTTCGAAGAGGGACAGTTCAATGCCAAATTGTACGACGATGTTCTGGAGCTGCAAGGCAACGGCGCCTGGACATACAAACCGGTCCAGGGCTGAAGCCTGCTTATCTTTAATACACCACCGCTGCCCGTGCGGGGCATAACAAAAACATGATCTTTTACCCCTCACCCCATCACTCTCTCAGACAGGGGAGAGGGGGCTCCTTGATTATTCCTGTCCACAAGTATATCGAGGAAAAAATTATTCCCTCGCCCCACCGGGGGAGAGGTTTACCCGCCTCTGGCGGCGCCGAAGGCGACCAAGGGTTAGGGTGAGGGGGTATGCTAAATCTTTTTTCGTATTAAAGAGGATTTGTATGCGAGGAACAATGCTGGACAGCTTTGAGGACCTCTCGGGCTGGACCGCCATTGCCTCGGGGCAATCAAAGCTCAGCATTGCCCGGGACCAGGGCCTTCACGGCAATTCCATGCGGCTTGATTTTGATTTTTGCGGCGGCGGCGGTTTTGTGGTTGCCCGCAAGCTGTTCAAGCTCGGGCTCCCCGAAAGCTATTCCTTCAGCTTTCAGATCCGGGGCGACGCGCCCAGCAACATATTCGAGTTCAAGCTCCTGGATCCCTCGGATAAAAATGTCTGGCGCTATCGGGTGGAGTCTTTCGATTTCAAGGCCGAGTGGCAGCCACTGCACATCGGCAACCAGCAGATTGAGTTCGCCTGGGGCCCGCGGGGCGGCGGCCCGGCAACCACCATCGCCGCCATCGAGCTGGTCATTGCCGCCGGCTCGGGAGGCAGGGGCTCGGTATGGATAGACCGCCTTTACTACAGCGATGATACCTACCGCCTGACCCCGTCGGTTGAAGCATCGAGCGCCCTGCCCGGGTATGAACCGAATCACGCGCTTGACCTGTCTTCGGATAAATCATGGAGAAGCGCCGCAGAGGATGATGCCCCGCGGCTGCTGATTGATTTTTTACAGGAGCGTGAATATGGCGGCCTGATCATTCAATGGGTGGAAGGCTTTGCGCCGGAACAATTCAGCGTTGACATCTCTTCCGGCGAATCTGCATGGGAAACCGTCTATACAGCGAACCAGACAGCACATGACCGGAATTACCTCTACCTTCCCCGCACCCGCTCGCGCCATCTGCGGCTCAATTTTCTTCGCAGCCCGGCAAACGCAGGAGTCGGCATCTCAGCCATCGAGGTAAAACCCTTCGATTTCTCGCGCTCCCTCAATCAGTTCTTCCAGTCCATCGCACAGGAAGAACAACCAGGGCTTTACCCCAAATATCTCTATAACCTGCAGACCTATTGGACTCCGGTCGGCAGCGGTAAAGGTGATGGGCAGGCCCTGTTCAATGAAGAGGGCATGGTGGAGCCGGACGCGGGCACCTTTTCCATCATGCCATTTCTCTACCTGGACGGCAGGCTTATTACCTGGGCTGATGCCGCGTGCACGCAGACGCTGGAAAACCACTACCTACCCATACCCACCGCTGAATGGCGGAGCGGCAGCCTGATCATGAAAATTACCGCCTATGTGACCGGGGAACCCGGCACACCGGCGCTGATCATTCGCTACCGTATGGAAAACCGAGGAGTTGAAAGACAGTCGGTAACGCTGTTCGCTGCGCTGGTGCCTTTCCAGGTAACACCGACCTGGCAGAACTGGCATTCTTTCGGCGGCGTCAGCCGCATCGATGACCTTTGCATCAACCAGGGTGTGGTCTGGGTTAACCACACACGGGCGGTCATCCCCCTGAATCCGCCCGCCGGGTTTGGGGCGGCGGCATTCGACCAGGGAACGGTGGGAAAACATCTGTCAGCCGGTGAGGTGCCGTCCCAACCGGAGGTGCATGACCATTTCGGCTATGCTTCCGGCGCGCTGCGGTTTGAACTTGAACTGGCGCCGGGCGCTTCAGCGGAAGCCGCTCTTGCCATTCCCTTCGGGCCCATCGACCGTGAGTCGAGTGGGTTAATTCTATCACAGGTGCGGGGACTCATGGATGGTGAGCCGTTTGATAACGCAGTAAGCAACTGGGAAGCACGGCTCGGCGCCACCGCCATCTCACTTCCACCCGGGGCGCAGGATATTGCTTATACTCTGAAGACCGCCGCCGCCCACATTCTCATCAACCGCGACGGCCCCGCACTGCATCCCGGGCCGCGCCGCTACGCGCGCTCCTGGATACGAGATGGTGTCATCATGGGCGCCGCCCTGCTCCGCCTGGGCTGCAGCGATGCCCTGCGCGACTTCATCCGCTGGTATGCCGCGTTTCAGGCGGAAGATGGGGCCATTCCGGATTGCGCGGACCGGGATGGCGCCGAGTGGCTGCCGGAATTTGACGCCTACGGCCAGCTATTGTTCTCCGTCATGGAGTATTATCGGTTCACCGGCGACAAGGCGTTTCTGGAGGAGATGCGGCCGGCGGTGCGGAAAACGGTTGCCTACCTGGAACGCCTGCGCGGCCGCCGTTTGACTGAAGAATACCGGACCGCGGACAAAATAGCCTGCTACGGTTTGCTTCCCGAATCCATGAGCCACGAGGGATACATGGCGCACCCGGTGCACGCATACTGGGATGACTTCTGGGCCATTCGCGGGCTGGCGGACGCGGCATGGCTCGAGTCCGAGTTGGGTCATGCAGAAGAGGCATCGCGTCTTGCCGCGCTGCATGACGCCTTGAGCGAGGATGTGCGCGCGTCGCTGTCGGCAACCATCGCCCGGCACCGCATCGATTTTGTGCCGGGCTCGGTGGAGTTCGGTGATTTTGATCCCACGGCCACCTCAAACGCCATCGGGCTGCTTGACCTGCTGCACCTGATGCCCGCGGCAGATATGCACAACACCTTTGACAAATACCTGGCGGGTTTCCGGGAGCGGACCGGCGGCACCCTGGAGTGGAACAATTACACTGCCTATGAGATCCGCATCATCGGGGCTCTGGTCAGGCTGGGCAGGCGCCTTGACGCGCTGGAGGTAGCGGCGTTTATGCTCTCCGACCGGCGCATCCCGCCATGGAACCAGTGGCCGGAAATTACCTGGCGTGATCAGCGCAGCCCCGGCTTCATCGGCGATCTTCCCCATACCTGGATCAGCGCGGAGTATATCCTGGCCGTCTGCAGCATGCTCGCCTATGAGCGCGCGTCAGACCGGTCAATTGTGCTGGCCGCGGGCATGTCGCCGGAGTGGCTCAAGGATGGATTTGAAGTGGCGGTTGATGGCCTTGCAACCTACTACGGGAAGCTCTCATACTCACTGAGCATTGATGATTCTGAAACCCTGCACTTCAAGCTTGGGGAAGGAATCAGCGTGCCGCCGGGAGGAATTGTGGTAAGACCGCCGCTGGCGATGCCCATCAGGGAGGTCGAAGTGAACGGCAGGTTGAACGACAATTTTTCCGATGACAGCTTCACGATCAGCGAATGTCCCGCCGAGGTGGTGGTGCGATTTTAGCCGGTTGACGAACACTGAACATCTAACGTCCAACATCCAACTTCGAATGGACAAGTTCCAGATCCGTCATGGCCACGTATAAAGCAAACACACGATTGCCGGGGCAAAGAAGCATGTTTTGCACTACGCCACTACTCGCGGCTTTGTGCCCAGAGGGGTTAAGCACAAATTTAATGGAGTATAAAAAGGAGAAGTGTTTAATTCTCGTGAAGCAAGGAAGATAATGCGCAAAGATAACGCAAGCTGAAGCTTGCGGCTACCCTGTGTAATCAAGGTGCGTAGTGGCGTATTGCCATACGCCCCCCGCCCCTACATTTCTCCGGCGCCACTGTGTTTACTTATTTAATGGCCATTTTGAGCATGGCCGTCCACAAATCCATCCGTGAAAAACAAAACCGGAACAGCCACCGCTACTCACACTGCAGCTCGAAATCAAGCTCGATCTTGCCGTAGCAATTGACATGCTTATAGCGAAGTGTCCGGTTGCGCTTGTCCAGCCAGCCGCTGGTTCTATATCGTTGCAAGCGCCCCAGGCCGCAGCTCACCCATTCACAGAAGCGGAGCGAGGAGAAGGTCTGATAGATGAACGAGAGGGATGAGGGATCGAAGCTGTTCGACCAGCACTGGCCGAAGTTTTCCTGGGTTATCAAATCACCCGTGGCCGGGTCAGGAAATCCGATGCTCCCTCCGATAAAATAGATGTTGCCCCGCCCGGATGATCTGTCATACGCCTCGTCCCCGCCATAGGCATAGTCGCTGCCCTTGACCACGCACACATCAGCCGATTCAAGGCTAATCTCGGCCTTGCCCGAAAGATTGGGGTTTTTCACCACCGTGCATCGCGCTACAGCAACATGGTCTACCGGCAGCAGTGCCGGGTCATCGCACGTGGAGGCGGGTGTGTCTGCAACCCACACCACAATTGAAATGATAAGCATGCAGGGCAGGAAAAGGAACTTATGAAAATACTCCGGTGCAGTTTTCATACTTGCATCACTCCTCCCTCATAAACATTATCCCAGGTACACCTCAAGCCGGTTGATATCCGCGGCAAGATGTTTCTCCATCTCCGCCAGGGAAATCCTGGCAGACCCGGTGCGGTAGGGATTGGCGCCGCGCCTAAAGGGCAGGTTCGCACCATTCAAAATCACCTTCGCCGGCCCGCATCCCACCCCGGCGTTATGATAGGTCACCTCAAAAAGGCGCTCCATCAATTTCAGCCTGGCCCGCGTTCCATCCAGGGCCGGCGGCATCACCGGGTCAACCACCATCTCTGATGTTTCGCGGTGAAAACCGAAAAGACTCCGCACGATCAGCCCGGTTGCAATGCCCGCGCCGCTGGAATACACCCGCCAGCCCCCCTCAAGCGGAACTTCACCTTTCATCACCTTTTCATACTCGGCATACGCCTGGTAGCGGTCGGCGAAAGCCGCATCGGAGCTTGAGTAATAACAATTGGCCTGGCGCAGTGCCGCGGGGGGTACGAGCTCTTTTATGCCGACGGGATTGACCTGACACAGGGCCCGAAAAAAACCATCGGCATCGCCATAGTGCGCAAGCGCCTCCGCATAGCGCAGGTGGGCATGGGTATACATCAGGCCGTTTTCCCGGCCGAAAAAGGACGTGCTTTCCGCCCGCTGGAAGTAGCGCTGTATGCCGCCTGCATATTTCACCGGTCGGTCAAAGAGCCGGGCGCCATCGGGACCGAGAAGATATTCCCGGATGATCCGCAGGTGCCGGCTCGCCTGCTCAGGGGTTAACAGATCATTGGCAATGGCGTGGATCATGGGCAGCAGACTGTAGGAAAGCCCGGTGGTCCGGTCGCTGGGGTGCAGCAGGTATTCTATGGTCCCGTCCTCGTGGAAAAAAGCAAATCCCGCCAGCACATCATCAACCAGCAGCAGTCGCCTGAAGTCATCCAGGACTCCGCCGGCCATCATATCGCAGCGGTCCGCCTCTTCCGTCACGCCGATGCCGCGCAGTGCCGCCGCCAGCGCGGTCAAGGTTTGGTAATGGAGTGTCACCGTCCAGCTGCTGCACAGACGCTGGCGCATGGCCGGCTGCACCGGCTGCAGCGAATCGTTCCAGTCACCGTTGCCGTAAGCCGCCAGGCGGGTGCCATGGATGACCCGGGCGGCAATCACCGCCAGAGCACGCTCAACGTGCTGCCACACCGTTGCACGCTCGGCCTGTCCGTCGCCTTCAGGATGAAAGAAAAACGCCTGCTCCTCAAGCAGCCCCGCGTCACCCGTTGCAATCAGGTACTGGGCCAGCGCCAGCAAAGGCCAGAAGACGATGTCCCCGTGGGAATCGCCCGGCCGGATGGAACGCTCACGCTCAAAAAACATGAACCACTGCGGCCAGTCCCCGTCCGGATTCTGCGTCCGGAAAACGCGCAGCAGCAGATCCCTCACCGGATCGAAGTGCCCCAGGGCCAGCAGGAGCTCCACCGGCCCCTGGCAGACATCGCGGACACCCCATCCGCCCCCGGAATACTGCTCCAGGCCGCGCGGGGCAAGGTAATGAATTAAGGCGTTCTGCACGTACCAGGGCAGGATGGTTGCAAGCCGTGATATCGGATCCGCCAGCGGGCTGGCAGAGGGGGGAGCAATGGTGAGCACCGGCTCCGCATCATCCCGGAGCCGTTCTGTTGCCGGTGAGGCCAGCACGCCCTCCGTATCTTCAATGAGGCAGCCGTATATCTGCAATCCTGCCGCCAGCGCCGGCGCGGTAACCATGCATATATATGGCTGGTTACGGGAGCAGCCGTCTGGAAACAGCAGTTCGTCCCGGCCGATCGCTTCGATGTCCGTGCCGGGAAGAAAGGTGATGCGGAAGCCTCCTCCGGGAAACCGGCGGCCCACGTCGCAATCGGGCACCGCGCGAACAAAGATTCCTTGATGGCTTTCCTCATAGTCCACCGGCAGCGCGTTGCTGCCGTCATCCCCGTTGATGGCCACATGGTGGGACAGGAAGAATCGGACGGGCTCACCCGAAAGCACCTCGACGGCAAGGGTCAGCACGTGGCTCTCGGCCGGCGCGCTGCTGCGAACTTCGATCATCCCGCTGCCGTGTTTGTAAATCCAGCGGCAGCCGTTAGGCTCCATGCTGAAAGCGGAGGGCACGTCGAGCAGGCGCCATTCATCTTCAAGCTCGACGAAGATGCGCTGGCCGTTTGAGCAGAGCAGGCGCAGATAGCTGTGGGTGGTGGACAGGAAGCGGTTGATGTTCACATGGCCCTGTGTTACCATGGAGTGAAACACGCCGGCCATCCAGGCGGTGGTGGTCAGGGAGGTTTCGTCGGGGGTCAGGCTGCCGCCGGTGCGCATGATATGGCCGTGAGGCCGCAACACCTTTAATTCCTTGGCCTTGAGCGCCACGTGGCGGTTTGCCCCGGTGAAAAAAGAGAGCAGGCGGCCGTCCTCATGCTCCTCATCATGGCGCTCGCCGCCAAAGAGGCTGCTTATTTCTTCGTCACTCAGCTCCAGCGACTCCAGCATGGGAGCGCTGCTGAACCGGCTTGGCGAAGCGACAGCCGCGATGGTTTCATCCGGTGCAACGTCCGGCACCGCCTCGGGCAATGCAAGCGCCCGTTCTACAAAGACCAGATCCGCGTCCGAGCCTGCCGCCGGATGATGCTCTTCGAACCAGCCGAAGAAGCCGCGTTTCGATGCGGCACCGGGCGCAAGCTCCACCGCGCCGCCCTGGATGGCGACCATGGAGTGCTCGTGCTGCAGGCGGCAGCCGGGAAGGTCCTGCACGAATACCGGCGGCCCGGCGCCCGCCCGGTTTGCCGGGCCGTACACCTGGAGGGCGTCGGTCGCATAGCTGACGCCGCCTGAAATGGATCCGATGACGGTCAGGGGATTGCGGCCGCCCACCGAAAGATTCTGGCGCGACGCCACCACCCATCCTAGCCGGGGATGGTAGAGCGGCGCATGATCAACGTAGTGGCTTACGTAATACTCGTTGAGCCGTATCGCGCCGTAATCGGTAATCGCCAGGTCCTGGGCATAGACCAGGTCCACCGTCCCGGCCACCCTGTCGGTATTTTCCAGCATCACATGCCAGAACCAGGCCGGGAAATATTCTGCCAGGAGCAGAGAAACGCGGAAGTCTATCCCCCGCCAATGACCTTTGACGGTCATCGACCGCTTTCCCACGCGAACTGTCGCCGGGCTGCGCGGTCCGAGAAGCGGGATGGCTTCAATTGATTCGGTTCGGCGGCGTAGAAAGATATTTGCCGGTCCGCCCTCAACCTCGGTGCCGAGGAAGAGGTTAAGCATGATATCGCGGTAGTCCATGCGCCGGATGGAACCGTTGGCGTTGACCTGAACCCGTAAACCGGAAGGGCCTTCGAGCTGGAAGGGGAAATTGCGGCAGGGTGGTTGCTGCATATGCATGCACTATTCTCCGGCACCAATCGCCGAAGAAAAAGAAAAATCATGCCGGCATCCCGGCATGTTAATGCTTTGCCTGCAACATGGCGGTGCTGATTGCCGAACTATAGGTGAAAGCCGTGGCAGTGTCAACCTCATTATCATCGCACCGGCAGGACGGAGAGGGAGAGCTTTACCCATGACATTTCCGCAGGATTTCATCTGGGGCGCCGCATCGTCCGCTTACCAAATTGAAGGTGCCGCCCATGAAGATGGCCGGGGGCCGTCCATCTGGGACAGGTTCTGCCGGAAACCGGGCGCGGTACACCGGGGGGAGAGCGGCG